>Ga0209050_1001367_pt1 | contig 26656 bp, 29 predicted proteins | sample Araplavi_mTSA_r2_FD_184276 | JGI IMG/M metagenome (GOLD analysis project Ga0209050, IMG submission 184276) | Arabidopsis root microbial communities from North Carolina, USA - plate scrape MF_Cvi_mTSA_r2 (SPAdes) (version 2) | ecosystem: Host-associated > Plants > Roots > Endosphere | place: USA... | reverse complement strand
GAGTGACGGCAGGTCGTCGGCGAAGCCCGGTGAGGCGAGCAGGCAAGCGAGCGTCAGCAGGGTAGGGCGCAAAAATGTCATGCACAAAGCCTTAGTCGACAAAGACCTTACTGTAGCCGGACACCGGCGTTGCGACCAGATATTCTAGGCGTCTCAACCACCTGACCCGGAGTGATGCAATGACCGACGCTGTAGAGCATGACGTTGAACTGGACGCCAGCGGCCTGAATTGCCCGTTGCCGTTGCTCAAGGCCAAGATGGAGCTCAACCGGCTGGCCAGTGGCGCGGTACTCAAGGTCATCGCCACCGATGCAGGTTCGCAGCGCGACTTTCGCACCTTTGCCCGATTGGCCGGTCATACCCTGCTTCGTGAAGAAGATGAGGCGGGTGTTTACCGCTACTGGTTGAAAAAAGCCTGAATTGTGCTGCGTTTGCTCCTAAGGATTATTGATGTTCAAAGTGTTACGCGACTGGATTCAGCGCTATTTTTCCGATGAAGAAGCGGTGGTGCTGGCTGTCCTGCTGTTTCTGGCGTTCACCGCCGTATTGACCCTGGGCGGCATGCTGGCGCCGGTGCTCGCCGGGATGGTGCTGGCGTACCTGATGCAGGGGCTGGTGGTGACGCTTGAACGCCTGCGTGTGCCGGGCGGGGTCGCGGTGGGGTTGGTCTTTGCGTTGTTCATGGGGTTGTTGCTGGTGTTTATCGTGGTGGTCGTGCCGTTGCTGTGGCATCAACTGATCACCTTGTTCAACGAGTTGCCCGGCATGCTCGCCAAGTGGCAGTCACTGTTGCTGCTGTTGCCCGAGCGTTATCCGCATCTGGTGTCCGATGAGCAAGTGCTGCAGGCCATCGAAGTGGCGCGCGGCGAAATCGGCAAGTTTGGTCAGTGGGCACTGACGTTCTCGCTGTCGAGCCTGCCCTTGCTGGTGAACATCATGATCTACCTGGTCCTGGTACCGATCCTGGTGTTTTTCTTCCTCAAGGACCGGGCCATGATCGGCCAGTGGGTGCGCGGTTACCTGCCCCGTGAGCGGGCGCTGATTACCCGGGTCGCCCATGAGATGAACCGGCAGATCGCCAACTACATTCGCGGCAAGGTCATCGAAATCTTCATCTGTGGTGGCGTGACCTACATCGCCTTTGTCGTGCTCGAACTCAACTACGCGGCATTGCTGGCACTGCTGGTGGGGATTTCGGTGGTGGTGCCTTATGTCGGCGCCGTGGTGGTGACTGTGCCCGTGTTTCTGATTGCGCTGTTCCAGTGGGGCTGGAGCGATCAGTTCATCTACCTGATGGCGGTCTACGGAATCATCCAGACGCTCGATGGCAACGTGCTGGTGCCCTTGCTGTTCTCGGAGGCGGTCAACCTGCACCCGGTGGCGATCATCTGCGCAGTGCTGTTGTTTGGCGGGCTGTGGGGCTTCTGGGGGGTGTTCTTTGCGATTCCCCTGGCGACGCTGTTCAAGGCGGTGCTGGATGCCTGGCCGCGCAAGGAACCGGAGGTGGCGCCGTTGCTTTAGCGGCCAGCCTTGATTTTTCAGTGAGGGTGATGGCCTCTTCGCGGGCAAGCCCGCTCCCACAGTTGACCGAGTTGTTCAGGCGAACAAGGTCCAATGTGGGAGCGGGCTTGCCCGCGAAAGCGTCCGGATAGGCGCTATATTAGAATCAGGCTTTATCGAGGGCCTGAGCTGCCGCCAGAACAGCATCGACATGCCCCGGCACCTTCACGCCACGCCATTCCTGACGCAGCACGCCATCCTTGTCGATCAGGAAGGTGCTGCGATCCACGCCCATGTATTCCTTGCCATACAGCTTTTTCAGCTTGATCACGTCGAACAGCTGGCAGATGGCTTCGTCCTTGTCGCTGATCAGCTCAAAGGGGAATTCCTGTTTGCACTTGAAGTTCTCGTGGGATTTCAGGCTGTCGCGAGACACGCCGAACACTTCGGTATTGGCGGCCTTGAACGCAGCATACTGATCACGAAAGCCCTGGCCCTCGGTGGTGCAGCCCGGCGTGCTGTCCTTCGGATAGAAGTAGATCACCACCTGCTTGCCCTTCAGGCCTGCGAGGCTGACGGTCTGCCCGCTGGTGGCGGGGGCTTCGAAATCGGCAACCGGTTGGTCGATGGCAACGGCCATGGAAAGCTTCCTTACATTGGGTTCTGTGGGCGCCAGGGTTCGATCAGGGCATCGAGGTTCAGCGCGTCGGCGAAATCCAGGAACTGATCGCGCAGCCAGCTGATCTGCACGCCGGCCGGCAAGGTCACGGTAAACGTGGCGTTGAGCATGGTGCCGCCGGTCTGCGGAGCCTGATAGGTGTCGCAGGTCAGGTTCTCCAACTCGACATTGTGGTCCATGAAGAACTGGCACAGCTCGTTGATGATGTCCGAGCGGTAGGCCGAGCTGACATAAGCGACGTACGGCAGGGCCTGGGGGCGGTTTTCCAGGGCGGCGCTGCGCACCACGTTCACCGTGAACGCATGCCGCTTGGCCAGCACCGGCAGGCTGCCTTCCAGGCGCGCCAGGGCATCCCAGCTACCGGAGATTTCCAGCACCAGGGCACTGCATTCGCCATGACGGGTCAGGCGAGAGGTGACAACGGCGCAGCGGTTTTCATGGCTGGCGCGGCACAGGACGTTGGTCAGCTCCATGGGGTTGGCGCCGAGGGCACTGATAACAAGGAATTGTTCGCGAACTGTGGGGGTGGACATGCAGCATTCCTAAAGCGATGAGCGGTCGGTACGTCTAAGGGCTGATTGGTCGGGAGCGAGCCTGCGGATGCGAACTCAGAAAGTCCCCAGTGACAGGTTGCGAACAGGCTCCGCCGGAGCGGGAGCGAGACGTGGCAACGCTGGATCAGGACTTGTGATGCCGAAAATGGAGGCTGAAACCCGACGGACGAGCTTGTCTGTAACGATCAAAGTCTGAAGGGTAGCGAAAACCGGCGCCAAGGGGAATGGCGGCAGCACAGTACTTCGCTTGTGCAAGCAACTTGGCGCCAGTACCATTACGGCTCTCTTTTTCCGGCAGGAGCGGTTTCATGATTGCGGGCAGTATGGTGGCACTGGTCACTCCCATGGATGCACAGGGGCGTCTTGACTGGGACAGCCTCAGCAAACTCGTGGACTTCCACCTTGAAAACGGCACCCATGCCATTGTCGCCGTCGGTACCACCGGCGAATCGGCAACCCTTGATGTCGATGAACATATCGCCGTCATCAAAGCGGTAGTCAAGCAGGTCAATGGTCGCATTCCGGTGATTGCCGGTACCGGAGCCAATTCGACCCGCGAAGCCGTCGAGTTGACCCGCAATGCCAAGGAAGCCGGCGCCGATGCCTGCCTGCTGGTCGTGCCGTACTACAACAAGCCGACCCAGGAAGGCCTGTACCTGCACTTCAAGCACATCGCCGAAGCGGTCGATATCCCGCAGATTCTCTATAACGTGCCAGGCCGCACCTCCTGCGACATGCAGGCCGAGACCGTGATCCGCCTGTCGACCGTGCCGAACATCATCGGTATCAAGGAAGCGACCGGCGACCTCAAGCGCGCCAAGGCTATCCTCGATGGCGTCAGCAAGGACTTCATCGTGCTGTCCGGCGATGATCCGACCGCGGTCGAGCTGATCCTGATGGGCGGCAAGGGCAACATCTCCGTCACCGCCAACGTCGCGCCCCGTGAAATGGCCGACCTGTGCGAGGCCGCCCTCAAGGGTGATGCCGAGACTGCACGGGCAATCAACGAAAAACTGATGCCGCTGCACAAGGACCTGTTCATCGAAGCCAACCCGATTCCGGTGAAGTGGGCTTTGGTCGAAATGGGCCTGATGCACGAAGGCATTCGCCTGCCGCTGACCTGGCTGAGCGCACCTTGTCACGAAACGCTCCGCACGGCCCTGCGCCAGTGCAGCGTCCTGGTTTAATTGAGGAAGTACAACGCATGAAGCGAATGGCCGGACTTTCCGCACTTGCCTTGATTATCTCCAGCACCAGTGGCTGCGGATGGATCTGGGGCCCGGAAGGTTATTTCCGTGACCGTGGTAGCGATTACCTGGAAGCGCAACAGACTGCACCGATGCAAATTCCGCCGGATATCCATACCGCCAAGCGTCTGGATCCGCTGTTGCCGATCCCGCGCAACGTGGCCGATGACACCGCCACGGGCGAATACGTCGTTCCTCGTCCCCAGCCACTGACGGCGGTTGCCGACGCCAGTCCTTATTCGCTGCAGAAGAGCGGCGGCACCAGCTCGATCCTGGCGCAGAACCCGCCTGCCGAAATCTGGCCTGTGGCCGTTCAATTCTTCCAGGACAACGGTTTCCGTCTGGATGAACAGCGCCCGCAAACCGGCGAATTCACCACGACCTGGCAGCATTCCGATGAACTGTCTGCGGCCATGGCCAAGCGCCTGAGTGCGGCCGGTGTCAGCACCGACAGCGAAACCCGCGTGCGGGTGCGCATCGAGCCGGGCGTGCAGCGCAACACCAGTGAAGTCTACGTGGTCAGCGCCGAGCGTCCTGCCGGCAGCACCGCCGATGTCGAGTTCACCAACCGTTCGGTCAACACTGGCCTGGACGCGGCACTGGTCGACGACATGCTCGCGAGCATGAGCCGTATCTCGGAGAAGGGCGGTTCGGTCTCCATGCTGGCTTCGCGTGATTTCGACGCGCCCAGCCGTGTCAGCCTGAGTGAAGATGGCAGCGGCAACCCTGTACTGAACGTCGGTACCGACCTTGACCGTGCCTGGTCGAGCGTAGGTCGTGCGCTGGAGCAAGGCGAATGGCGCGTTGAAGACATCAACCGCAGCCTGGGCCTGTACTACATCAACCTGGCCGAAAAAGCCGAGAACAAAGACGACAAGCCAGGCTTCCTCAGCAGCCTGTTCGGCACTGCGCCGAGCAAGGAAGAGCTTGAAGCCCGTGCCGAGCGTTATCAGGTTCGCCTGAGCAAGGTTGGCGAGAACGTCCAGGTCACCGTTGAGAAGAACATCAACACCGTGGCGCCGGCAGATGTGGCGCGTAAAGTGTTGAGCAAGATTCAAGACAACCTGGGCTGATCCTATGCGTTTTGCCGTTCTCGGCAGCGGCAGTCAAGGGAACGGCACGCTGATAGCCAGCGCTGATACGTACGTGCTGGTGGATTGTGGTTTTTCCCTGCGGGAAACCGAAAAACGCCTGCTGCGCCTGGGTGTGAACCCTGCGCAGCTGAGCGCGATACTCGTGACCCACGAACATGCCGACCACGTGCATGGCGTGGGTTTGCTGTCTCGGCGCTACAATCTGCCTGTCTACCTCAGTCGCGGGACCTTGCGCGGGATGCGCAAACCGATTGAACCCGCAGGCTTTCTGGCCGGCGGCGAGCAGTTGCAAATCGGCGACTTGAGCATCGGTGTCATTGCCGTGGCCCACGATGCACAGGAACCGACGCAGTATGTCTTCAGTGACGGTTTACGGCGTTTCGGCCTGTTGACCGACCTGGGCTCCTATTGCGACAGGGTGCTGGACGGTTACCGGGACCTCGATGCATTGATGATCGAGTCCAACCATTGCAGGGACATGCTGGCTCGCGGTCATTACCCGTACTTTCTCAAGCAGCGGGTGGGCGGTGAACTGGGACATTTGAACAACCATCAGGCGGCATTCCTGGTGGCCGAGCTGGGCTGGAAGGACCTGCAACACCTGGTCCTGGCCCATCTGAGCAGCAAGAACAACCTGCCGCAGCTGGCCCGGCAATGTTTTGTCGACACCCTCGGGTGCGACCCGGACTGGCTGCAACTGGCCGATCAAGATTCAGGGCTCGACTGGCGTCACATCGCCTAGCCCATCTACTTAGCAAGCGGAGCCCATCATGGAAAAACGTGAAGAACTCTACCGCGGCAAAGCCAAGTCGGTTTACAAGACCGACGACGCTAACCGTTTGATCCTGCTGTTTCGCAACGACACTTCGGCGTTCGACGGCAAGCGTATCGAACAGCTCGACCGCAAGGGCATGGTGAACAACAAGTTCAACGCCTTCATCATGCAGAAGCTCGAAGCGGCCGGCGTGCCGACCCAGTTCGACAAACTGCTGGGCGACAACGAATGCCTGGTGAAGAAGCTGGACATGATCCCGGTCGAGTGCGTCGTGCGTAACTACGCCGCTGGCAGCCTGGTCAAGCGCCTGGGTGTCGAGGAGGGCATGAAGCTCAACCCTTACACCTTCGAACTGTTCCTGAAGGATGACGCCAAGGGCGACCCGTTCATCAACGAATCCCACGTCGTGGCTTTCGGTTGGGGCACCGCCGAGCAACTGGTTCGTATGAAAGAGCTGTCGCTCAAGGTCAACGAAGTCCTGAGCAAGCTGTTCGACGACGCCGGCCTGCTGCTGGTCGACTTCAAGCTGGAATTCGGCGTGTTCCACGATGGTTCCATCGTGCTGGGCGACGAGTTCAGCCCGGACGGCTGCCGTCTGTGGGACAAGGCTACCGGCAAGAAAATGGACAAGGACCGCTTCCGTCAGGGCCTCGGTGACGTCATCGAAGCCTACGAAGAAGTCGCCAATCGTCTGGGCGTACCGCTTTAACCGACGCAAGCATCTGAAAGCACAGAAATATTTCGCTTAGGGGGTTCGCTTCCGGCGAAAGTGTTGTTATGATGCGCGCCGTTGGAGAGATGCCAGAGTGGCCGAATGGGACGGATTCGAAATCCGTTGTACCTTCACCGGTACCTAGGGTTCGAATCCCTATCTCTCCGCCATTATTGAATAAGACTAAGCCCCTGTAATCGTTAGAGATTACAGGGGCTTTTTCGTTTCTCAAGTTTGGTTTAGGGCAAATCTAGGGCATAAAAGGCTTCTGTGAAACCGCCCTAGGCTGTTATAGCCCATCCGTTTAACGACCGTGGCACTTCTTGAATTTTGTCCCGCTGCCGCACCAGCAGAGCTCGTTGCGACCCGGAGTTCGTGCTGGGCGTGCGGCTAACGCTGACGATGAGGTCGTTATTTCAATAGACCGGCGGCTCAATGCTACCGCGTCCGCTTTAATTGCGTCCGAGGTCATCTGCTCGCGCCGAATCCAGTATGGAGTTGCATGGGTGTACCTGCCCTGCTCACTGACTCCAATAACGATCAGCATCACCTGCTCGACATCGAGGGATTCAGCTACGGCTTGTGCTTTGAACTGAGCGGCTGAGATGTCAGGAGTATCACGATTGCGATGCATCCAAAACAGCAGTCCCACGTCAACGCGTACTGCAAAATAACGGTGATTGTGCTGACGGAGGCTTCTTCTCAAAGGTTCAAGCTGCTGAGCCAAGTCTTCGCGACCTTCGAAGCTAAAATCACGCAATTGGTTATCAGCCTCGACCCAACCGGAAGCTCGAGTCTCGTCCAAAGCTGTGAGTAAGCCTTGCAGCTCTGCTGGAATTTCTTGTGTAGGTAGCTGCTTTTGTTCCCATTCATGCTGGCTGAAATAATCATCCACAATGGAACTCATACCATCCATGGTAATGAGGGTTGCCCCTTCCTTCAGCTGTCGTCGCACAGTTTCGCAAAAGTGATTGTTCGTAATGTATGACCCCAGATGATCAAATTCATCGAACAGAAATACCTCTTTGATCCCTGCAGCTTCCTGCCGAATACTCAGATAGTGGATTAGTGCTCCGGTACCTGGAAGGAAACGGTTGAGTACCAGCAACTCGTCGATGGCCACGGAAATAAATGGATGCTTGCCCAAAATTGGACTAATCCCTGTCAGTTGTTTGCTACCAGTGGAAAAAGGCGAATAAGACTCAACTGTTAATCCTATGGGCAGAACCAGCCAGTAGTCGGAAAGACGGATTCTAGCCACCTCTTCGTACCGGCCATCCTTGAATTCGTATATTGGCACTTCGTCTGCTGAAGCGAGGTATTCAATGAACCGCTGACATTGATCGTAGGCTTTTACGATCAAGTCACGCACTGCCCTTGCGTGGCGCTCGAAACTCTCGGCGGGTGATGCAATGGTCGCGGCTGCGCCTGACTTCGCCTCAATTACAGCTAGTACTCCATCGAGCATGACCACGGTGTCGTTTTCGAACCACTTACCATTGCGACGGTAATAAACCTCGTTCAGAATTTTTGCGCCTTTTAGCTGGCGACCAAAAATTTTTACAAATGAACTCTCACTCCAATCCTTCTGGTTTTGTTTGAATTTTTCGGAATATCCGGGATCTCGAACTAAAAGGTTGTACAGAATCGCTCGGTACGCGGCATCGCGGGCAAAACTTGGATCGGTTAGGTAATGAGCACCATCTAATTTGATCAGCGGTTTTTTGCGTGCGGGCAGCGTACGAAATGGAGTTCCTGAGTAATCTCCGGGAGCATAGAACTCTGTCTCTTCGGCCAACTCGTATGAGAGATCATCTAAAAGAATATCTGGGAGTTTGGTATGGTGCCGGGCGTTGCAGATGCCCCCTTGAAAAAGATCAACGAATGCAGCACTAGCTGAGTCGGCCTCTTCCGCACGCTCGGCTCTCCACTGCTTCATGCCTTCTTCCATTGAATGTCCGCGAGACTGCACAAACTGTTGTGCATTATTCAAGGAGCTTTCAATTGCTCGAGCGGCCTTGTCGTGTCCCATGCGTATTGAGTTGGCTAGCGCTTGTATGCCGATTGCTACTTCGTTAGCCCCTACGCCATAGGTGTGTAGAAGGGCATCATTGTGTGGTTGAAGGGCGAAGCTAAAAAACTCTTCCTCCAATACCTGGTAGCGTCCTCCACGAATCAATACCCACGTGGTTAGGGCGTGAAACATGAGGTCCTTCGTTCCAGGCCCATACTCGGTTTCGGAGGTTTCCGAGGCGATCAGCATCGTAGCGATCATTGATGCCATTCTCAGCTCCGCGGCGACGAGAATGATCTCCGCACAGATAGCCTCATCGAGTGCGGTATCGACTTGCAGCGGAGTCGTCGCCAACACGGCGTGAACGTATTCAAGCAGGAATTGGGCTTCATCAACGTTAAGCTTTGCCAGAGACTTTGCCGTCTTGTTTGGTGCGTCTTCGTCAGACCTCGTGATTCCGACAAACAGTAGGCCGGCGTAGATATACCCCAGCAAATCCTTGGGAGGTTGAGTCGTAATCAGTTGCCGCAACCTCAGCGCCAAAGTTTTCAAATCGTTCAACGCTTCTGATACGTGTGTTTCAGAAAAAGCATTTTCACTTGAACTCATGGCGACGATCCTTGGCAACGTTCGAAGATCAGAACATTACATCAATTTAACGCAGGCCATATCGGGCCTATGTTCAATCTGTTCTAAATCCCAACATCTTCGAGACGATACCCGCCATGCTCTTCGTGTCCTTCGGTATCCATCTCCCGTAGTGCTTTCGTACCATGGTTGTATCGGCGTGCCCTAGGCTCTGTACGAAATCAGCAGAAACTCATTTGAACCCAGCAATCGTCAGGACTCAGTAAAGTCCGCGTCCATCAAAGGCAGGAGCCCACGATGGCCAAACGGTACGAACTTCCCGACGCAGCCTGGGATTTGGTTGCAGACATTTTCAGTGAATCCCGCCGGAACGGACGCCCACGGGCAGATGATCGGCTGATGCTTAACGGCGTACTCTGGGTGCTCTGCTCGGGCGCTGCCTGGCGCGACATGCCCGAGCGCTTCGGCCCATGGTCGACGGTGTATCAGCGCTTTCGTGACTGGCGCAATCGCGGGATATTCGACCAGATGCTTAAGCGGCTTCACATTAGATTGAACGAGCAAGGGTTAATTGATCTGGAGACCTGGATGATCGATTCCACGGCGGTACGCGCAACCCGGGCCTCTTCTGGTGCAGGGAAAAAAGGGGGCCTGAAGAACCGTAAGACCATGCCCTCGGACGAAGCCGGGGCGGCCTGACGACGAAGATTCACATGCTGGGCGATGCCAATGGCGTACCGCTGAACTTTCTACTGTCCAGTGGGCAAGCCAGCGACATCGCCTATGCACAGCCGCTGCTGGATAACGCTTATATCCCAAGTTTTCGAGGGCGCCCTCGTAAACGCTGCCGATGGTTGCTGGCCGACAAAGGCTATGACGCCGAAGCGTTGCGGCGCTACTGCGACCGCTATCGGATGCAGCCGGTCATCCCGCTGCGTACGATGAAGCGCAAACCCAAGCCGGGATTACCGAGACTGTTTGATCGCCCCAAATACCGACAGCGCAACATCATTGAGCGCATGTTCGGCTGGCTGAAGGAGAATCGCCGCATCGTTACGCACTTCGACAAGCTCGCGAAAAGTTATGCGGCGATGGTCTCACTGGCTTGCGCCATGCGGTGTTTGAGACAGTACTTTTCGTACAGTGCCTAAGGCCTGCAATAAGCTTACGCACAGCAGGACCTCATCGTCGTAACTGTCCTGCAGTGTTTGATATTGCGCCTCCAGTTCGGCGTTGCGTGCCTGCAACTGCTGGTAGGTCTGTTCGGTCTGGCTCAAAGTGGGCTCCTTCGTTACGTGAGCTAGAATGGTTCCCTTAGCTTAGTCCAGAGCGTTGCTGCCATGCTCGAGGCTAGCGCACTGCCGCAGCTGCAGGTGTCACCTTTGGTCGCGGCTGCAAGTCCATCGAAAAACACATCAGGAGAACCGGAGGCGATGGCTTTGGGGCCGTGCCCAGGCATGGGGCAACTGGTTGGGTCGGTGATACGAGCAGCTGGCTTTGCCATGGTTTACTTCCTGTCAACAAATTTAACGGGGGCGACTGTATAAAACTTGCTCTGGAAGTTGGCTCACGAAGGTGGATGGTGCCAATTTGAAAGGAGGTGGCATTTCAAAAATTTGCTTTCGGCTAGGAGAGGAATAGGTACTGCTAAGGTGGTGGAAACCTGGTCTCACAACATCTAGAGGTAAAAAATTGGAACCTTTACCCTTAACACCACATGTAGTGTTCTCCGTGCGCATCGCTCTAACGGGCGTTTAACGAAAAATGTGTATAAATTTCTTTATGATCAAAAAATGATCAAAAAATATTTTTCAAGGCGGGGCTAAGAGATTCTGCCTTCAGCGGGCTGTTTTCAATAGAGTTATCCACAGTTCCTGTGGATAAAAAACATTTAATCAACAGTTGATTTCTCTTATAAGAGATGTTTAATATTGACGTGTCGCTTCTACATGTAGGAGTCGGCTCGAAGGCGTCGTTTAATCAGGCGCCAAAAAAAAGTCCCACATGCTGTTGCACGTAGGACTTCTAGCCTGAACTTGGGGACGATTGTCGAGACCCTTCCCAATTCAGAACCCACAGCCGAAAGGCTGCGGACCTGCTAATTCTATATCCGCTTGTGCTTTAGCACAACGTGGCCATGAATTTCCTGGGTCTGTAGCTTATAGGCAACATGCCAACCAGGAGATATCCCATGGCAATCGGAAAAAAACCCGGGCAGAGTACCGGTAACCAAGGCGGCATCTTTCAGGAAGTAGGCCCACGCGGCGGCCCGAAAGATAACTATGCGGCTGTACCAGACAATAAGCCGCTACCTCCAACCACTACGTCAGGAAATACATGGGTCCCGACCCACGTTACACCTGACAGTAAGCGCTAAAAAAATGGCCGCGAATTCCGATTCGCGGCTTTTTTTGTCCAGATACAAGTTTTGCCAGTAAATAAAAAACGCCCTAGCTTTTGGTTAGGGCGTTTTCATCGCGTTTGGAGGGTTTACTTACGCGCATGCTTCATCTGTTCTATGTGTCACAACCTTCGACATTCCAATGCCTAACGCCTGCAGCACCTTGAGGATCGTAGAGAGCTTTGGATCTCCGCCTGCCGCAATAGATCGATAGAGGTTTCCTCTAGCAAGACCTGTGCTCTGAGAGAGGCTACCCATTCCACCTCTCGCTTCCACAAGACGACGGATGGCGACAAGGAATGCATCCTCTCCACCGACTTCGTCGATTTCCTCAAGCGCAACAGATAGGTATTCGATGGCAAATGCTTCGTCGTCTCGAAGCATTTCAAGAACGCTTTCTTCATGAGAACGAGTGCGAGTTGTCATTTTCTTTTCACCTTATGTGATTTCCAGAGAGCCTTGGCCTGATCGATGTCGTTCTGCTGTTTGTCCTTTGAGCCTCCGCCCAGCAGGAAAATTACCTTTCGATCCTGGAGTGCGTAATAGACGCGAAAACCAGGACCAAAATCCAGCTTCATCTCATAGACCCCATCACCAACCGGCTCGGTAACGCCAAAATGGCCGAGAGATGCTCGGTCCACCCGGGTTGTGATTCTTGCTTTGGACCGCTTGTCTTGCACTGTGTCGAGCCAAGCTTGGTAAATATCCACTCCGTTGGCAGACAGTACGTGTTCCACTTCGTACATCACAAATGTACCTTAAAAGAGACATCGCGTTGATTGAATTTTTATATCGACTGCGATGAATTGGAGAAGTCTGCACCGATGGTTTGGCATGGTGGCAAGGTGAAATGAGATTGTATCTGGTAAGGACGGGGCTTGGCAGCTGCAAGGGCAACCACAACGAAGGGGACGGGTTGATTCGGAGCTATACGAAGGCCGGATGCATATAGCGGCATGGTTTTCGGCTGGCTCGGGATTTACTGGTATGTAAATAGCCAAAATATAGTAGAGTATCTTTGGGTGTTGACAAAAAAATGGCTCTAGGTATCCTAAGGCACCAGCCGCAACGCGGCTGGTGCCTTAGGATACCTAGAGCTAAATTAGCAGTTGACGGCACTGTCAACTCGACCTATTCTCCGCGCATCCCGCCCAAGGCTGTAAGCCGTCCACACCATCCAGGACGTGCCGACCCCTTGGGCGTTTTGCTATCTGGAGGAAAGTCATGCCCACAGCGGTATTGGTTGACGGCGCCTACTTCATAAAGCGCTTTCGAAGGATCGAACCTCAGAATGCTTACAATGCGGAGAGAGCCGCAGATCTTGTTCATCGGTGGGCAACAGCTCACCTGAGCAAAATGAGTCCCCGCCAGAATGGTCAGCCCCCTGAGCAGCAACAGCGTCATAGGAAAGAGCTCTACCGAATCTTTTTTTATGATTGCCCTCCGTTAGACACTAAGCAGCACAACCCTATCTCTAAAAAGGCCGTGGACTTTTCTAAGTCAAAGGAAGCTCTGTTTCGGAAGGAGCTTCACTCCCGGCTGCGAAGTAAACGCAAAGTGGCATTGCGGCTCGGTCACCTTTCGAAGGATGTGAAATGGACGATAAAGCCTGCGAAAATTGCAGACCTTCTAAAAGGTGTTATTCAGATTGCAGACCTGACAGAAAATGACGTCAGTATGGATACGCGGCAAAAAGGCGTAGATATGAGGATAGGAGTCGACGTTGCCTCCCTATCTTTCAAAAAGCAGGTGGACCAAATTGTTCTTTTTGCTGGCGACGCAGACTTTGTCCCTGCTGCCAAAATGGCTCGGCGTGAAGGAATCGATTTTATTCTTGATCCAATGTGGCAGAGCATCCCTGATGGACTAATGGAGCATATCGACGGATTACGCTCCACCTGTCCTAAGCCGGCTCGAATGAACGGAGAGTGAAATATTATTAGCTGTGATTTAGGGCAGATTTAGGGCAAGAACGAGGCCTATTGGGGCCGCTGTATGCCACACGAAGCGGCTAAAATCCTTGGCATCTGCGGTCTAAACCGGCCTCGAAGCGACACGGAAGGGGTTCGAATCCCTATCTCTCCGCCATTATTGAATAAGACTAAGCCCTTGTAATCGTCAGAGATTACAGGGGCTTTTTCGTTTCCGGCCTGTCGGTCAGGGCATCAACCCTGGTCATGTAAAGTCGCCAGAGCGCGACAATCTGGTTTGGTTGCTCAGCGATCTGGAGGCATGCATAGCCACTTATCTGGCGCTGCGCGAGAGATGCAGGATTTGGGTGAAAGTGCCATCGGCATTGGGCTCCGTACTCATTTCACCACTGAACCCGGCGTATTTCCCCGTGGTGCCAATCACGGCGACTATCGACTGGCCTGATTCATGCTCCTGTCCGGCCACGACGATACTGTCGGCGGTTTTGCCAGTTGCGTCGCTGAATAGCAGGGTCCATTGGCACTGGCTGTGTTTTTCGGGGAGGGTATTGACGCAGTAACCGCTATTGCTGCCGATATCTTGTCGTTGCTCGTTCATCAGCGGCTGGTCGAACACAAACAAGTCACCTTGCGATGGGCCGGGCGGACCAATGTCAATCGGGGTCTTGATGCCGCGGGTGCCGTCGGCATAGGTGATCAGGGTGAGGGGCTCGGGTTCATGGGCGTGCGCAATGACGGGCATGCTGATCAACATCAGGCCTAACGCGCGAAGGGTAAAGACGTTCATGTTTTTCGGCTCGGGTTTTGAAAGTGAGCAGCCAAGAGTAACGGGCGGACTTGGGCTCGGCGAACCCTACAATGTGAGTGCATATGACGGCGGCGTAGCTGATTCAGTGGAGCCCCGACGATCAGGCCCCGATCAAGGAACTCTGAATTGCAGCGGTAAAGCTGCTCGTTCGAGGCCGCTTTCTTTCGAGCTGGAAAGGGTCTGCATTCCTGCTCAATCCATCAAGCGTGAACCTCATCAGACTGTTGAACTTGAGTTGAATGGACGGCAGTTGCCCCGGCTACCTAAACTGTCAGCAGATTTGGGGAAAGGGAACACTGGATGAATCGCAACGAACTTCGCAAAGCCGATATCAATCTGATGGTGGTGTTCGAAACACTGATGCTGGAGCGCAATGTCACCCGGGTGGCGGAGAAGCTGTTTCTCGGTCAGCCGACCATCAGCTCGGCGCTCAACCGCTTGCGTGCGATGTTCAATGATCCGCTGTTCATCCGTGTTGGTCATCGCATGGAGCCGACGGCACGGGCAGAGGAGATCATCAGGCACCTGTCGCCAGCGCTGGACTCCTTGTCCGTGGCCTTGAGCCTGACCCATGATTTTGACCCGGCCAGCAGCACGATGACGTTCCGCATCGGGTTGTCCGACGATGTCGAGTTCGGCCTGTTGCCGCCGTTGCTGCGAACGCTGCGCCAGGAAGCGCCAAAGGTGGTGTTTGTGGTGCAGCATGTCGATTACTGGCGGATTCCCGACTTGCTGGCGTCCGGCGATATCACGGTGGGTATCAGCCAGACCCGTGGCTTGCCGGCCAATGCCAAGCGCAAGTTGCTGCGGCATATCCAGCCCAGTATTTTGCGCGCCGATGCTTGCGACACTCCGCTGACGCTCGACGAATATTGCGCGCGACCGCACGTGCTGGTGTCCCATACCGCCAACGTCAGTGGCTACGCCGACGAGTGGCTGGCGGAAATCGGCCGCACGCGCCAGGTGGTGCTCTCGGTACCGCAATACAGTTCGTTGCCCGCACTGCTCGCCGGGACGGACCTGATCGCCAGCTTGCCGGACTACACCGCCGAGGCGATGGCTGCTTCGGGCATGCTGTTCAAGGAGCCCTTTCCGTTCAAGACACCGACCCTGGATTTGTCCATGGTTTGGCTCAGTCATGTCGATACCGACCCTGCCGAGCGCTGGTTACGTTCGCGCCTGGAGGCGTTCATGAGTGAGCGTGCCGTTTTGCCGCTGCCCGAATGAACCGGGCGTGTTATACGTACGAACTTTCCATCCCCTTCCAGGAGCCAACTCATGCCTCACCTGCACATGGAATACACCGCCAACCTGACTGACCTGAATGCCGATGTGGCGTTGATGCGGTTGAACAATACGCTGGTGGGTTCCGGTCAGTTTGCTGCCGAATTCGACATCAAAAGCCGCGCGGTCAGGGTCGAGACGTTCAAGGTCGGTACTGCTCTGGCTGAACGGGCATTCGTGCATGTGAAACTGGCACTGTTGAGTGGGCGTTCCGCACAGATCAAGAAACAGCTCTCCGAAAGCCTGCTGGCGGTGGTTCAGGACTTGTGTGAGTGGCCGAGCGGTGTTGAAGTCCAGTTGTGCGTGGAGATTCTCGACATCGATCGCGATTCCTACAGCAAGACCGCCATCAGCCACTGAGTATCAGGCCGTTTCCTGCACGGCGCAGGCCTGGATCACTTGCGCTCGCAGCCAGGTGTTGGCGCTGTCCTGATCGACCCGCTGGCTCCACTGCATGTCGAGGGTGAAACCCGGCAGACCCTCGGGCGCTTCACAGTGATTGAAGGTGTCGGTACTGGCCAGCAGCCGCTGGATGCGCCGGGGCAGGGTCAGGGCATAGTCGGTGCCGGTAATCAACTTCAACGCTGCACTGTAACTGTTGGCGCGCGCGACGATCTGGCGCTGTTTGGCCTGCTGCGCGAGCCAGCCGTCGATCATGTTGGTGGCGGATGTCCAGGGTGTCGGGAACACGTGTCGACGTTCGACATAGGTTTGCAGGCTCAAACGCGGTTCCGCCGGGGTGGCGCGTTTGTCGAACACACAGACAAGATCATCTTCGAGCAGCGTCCTGGATTTGAAATCGACGTGGCTGCGATGAAAGTTCGGGCCGAAACACATCACCAGGTCGAGACTGCCTTCGCGCAACGCTTCAGCAGGGATGTCGGCTTCGAGTTTGAACACATTGACCGTCACCGGGAGATCGGCGAGGGCAAAGGTTTTCAACAGGCGCGGCAGGATCAACTGCTCGAAATATTCCGGTGCGCAGAGGTTGAACGTCACGGCTTGCAGGCCTGGGTCGAACGCGGGTGAGCCGGCGTGACACAAATTGATGCTTTCCAGGATTTTCAGCGCGTGAGGGTACATCGCGCTGGCTTTGCCGGTGGGTTGCATGCCGCCGGTACGGGTATTGATGAACAGTTCGTCCTCGAAGCTGTTGCGCAGTTTTTTCAGGCAGTAACTCACGGTGGACTGGCTGACGCTAAGCATCTCGGATACGCCGGTGACGCTGTTCTGCTCGTACACGGCGACGAACACCGTGAGGTCCTGCATGTCGAGTTTTCTAAGCGAATTACTGTTCAGCATCCATTGCGTCTCGCTGCGTCCCTTGCACTGACCCTGTGCAGGGTGGATGAATTATCCTAACGGAATGAGCGAACAGGGAAAATGCCTGCAGGAAGTTTCGCCCTGAAGCCCTTCAACTCTGGACCATCGCCGACACGGCGCGGCGGCTGGAGATCAACAGCGCGAACATGCCGATACCCACCAGCAGCGCGCCGGTCAACTCCAGCGGCAGCGGCATCTGGCGTCCCCAAAACCAGTGAAACAAGGTGATGAACAGCGTGCTCAGGTAGATGTAGGAAATCACCGAGGATGGCGCGATCACGCCGATGGCCCGATGCAGCAACCAGAACGTCGCCAGGGTGGCGAACACCGCCAGGTACATCAGCCAATAGAAATCCTTGAGCGTCAGTGATGATGCCGAGCGCCAACCACCACTGAATCCGCAGAAAACCAGCAGGAACAGCGCGCCGAACAGCATGTTCCAGAACGTCATGGGCACCGGCCCGCGTCCCTTCAGGCTTTTGGCTTTCAGGCGTTGGCTGAGCGGGGCGTAGAGTGCCATCGCCAGGCAACCGATGCCGTACACGGTCAGTGCATACGGCGATGGCAACTCTCCGGGGCCGGTGCCTTTCATGATCAGTAACACCGCCCCGGCAGCGGCGAGCAGCATCGGCACAATCCGTTGTTTCAGGCGGCTGTCAGGTATGAGCACGGCTTCGAAAGCCAGGGTCATCAGCGGCACCAGCGTAAACATCGTCCCGGTATTGACGGCGGAGGTGTAGCGCAATGCTTCGAACAGCGAGCCGAAGTACAACGCCAGCAGCAGGCCGAGCACCCCATGACCGAACAGTCCGCGGGCGGTCATGACGGCATTGCCTTCACGCAGCAGCAGCGGCAGAAACACCAAGGTGCAGAACAACAGGCGCAAACCGGTCAGCAGGATCGGGTCGATGGCCTGGCTGACTTGCGCCGCCGCGGAAAACGAGGCGGCGATCAGCAAGGCCCAAAGCAGCATGCTGGCGTGAGCGGCGGCGAAACCGGTGGTTTTCATGGCAGGCTCCGGGTCAGTGGATGTGACGGCTGTAGTGCCGTGGGTTGAAGCGCAAAACCATCAACATCATCAGTGCCATGACCGCCGCCAGCGACCACCAGGCCCATTCAAAGCTGCCGAGTTGGTCGCGGATGATCCCCGCCAGCAGCGGCGACAGGCTGGCGATCAGGTAGCCGATGCCTTGCACGAATGCGGTCAGGCCACCGGCGCGCAATGGATTGTCCAGGTGATCCAGCGATACGATCAGACTCATCGGGAACAGCCCGCCAATGCCCAGCCCCAGCAGGCATGGCCACATCAGGCTCAAGTGCTGCGGGCTCAGAATCAGTCCGCAGAAACCGGCGATGATCAGTGCCAGCAAGACCATCAGCACGACTCGGCGGTCGCGGCAGCGATTGGCGATGAAGGGCGTCAGCAGGCCCGACAGCACTTCCATTGCGGTCAGAAACCCGAGCAGCAATCCGGCGTGCTGCTCGCTCCAGCCCTTTTCCACGTAGTACGGCGCTAGCCAGGCCAGAACGCAGGTGTAGGACGCAGTGCCCAGGCCAAAGAAGATCGCGAGTAACCACGCGCGGGTATTGGCGAAGAACGATCCTTTGCGGGATGCCTTCGAATTCGGTGTCGGCATCCCGGCGCTTTGGCTGCGCCAGAAGAGCAATGCCAGCACGGCGAGAACGGCCCAGATCGCCAGGCCCATACGCCAGCTGCCGGTAGACGCCATCACCAGCGGCGCAAAGGACGCACCGATGGCGGCACCGCCCATGATCGATGTGACGTAGAGACCCATGCACAGGGCAACGTGTTCGCTGAAGCGGGATTTGATCAGCGCAGGCATCAGGGCCTGGATCAGGGCGATGCCGATACCTGCCAGTACGGCGCTGAGGATCAATTCGGCTACCGAGTCGAGAAACAGGCGCGACACCGTGGCCATGCCGATGATCAGCAACGAAAGTACGACAGTGCGCTGTTCACCGAGACGCTCGCTGACACGCAGTCCGAAAAACATCGCCAGTCCCATGGCCATGACCGGTAACAGGGTCAGCAATGAAGCCAGGCTGAAACTCAGCGGGATGTCCTCGCGAATCGCCGAGAGCAAAGGCCCGACGGCGGCCATGGAGGGACGCAGGTTCAGGGCGACGAGCGCAATGCTGAACATCAACCAGAGGGCAGGGCGGGTAGTCGCGCGGGTGTTTTCCATGATCGGACCTTGAACGGTAGAGGTGCGATTAGGCGCGCGAGGCCGCAAGGCCGCAAATCAGAAAGTCTGGTGATGTATTTGGAAATTAAATAAGAGTGCGGTCATATGGACGCCGTTGAATGTTTAGCCATTCGACATCCAAGGTTCTTCAAATCCTGATTTAACGACTGAACCCATCGTGTGACGCTGCCGGTCATCTGTTTTCTGCGGTTCTCTCTATGGACGGTTGGCCAGTCGCAATCCACTTCAAGGCAACCATCGGCGCTCGTGCGTCGAGCCTTGGTCGTCGATTCACGCCCGCCACCGCGCCAAGCCTCTCTGCACTTCCTTCTGAACTGGCCTTCTGGGCGCTGTGGCATTGCCGACATGCGCGCCCGCCGGATTCCTGCTTTTTCCGCTGATCGTTCCTACATATTCCGGTAGGTACCGGAATTAAAGTGCGGGTGCCTTTGTGCACCCGTCAAACACGGAAAAAGAGAATTCCCATGAGTTGTGCCACGACCTCGTTCGCCACCCGGCTTGAAGCCCTGACTTTTCTGGAACAGAACCCGGATATTGAAATGTTCGAGCTGTTCATCCTCGACAACAACGGTGTGCCGCGGGGCAAGCTGCTGCACCGTGACGAGCTGCTGGCGGTGTATGAAAGCGGGCGCCCATTGCCGAGCACCATCCTCGGCCTGACCATCAACGGCGATGACGTGGAAAACTCCGGGCTGGTCTGGGATGTCGGCGATATCGACTGCCGGGCCTACCCGATCAGCGGCAGCCTCACGCGTATGCCCTGGCGTCTGATACCGACCGCGGCCGTGCAGGTCAGCATGCACCCGACTGAGGGGATGCCCGCTACCATTGCCGATCCCCGTCACTTGCTGGCGAAAGTCATCGAAGGGTTGCAGGCAGACGGCTATTACCCAGTGATGGCGGCGGAACTGGAGTTCTATCTGCTGGATCAGCAACGCGACAGCGATGGCCGGCCGCAACCGGCACGGGATGTCGATGGCGGGCGCCCGCGCGGCACCCAGGTCTATGGATTGCGCGAGCTTGAACAGATCGAGCCGTTCCTGGCCGATCTCTACAGCGCCTGCAAGCTCCAGGGGATTCCAGCACGCACGGCCATTTCCGAATACGCGCCGGGGCAAGTGGAAATCACCCTCGAACACCGCAGCGACGCGTTGCAGGCCATGGACGAAGCGGTGCGCTACAAGCGCCTGGTCAAGGGAGTGGCCCACAAGCACGGCATGACAGCGTGCTTCATGGCCAAGCCATTCGATGACCTGGCCGGCACCGGGATGCACATGCACGTGAGTCTGGCGGACAAGGACGGCAACAACCTTTTCGCCAGTGAAGCCCCGGATGGAACGCCCCTGCTCAAGCAGGCTGTCGCCGGCATGCTCAGTACCTTGCTCGACTCGCTGTTGCTGTTCTGCCCCAACGCCAATTCCTACCGTCGATTCCAGGCCAACAGCTATGCGCCGCTGGCAGCCACCTGGGGGGTGGACAATCGCACCGTGAGTTTGCGCGTGCCCGGCGGGCCGGCGTATTCCCGGCACATCGAGCATCGAATTTGTGGCGCAGATGCCAACCCCTATCTGGCGGCTGCGGCGATTCTGGCCGGTATTCATCGCGGTATCCGCGAACAACTCGACCCGGGTGCGCCGGTGGAGGGCAATGGCTACGCCCAGGCCGCGAAACTGTTGCCGACGGACTGGCTGACTACATTGCGTTCGCTGGAAGGTTCCAGTTGGGCCAGGGAAGCCTTCGGCGGCGAGTTTCTCGGTGTCTACCTGGCGGTGAAACGCGCCGAGTACCGCCAATTCATGGGAGAGGTGGGGGAGCAGGACTGGCGCTGGTACCTGCACCAGGCTTGAGCCGAAACTGAACCAAAGCTGAACTATTCTCAAATAGTCTGAAGTTTCAGGCAGGTGTTATAAGCCAACTAATTGTTGGCTTCTTTTTCACAAAAAATTGATGGTTGGCTACCTAAAATTAGAATTGTCTCGGTCAATGAAATTTTCACATTTACCGAAGGCACTTCTTTTCAGGACTCGCCGAACCTCATGTTTAAGATTAAAGCCGTGCGCCCCGAATGGGTCACACTGATTGCCAGTGCATTTTTGTTGGTTGGCTTCAACTTTGTACTCTGGCAACACCTGTTCGAAATCACCACGTCCGATGGCAAAGGCATCGTCATGCGCGTGGCCTTCGGGGTGATGATATTCGCGGCCTTCAACATCGTGCTGACCCTGCTGGCCTTCCGGCCGGTGCTCAAGCCGCTCCTGACCCTGCTGTTCATGGTCAGCGCGGGCGTGGCGTATTTCATGAGCCAGTATGGTGTCCTGATCGACACCGGCATGTTACGTAACTTCGCTGAAACCAATGCTACGGAAGTGCGCGACTTACTGTCGCTCAAGTTGTTTGTTTATATTGTGCTGCTGGGTGTACTGCCGTCATGGCTATTGTGGAAGGCACCGATTAATTATCGTCGCTGGCACCGTGAGCTGCTCAGTAAAGTCCTGGTGATGTTTGCTTCGGCGGCCGTTATTGGTGGTGTTGCACTGGTTAACTATCAAGGCCTGTCTTCGCTGTTTCGCAATCACCACGAGTTGCGCCTGATGGTGGTGCCAAGCAACTACATTGGTGCCTCGGCCGGTTTCTTGCGCGAGAAAGTAGCGACTGCGCGGCAACCCTTTGTGAAGATCGGTGAAGATGCCCAGCGCAATACGCTCTGGCAAACTCACGGGCGCAAATCCCTGACGGTGCTTGTCGTGGGTGAAAGTGCCCGGGCAGAGAACTTCGGCATCCTCGGCTATAACCGCGACACCACGCCGAAACTGAGTAAGGAAGATGGCCTGATCGCTTTCACCGATGTGCACTCCTGCGGGACTGAAACCGCCGTATCGGTGCCTTGCATGTTCTCCAACATGGGGCGCAAGGACTACAACGCCAGCAAGGCCAAGAACGAAGAAGGCCTGCTGGATGTGCTCAAGCATGCGGGTATCGACGTGATCTGGCGTGACAACCAGTCGGGCTGCAAGGGTACATGCGATCGCGTCACCCTTCAGGACGTCAGCAATCTGAAAGACCCGGCGCTGTGCGCCAACAGCGAATGCCGCGACGAAATCCTGCTGCAGGGGCTGCAACATTTCATCGATACCCTGGACAAGGACACCGTGCTGGTATTGCACCAGATGGGGAGTCACGGTCCGGAGTACTTCAAGCGTTATCCGAAAGAGTTCGAGCGCTTCACCCCGGTTTGCGAGAGTAATGCCCTGAACAATTGCAGTCGCGAAAGTATCGTCAATGGCTATGACAACACCTTGGTCTATACCGACCATGTGCTGTCTACCTTGATCGATCTGCTGCGCAGTAACCAGTCCAAAGTGGACACCGCGATGCTGTATCTGTCGGACCACGGTGAATCCCTGGGCGAGTACAACTTGTTCCTTCACGGCACGCCTTACATGCTGGCACCGGAGCAGCAAAAACATGTGGCCATGTTTGCCTGGTTCTCCGACAGCTATAAACAGTCGTTTGCGGTAGATACCCGCTGCCTGCAACAGAGTCGTGAAAAGCCCCTGAGCCAGGACAACCTGTTCCATTCGATGCTTGGGCTGCTGGAGGTCAACAGCAAGGTCTACAACCAGGACCTGGACATGTTTGCCGGATGTCGTGGCCCGGTGACTGACGGTGTGCTGGCCAAGGATTGAGTGCTCCGATTTTGTTTCACTCGGTGGCTGGCGACCTGCGGCCTGTTGAACGTTTATCAAGAGCCATTGCACATGTCCGCTCAACCCCCATCCGCCATCGAGCTTGAGATTGCCCGGCGCTACGACCAGGAACACGCGCGTGTCTGCCTTCAGCCGCAAGCGCCGGGCCTGGCCGGACGTCTGACGCTCTGGCGTGAGGCGCGTCTGGTGCGCAATGCACTCAAGGTCGCTGGTGAACCGGGGTTGATCCTCGACGTGGCCTGTGGGGTTGGGCGTTTCTGGTCGGTGCTGGCCGAACATGCCAATCGGGTGATCCTCGCGACGGACCCGTCCCAGGACATCCTCGATCATGCCCGAACACATCACCCGCAGAGCCTGCTGAAGCGGATCAAGACCTTTCAAAGCTCCGCCTTTTCGATTGGTTTGTCGGAAAACGCGGTGGACTGCATTTTTTGCATGCAACTGTTTCAGCACCTTTACAGTCCGGAACATCGACTGGCGATGCTGGGCGAGTTTTACCGGGTCAGCCGCGATACGGTGATCGTCGCGGTGCGCCTGGACGGACGTTTCAAAGGTGCGCATTCAAGCGTGGAGGGGCCGTTACCGAGCAAGGCCGGGGTCGAAAGCGAGTTCAGGCAGGCGGGATTCCGTTTGCTCAGCCATCAGGATTTTTTTCCCGGTTGTGCGCAGATGCGGGTCTACGTGCTGGGTAAGACCAGTTAGGCCGACCTTGTCGGACTATTCTTCATGTCACGCAGTCATTTTCGCTAACGCTCTTGTTCAGTGGATGCGCGGAAATCGCCGGGGGCGATATATACTGCGCGCCATTCTTCAAGGGAGAGCCGTGTGGCCATCGATATTCACTGGATTCGCGACAACGATAGCCTCGGTCGGTTTTGTGCCGAGTGGCAGCAACTGCCATTCGTTGCCCTCGATACCGAATTCATGCGGGTCGACACCTTCTACCCGATCGCAGGCCTGCTGCAGGTCGGCGATGGCAAACGTGCCTACCTGATTGATCCGCTGACCATCGACAACTGGCAGCCTCTGGCTGCATTGCTGGAAAACCCGGCCGTGCTCAAGGTTGTCCACGCGTGCAGCGAAGACCTCGAAGTCCTGCTACGCCTGACCGGTAGCCTGCCGGCGCCACTGTTCGATACGCAATTGGCGGCCGCCTACCTGAACCTCGGTTTCTCCATGGGCTATTCGCGCTTGGTGCAGGAAGTGCTCGGCATCGACCTGCCCAAGGGTGAAACCCGTTCCGACTGGCTGCAACGTCCGCTCTCCGAAACCCAGATCAGCTATGCCGCCGAAGATGCCGTGCACCTGGCCGAAGTCTTCGTAAAGCTGCGTCCAAAGCTGTCTGATGAGAAATATGCCTGGGTTCTGGAAGACGGTGCCGAACTGGTGGCCAACCTGCGCCGCGAGATCGATCCGTACGAAGTCTATCGCGATGCCAAGCTGGCCTGGAAACTGTCCCGCGCCCAACTCGCGGTATTGCGTGAACTCTGCGCCTGGCGTGAAAAGGAAGCCCGTGCCCGCGATCTGCCGCGCAACCGGATCATCCGCGAGCATTCGTTGTGGCCGCTGGCGCGTACGCAGCCGGATAATCTAGGTGCGCTGGCGAAAATCGAAGACATGCACCCGCGTACCGTGCGTCAGGATGGTGAGTTTCTGCTTGATCTGATCAAGCGCTCTGGCAGTGTGTCGCCAGATCAATGGCCGCCAGCCGTGCCGGAGCCGCTGCCGGTGGACGCTGCCGTGTTGCTCAAGCAGCTCAAAGCCATCGGCCAGGCCGAGGCCGAGCGCCTGAACATTGCGCCGGAACTGATGTTGCGCAAGAAAACCCTGGAAGCGCTGCTCAAGAGCGGCTTCCCCAATGGTCCCTACCAATTGCCTGATTCGCTGCGTGGCTGGCGTCGCGAATTGATGGGCCAGGCGCTGCTCGACAGCCTGGTCACCGCCGGAGAACAGCCTTGAAACGTATTTGCTCCATCTACCGCAGCTCGAAAAGAAACGAAATGTACCTGTATGTGCTCAAGAGCGATGCTCTGGAGCGCGTGCCGGAACCCCTGATGGCAGCCTTCGGCAAGGCCATCCACGCCTTCGACCTGGTGCTCAGCCCCGAGCGCAAGCTGTCGCGCGAGGACATCACCGTCGTGCTGGATAACCTCGAAAAACAGGGTTATCACCTGCAAATGCCGCCTGCCGAAGACGAGTACATCGAGCACTTGCCGGAAGAGTTGTTGCGCCGCAACGATCCGGTGTGAATGGCAGACAGGCTCTGTTCAGAGTGGTTATGAAACACTGATTGATTTTAGCGATGGCAGCATCGACCGAGCAGCGCTCTGTCGGCTGCCGTCTGCACCGTTTTTGAAAGGTTTGAAGCATGCGCGTCCTGATTGCTGAACACGACCACCCCGTGTACGCCCAACTGTTGCGCGAGGCGGCACCGGACCTGGAGGTGCTGACCAGCGGTGATTCCGCCGAACTGGCCGGCCAGGCCGCCGATTGTCCGGTGTGGCTCGGCCAGCCTGATCTGCTGGCGACCCTGTTACGCCAGGGCCATCAACCGCAATGGCTGCAATCGACGTGGGCTGGCATTACGCCGCTGCTGGCCGATGGCTTGCCACGGCACTATCGATTGACCCGTGCAGTCGGCATCTTCGGCCAAGTCATGGCCGAGTACGTGCTCACCTATATGCTCGGTCACGAACGTGAAGTGCTGGCGCGACTGGTCAGCCAGGTCGAGCGCAAATGGGACAGCCGCCATGGCCAGAGCCTGGCGGGGCGCAAGGTGTTGATCGTCGGCACCGGTGATATCGGTCAGAGTGTCGCGCAGTTCCTCGTGCCGTTCGGGGTCGAGCTGTATGGCGTTGCCAGCAGCGCGCGGGAACAGGCGCCGTTCATCGAAGTCGGTGCACTGGCGGATCTGCCGCGGCTGGTCGGTGAAGTCGATTACGTGGTCAATCTGCTGCCGAACACGCCGCAAACCCACGATATCTACGACGCGGCGCTGTTCAGGCAATTCAAGCCGACCGGGTTGTTCATCAACGCCGGGCGCGGCGTGGCGGTGGTCGATGCGGATCTGGTGGAAGCCTTGAAGGAAGGGCATCTGGCGGGCGCGGTGATCGACGTCTGCCGTCAGGAGCCATTGCCCCAGCGGCATCCATTCTGGACAGCCTGGGGCCTGCTGCTCACCGGCCACAGCTCGGCACCGACGTCGCCGTCGATGATGGTGAAGCTGTTTGTCGAAAACCTGCGGGCGTTTGAGGCGGGAGAGGCGTTGCGCGGGGAAGTGGATTTCGATCGCGGGTATTAAATCCAATGCGATCAAAGTGTGGGAGCGGGCTTGCTCGCGAATGCGGTGTGTCAGTCGACAATTACAGTGACTGACACACCGCATTCGCGAGCAAGCCCGCTCCCACATTGGTTTTTCGGTGTGGCTTAGAGAGTGAAGTCGCCTTCAGCTGCCAGCTCGCTCAACGGACGGCGCGGGCTTGGTACTTCACGGGCCTGCAGGTATTCCGCCAGGCTGGCCTTGTCCCCCAGCTTGCCCACCGCGACGGCGGCGTGCAGGGCGTAGCCTTCGGGAATGTTCAGCTCCTTGCGGGTCAGTTCCTGGTCGAAGCCCGCCATGCCGTGGGTGTGCCAGCCGCTCAGGCTCGCTTGCAGGGCCAGGTGGCCCCAGGCGGAACCGGTGTCGAAGGTGTGCCACAGGGCCGGGGTCTCTTCGGTGGCGCCTGGTGCGGTGAAGGTGGTTTTCGAAATCACGATCACCAGGGCCGAAGCATGTTGCGCCCAGCTGCGGTTGAATTCGTTCAGCAGTCCC
>Ga0209050_1001365_pt1 | contig 26708 bp, 27 predicted proteins | sample Araplavi_mTSA_r2_FD_184276 | JGI IMG/M metagenome (GOLD analysis project Ga0209050, IMG submission 184276) | Arabidopsis root microbial communities from North Carolina, USA - plate scrape MF_Cvi_mTSA_r2 (SPAdes) (version 2) | ecosystem: Host-associated > Plants > Roots > Endosphere | place: USA... | reverse complement strand
GCCTCGCTGGGCTCCAAGGTCCTGCAGATCCGCTCGGTCGAATTCGCCGGCAAATATCGTGTTCCGGTCCGGGTCCTGTCCTCGCTGACCGACCCCCTTATCCCGCTCGACGAAGAAATGGTCTCGGGCACGCTGATTACTTTTGAGGAAGACGAAAAAATGGAAGCCGCCGTTGTCTCCGGCATCGCCTTCAGCCGCGACGAAGCCAAAATCACCCTGCTGGGCGTTCCCGACAAACCCGGCATCGCATTCTCCATCCTGGGTCCCGTCGCCGCCGCCAACATCGATGTCGACATGATCGTGCAGAACCAGTCCGTGGCCGGCACGACCGACTTCTCGTTCACCGTGAACCGCAACGAATTCACGCGCGCCGTCGACCTGCTCAAGCGCGAAGTCATCCCCGCCGTCGGTGCCCGTGAACTGTCCACCGACGAAAAGGTCGCCAAGGTCTCCATCGTCGGTATCGGCATGCGCTCGCACGTCGGCGTCGCCAGCCTGATGTTCCAGACGCTCTCGCAAGAGGGCATCAACATCCAGATGATCAGCACCAGCGAAATCAAGACCTCGGTCATCATCGACGACAAGTACATGGAATTGGGCGTGCGCGCACTGCACAAGGCCTTCGGTCTGGACCAGGCGCCGGCCACCAAGGTCTGATGAATCAGGTCCGGCACGATTTTTTTGCGTGAACGCCCCGATCGCGGGCAAGAGCCAAAAAAATCGTGCTAGAATCTCGTTCTCTTTTCGGAGACGTGCCCGAGAGGCTGAAGGGGCTCCCCTGCTAAGGGAGTATGTGGCTAAAAACTGCATCGTGGGTTCGAATCCCACCGTCTCCGCCAAAGACACTTGCACCAGTGAACCAAGGTTGCCTCAAGACCCGCATAGCTTATTGCTCTGCGGGTTTTTTGTTTTCTACGCGGTAATTGTGCGCGTTTGACCACGCGTAGCCGTCGTCCTGGTTGTAGTTGTAGTCCTAGTCTCGATACGGTTGCGGTGATCTACGTCCTTCTTCCGATCAACGCCCGCGCCTGTTCCACCACATCCGCGTCGTTCGGCCGGAAATCCACCTGCACTGCTTGCGCAAGGCGCACGAAGTGCGATTGCGAACTGCGCGCGTACGCCGGGTCGTAGTGCCTGTCGATCAGTTCGCGCGCCAGGTCTTCGCGGCGGCCTTCGTCCACCAGCGTTATCCAGCCCTTAATGGTTTCTCGGCTGTGCAGTCCCACCATGCGCTGCAACTGCGCCTTGAGCCAATCCGGCGTGTCGAACAGCCGCGCGTAATCCTGCTGCAGGAAGCGCGTGCGGTCGTCGCGGCTGGCGCGGACTTCGACACAGTCACCCTGATGCATGGCGTGCAGCAAGGATGCGGGCAGTTCCACCGCGCCGATCTTGCGGCTTTCTGCTTCGACGAACACCGGTTGGCTGGCGTCGAGTTCGCGCAGCCTGCCTGCGAGCAACGTGTCGAAGCGCTTCTGCGTGGGCTGCTCCGCGCCGGGCAATGCGCCCAGTAGCGAACCCCGATGGGAGGCAAGGTCTTCCAGGTCCAGCGTCTGCGCGCCTGCGTCCCGCAGCGCGTGCAGCAAGCGCGTCTTGCCGCTGCCGGTAGGGCCGGTCAGTACGACGAAGCGCAGCGGTTGTGGGAGCGTTTGCAGACCGTCCAGGGTGGCGCGCCGGTAAGTCTTGTAGCCGCCGTCGAGTTGCCGGGCGCGCCAGCCGATCATGTTGAACATCAACGTCATTGAGCCCGACCGCTTGCCGCCTCGCCAGCAGTAGATCAGCGGACGCCAGCCTTGCGGGCGGTCGGCGAAGGTGGTTTCCAGATGGCGGGCGATGTTGCGGGCGACGATGGCTGCGCCCGCGCGGGATGCTTCGAAGGGAGATACCTGCTTGTACATCGTGCCGATCAGGGCGCGTTCTTCGTTGTCGAGCACTGGCGCGTTGCAGGCGCCCGGAATGTGATCGTCGGCGTATTCCAGCGGGGTGCGCACGTCGATGATTTCGTCGAAATCATGCAGTCTGTCCAGACTGACAAGCAGGTGTTTCACGCGGACCGCCCCTCGGTAAGTCGATCTGCAATTCTCGCACGCTGCGCTGCGGTGTCGAGCTGGATCCCATTGAGGATGGATAGAATGGCAGCCCTCGCCAGGATGGGTGTCTGACACCCTGGGAGGGCGCAGTTTCATGCATGTAGTCCATCGATGCGGGTGTCACACACCGAGGTCCCACCTATTCGCGAAGCGTCATCACCTCAACGCAAGGCACTGCGTAAGTCGCTACAAGCATGTAGTCCATCGATGCGGATGCCAGACACCGAGGCCACCTAATCGCGAAGCGTCATCACCCCAACGCAAGACACTGCGTAAGTCACCGCAGGCCGCCCGCGCGGCCGAACGGGGACGGGCAACGCAAGATGCTTCTGGCCCAAGAACCTCTGCGCAAAAACGCCAAGCACACAGACCGCCCCAGCGCCCGACAGGTTTCAAATGCTAGAGTCCGGTGCGGTGGCGGCCCGGGGTGCGCGGGGCGTCGATAAGCCCGAGGGAATCCGTAGGAGTCGCCGAAGGCGAGGACGAGGATGACAAAGGGGAAGTCCGGAGCGAAGGCTCCGGACCGCAATCGTGGCCCCGCGCACCCCGGGACGCCACCGTGCCGGACGCCTCAAGAACCCACACCGAAAAAAGTAGCAATGGACTTTTCCTTCAAGTGCACCACCTGCGACGAGTTCCACCACGGCCTGCCGAGCTTCGGCGCCGATGCGCCCGCAACGTACTACGCCGTACCGCCCGAAGAACGCGACCATCGTTGCGATCTGGGCAGCGACGATTGCGTAATCGACGAGCAGCACTTCTATGTGCGCGGCTGCATCGAGCTGCCGATCGCGGGCCACCCAGAACCCTTCGTGTGGGGCGTGTGGGTCTCGCTCAGTCTGCAAAGCTACGAGACGTGGGTGCGGATGTCGGACGAGGCAAAGCGTTCGCACACGCCGCCGTTGTTTGGCTGGCTTACGACGCGGCTCGATCCGTATCCCGACACGATCGGACTGAAGACGCACGTGCATCTTCGGGACGACGGCATCCGGCCGTACATCGAGCTGGAGCCCACGAGTCATCCGTTGGCGGTGGAGCAACGCGAGGGGATCACGACCGGCCGCGTTGCGGAGATCTATGCGCTGCTGGTGCACGGGCAGGCGGGCGCGGCGTAGAGAGGGCGATTCGCCCGACGGATCGCCGCCCGACGGATCGCCGCCCGACGGATCGCCGCCCCGCCAGCCCGTGTCAGGCGCCGAACGTCAGCGCATTCGTCAGATCGCCCATCGCCGCTTGTCCTCGCGCCGTCATGGCGTCATCGCGCGCCTTCAAACCATCGAGCATCGGCAGGTCGAAGAGCCGCGTGGCAAGACGCAGGATGGATCCCGTGTCGTAGATCGTGTGGTCCACCGTGCCCTTCTTGGCAAAGGGTGACACGATCACCGCCGGGATACGCGTGCCCGGGCCCCAACGGTCGCCTTGCGGCGGCGCAACGTGATCCCACCAGCCGCCGTTCTCGTCCACGGTGATCACCACCACCATGTTCTCCCACTGCTTGCTCTTCCTCAGGCTGTCCACGATGTGCGCGATGTGGCGATCACCCGAGTCCACGTCCGCGTATCCCGCGTGCATGTTCAGGTTGCCCTGCGGCTTGTAAAAGGTCAGCGGCGGTAGCGTGCCCGCTTCGGCGTCGGCCAGGAATTTGTTGGTGGAATTGAGATCACCCAGGCCGCCGTCGCGGATGTGCGCCGTGCGGGCCGCCGTGCCCGGCCCCGTGCTCTTGAAATAGTTGAACGGCTGGTGATGCGCCTGGAAGTTCGGCGACGACGGAAAGCCCGTGCTGGCTGTCGAATCGACGGCGGCTTTCCAACCGCCTGCGTACCAGGCCCAGTCCAGGCCCTTCGCACTCATCAGATCACCGATGTTGGCGTGCGTTTGCGGAACCATCGTTTGCGGGCTGGCTGGATCCGCCAGTGTCGGATCGGTGGCATCGCGGCTGAACGACGGCCAGTAGGGCGGGGCCATCGTATTGACGCCATAGCCGTCGGGCGTGAGCGCGCTGGCGCCGAACTGCGGGATGCCGGTCAGCGCGCTGGCGGGTGACGTGGCCTTAGGTTCCAGGCGCGGATCGGTGGGGTCCGCGCTTTGCAGTTGCGCGATCTGCGTCTTGGCGACCGACGTGGCGGCGTCGGGATAGAAAGGCGGACGCGCCGCGACCAGGTACTGATGGTTCAGGAACGAACCGCCAAAGGCGCCCTGAAAGAAGTTGTCGCACAGCACGAATTCCTGCGCCAGCTTCCACAGCCGCAGGTTGTACGCCGAATCGCTGTAGTGCCCCATGACGAGCGCGCCGGAATCAGCCCACGCGACGAACTTGTCGTTCTTGCCGCCGTTGATCTGCATCTGGTTCTGGTAGAACACGTGCCAGAGGTCGCGCGTCACCACCCCTTGCGGCAGCGGCTCGCCTTGCGGTCCCTGCAACGCGAAGGGCGCGTTGGGCAGGTTATTCATGTAGGCCGCGGCCTGATCCACCTGATAAGTAATGTGGTTGGCCTGCTGCGACGTAGGCACCATGCCGTTCCAGACCGGCGGCAGCACGGGCAGCGGCGTGCCGTCGCGATCGAGCTGCGTGTAGTCGGCCGGCGTCAGCGCGGACAGCGGCTTTTCCACGCCGGGGAAGTTGGCGAACAGATTGTTGAAGCTGCGGTTCTCGGCAAAGATCACCACCAGCGTCTTGACGTTGTTGCGCAGCTGCGTGGTGAGGTCAGGAGCAGGGGCGGGCGTGGGTTCCGGCGCAGGCGCTGGGGCGGGCGCCGCAGGACTGTCATCGTCGTCGTTGGAGCATCCGGACAGCGCGCCCATCGCGGCTGCGCTCGCGCCGAGTGCGGCAATGCCGGTCAGAAAGCCGCGGCGCGTGGCGCGCACCGGCGTCGTGCTGGGGGCGTCCTGGGAAGGTTCTCCAGTGCTTTTGTCTTTGTCGGACATGAAAGGTCTCTTGAGCTTGCGGATGACGTGGCGCACTGTCATTGCGTCACGAAGATCGCCGGATGACAGCCGGCATCGTTAACGGCCGCTAGGCTAAAGAGACAACGTTCTATCGATGTGACCATCCGCTGTCGGGAAGCTGTACGCAGTCATCCGCGCGCCTTCCGACTTGCGCATCCCGTGAAACAACGCTATTATTCAAGGCTTGCTTTTTCAAGCGCCCGTAGCTCAGCTGGATAGAGTACCTGGCTACGAACCAGGGGGTCGTAGGTTCGAATCCTGCCGGGCGCGCCAAGTTCTTTTTTGTGTTGTTTGCGTTTTACGCAGACTTGCCAGAAAGGGAATAAAAAGCAGGCGTAGTGAAGTACAAGTTGCCGCAAGAAGTTCTGCGATAAGTTTTACTGCACTACAAACATGGCACGATTATTCTGATATAATTTTGCCTCTTTGCCGGAGCGCCCGTAGCTCAGCTGGATAGAGTACCTGGCTACGAACCAGGGGGTCGTAGGTTCGAATCCTGCCGGGCGCGCCAAACTTCACGGTCTAAACACCGCGATGTAAAAGCGGCAAAGAAAATGAAAAGGCCTTTGATCTTGAATCGAAGGCCTTTTTGTTTTGCGCGTCAAATTGGTGGAGGTACATCGGTGGGCATCAATAGGTGGGCATCAATAGGTGGGCATCAATAGGTGGGGCATCACACCGATGCGCATCAAATAACTGCGCATCCCGCCGATACATCCAATACAGCCCCATCGCATCAATGCGCAGCCTCTTCCTTTTCTTTCGATTGCGGCTTGTCGTCCGCTTCATCGAAGCCCCAATCTCCGAATAGATACCAATCTTCGCCGAGCGATTCCGCCGGGTGCATGGTGCGGCCCGAGCCGTTGCCACAGGCCATGGAGTCGGTGGAGCAGTATCGGTCGCAACCCCAGCAGATGCGTTCGGGATGTTTGGGGTGCAGGGGAAATTTCTTGGCCATGCTGTCTGCCTGATGTGTTCTTGTTGAACTCAGCGTACTGCTGCCTGGCCGTGTGTTTCATTGACATCCCGCAAAGGCCAGGGCGCTGTCTGTGCCAGTACGCCATTTAAACGGGGCCGATTTGCATGGCGCGGTTCTTTCGTGTTATAAACACGCCTCTTTCGGGGCGCCCGTAGCTCAGCTGGATAGAGTACCTGGCTACGAACCAGGGGGTCGTAGGTTCGAATCCTGCCGGGCGCGCCAACTTATTCGAGGTCATGCTTCACAGCATGGTTTCAACCAGAAAGACGCAGCAATGCGTACGCGAAGAGCGGCTTGATGATTTCATCAAGCCGCTTTTTTTTCTCCGCGTTTTTTGCCGCAGATTTTGCGCCTTCTTGGCAGCTGCGACGCCCGCGATCACCACACGCGATATACGCGCCCCGTCTGCGCGCCTTCGACGCTGCGGCTGTAGGCCAGCGCGACACGGCTGGCCGGCGCCGCTTCGAAACCCTGGAAGTACGGACCATAGTTGTCCAGCGATTCTTCCAAGACCGTGGGGCTGACTGCGTTGATGCGGACGCCTTGCAGTTCTACCGCTGCACCACGCACGAAACCGTCGATGGCGCTGTTCACGGCGGCGGCATTGGCGCCAAAGCGGATGGGTTCATCGCTCAGGATGCCGCTGGTCAGCGTGATCGAGCCGCCCGCGTTGACGTAGTGCTGGCCGATCAGCGCCAGGTCGACCTGGCCCAGCAGCTTGTCATGCAGGCCGATCTTGAACTGATCCGCCGTCATCTCGGCAAGCGGCCCGAAATGCAGGCTGCCGGTAGCGGAAACGATCGCGTCTACCTTGCCCACGCGTTCAAACAGGTCGCGAATGCTGTCGCTGCGGGTCACGTCGACCTGGTACTGGCCGCGGGTCTTGCCCACTGTGATGATGTCGTGCCGCTGGCCCAGCTCGCGGGCGATCGCGCTTCCGAGGGTGCCGCTTGCGCCGATGAGGATGATCTTCATGAGGTTCTCCGGGAATGCCGATAAAGCGCGCCGGCAGGACGCCGACGCATGGACGCATTCTGCGCGCCGTATTCCGCCCGAAAAATCCTAGAATTGTTGGATCAGTCAACACTCGGAGTGTGTAATCCATGGATCGCCTGCTCAGCATGGAAGTCTTTGTGGCGGTGGTGGAACTGGGCAGCCTGTCTGCCGCAGCAGCGCAGCTGGATATGTCGCCTGCGATGGCGGCCAAGCATGTCAAAGGCCTGGAAAACCGGCTGGGGCTGCGGCTGATGAACCGCACGACGCGGCGCCAGAGTCTGACCGAGGCGGGCCAGGCTTACTTCGCGCGCTGCAAGACAATCCTTGCCGACATCCGCGACGCAGAGCAGGGGGCCGAAGCGCTGCGCTCGGCGCCGCGCGGGCATCTGCGCATCACCTCGTCCGTATCGTTCGGATCCTTTGCGCTGGCGCCGGCGATCGCCGAGTACCTGTCGATCTACCCGGACGTCAGCGTGGAGCTGTCGCTAAGCGATATGGTGGAGGACGTGGTGGCGTCGCGTTTCGATGTGGCGCTGCGCATCGGCGAGCCTGCGGATTCCGGCCTGGTGGCGCGCCGCATCGGCCTTTACCAGATGATCATCTGCGCGGCGCCCGCGTATCTGGCGCGGTACGGCACCCCAGCCGTGCCGGGCGATCTGTCGCGGCATCAGTGCCTGGATTTCTCGCATTGGAGCCGGCGCACCGGCTGGCGGCTTGGCACGGACGAGGGCGGAGAAATGGGGTATCCGACGGGGCGGTTCGTGTCGAACAACGGGCAGGCGCTCCGGCAGGCCGCGCTGGCGGGCTTTGGCATCGTGCTGCAGCCGGAGCTGCTGCTGGCCGACGACGTGCGCGCCGGCCGCCTGGTGCCTATCCTGCAGCCTTACTGGCCGGTGGCCCGGCCCATCACGCTGCTGTATGCGAAGGACCGCCAGGCTCCGCCGAAACTCACGACATTCGTGGATTTTGTCGTGACGCGTTTCGGGCGGTAGTGGCGGGCTGTCGGGGCGGGCTGTCGTGGAATGCTTTGGCGGCGGCCGTCAGGCGCGTCGTCGGTCCACTGCGGTCAGGGATGTGCCGCTTTTGAGAAGCTGGTAGGTCTGGCCGCCCAGCCACGCAACCTTTTCACCGGAACTGGTGCGGCAGACGCAGTGCGTCTTTGGATCGAAGCGTGGCGTGCCCAGCGCGGAATACGCGCCAGGATCGGAAACGAAGCGTTCAATGCGATACAACGTGCCATCCGGCGATGTGGCGAGCACGTCGGTCAATCGTCTTGCGGTGCCGAGCATATTCAATACCTCCATGCGCGGGCCGTCAGGTGTCGGCGCCAAAGTCGTTTGAACAATTCATGGCGCGGGCGCGGGGCAATGCCGTCGCGCGCTGCGCTAATGAAACTGTCCTCCTAACAATGAATCATCGAGTTGTTCCGGCGAAACGCCGAGGGCTTCGGACACGCGGTCAAGAATGACCTGCCTGGGCCGCGGGCGGGGCCGTTCCAAATCGATATAGATGGAGTGATCGACGCCAAGCCGGGCAGCCATGTCAGCAGTGCTGATGTTCAGGTGCTCGCGCCAGGCGCGGATCAGGCTCCAATCGTTGCCGGTTTTTAGACTGACTACAGCGGGCGGCAGGCGCGCTTGAGCCCCCGCAAATGTCTTGCGAGAGGCACGCGGCGCGGTGGCCGGCTTTTCATCGCTCGGGGCGGAGACGTTGTGCCGCGACTCGCCTCGAGGTGTGGTGTGCGCGGTGACGGCGAGAAAGACGGCGCCGCCATTCAACTGGCGGTATTCGTCGTTGCCCACCCAGCACAGCGTTTCGCCGTTATCGAGCTTGCATTCGCAATCCAGATGGGTATTGCTTGGCATGCCTTCAAGCAGGGCGATGGTTTCCGTGGTCGTGGCGTGACGCACCACACGGTGCAGCACACCGTCTGGCGAACGTACGAAGACGTCGGGAAGTCTCCAGGAAAACGGAATGATCATCTCCACAAGCGAAGCTCATTACACCACTGTATAGCGCGGTTGTAATGGTGAAAGTGAGGGTTTCCCCGCGAGTGTGGCGCAAGTGTCATAGACGTGTGATCCGGTTACGACGGATCCTCACCAAACCTCGCTGCGGCAAGCACCTTGGGCATCATTTCGGCCGCGGCGCCGCGCAGGTTGTGGTGGGCCAGGCCGTCCAGGGGCGTCGCGGCCGGGTTGACCTGCACGACCGTGGCGCCGCCTGCGATGGCCAGCTGGGGCAGTTCTGCGGCGGGGTACACGAGCGACGAGGTGCCGATGCTGAACAGCAGGTCGCACTGTTGCACGGCAAGGGTGGCGTCGCGCCAGGCCTGCGCGGGCAGGCTTTCGCCGAACCAGACGACGCCCGGCCGCACCGGGGCGCCGCAAGCCGTGCAGGCAGGCGGCGGGATGCGGCGGCCGGCATCGGGTTCTTCCGGTGTTTCCGTGGCAAAGGACTGGGGGGCGCCGCAGCGCGAACAGCGCGGCGCATGCAGGCTGCCGTGCAGATGCGTGACATCGCGGCTACCCGCGCGCTCGTGCAGGTCGTCCACGTTCTGCGTGATGACGGTCAGTTGGGGGACATGGCGGGCGAGCGTCGCGATGGCATGGTGTGCGGCGTTGGGCGAAGCGCGCAGGACCTGCGCGCGCCGCCATTCGTACCAGCCCCAGACGATGTCGGGATGCGCTTGAAAAGCTTCGGGCGTGGCCAGCGCCTGTGCGTCAAAGCGCGACCAGAGCCCGGTCAAGGCATCGCGGAACGTGGCGATGCCGCTTTCCGCGGAGACCCCTGCGCCCGTGAAGACGACGACGCGGCGCGCGTCGCGCAGCGCCTGCGCCAGCGGGGGCGGAATATCGTGATGCGTGTTTTTCATTTCCAACCTTGCAGACAGTCCGATACGCTGCACGCGCCGCCACGGGGATGTCAAGCGTGGTTGCGCGATGTTCGGCCGAGCCGGAAGCGGCAGACGCGTGCGTCGCCGTCCTGAATCGTGGATACTCTTTTTTCATTCTGGGATTTGATCCCGCCTGGAGACCTGCAATGCCTGAATCGACCACCGGCCTGGAACGGCTGCGCCGCTTTATCGCCACCGCGACGCGGCTGGCCACGCCGCAGGCGCTGGAGCAGAGCCCCGAACTTGAGGCAGCGTTCTCGGACCTGGTGAGCCACGACGATTGGCTGCCCGAAGCCTGTACCGCCCCGCACCCGCAGTTCTATCAGCAGTACCTGCTGCACTGCGATCCGCTGGAACGCTTCTCACTGGTGAGCTTTGTCTGGGGCCCCCGCCAGTTGACGCCCGTGCACGATCACGAGGTCTGGGGCTATGTCGGCATGCTGCGCGGCTCGGAGATCAATCAGCGGTTCACGCGGGACGTCGACGGGCGTTTGGCCATGGCGGGCGAGTCCACGACGCTGCGGCCCGGCGATGTGGAGCGCCTGTCGCCGGCCGAGGGCGACATCCACCGGGTGTCCAACGCGTATCCCGACCGCGTCTCCATCAGCGTGCATCTGTACGGCGGCAACATCGGCGCCGTGTCGCGCCATGTGTACGACCCGGTCACCGGCGTCGCCAAGCCATTCGTCTCGGGCTATTCGTCGCCCACCCAGCCCAATTTGTGGGACCGCTCTGCCGCTGTCCGCGCCACGCTGGCCTAGCGCGGGCATTGCGGCAAATCCGCTGTTCCCGCGGCGTGTCTCGTGCTATGTTCCCGTCCTAAATATTAGGAAAAATCACGAATGGACAAGACGCTGCTTAAAGGGCTGATGGTGCTGGAAGCGGTGACCGATGTGGACAATCCGCCGCGCACCATCGACGCGCTGGCCGCGCGCGTGGGCCTGACCCGCAGCAATACGCATCGCACCCTGCAGACGCTGATTCACGCCGGCTACGTCATCAAGGACGACGACGGCGGCGGATACCGTGGGGCCGTGCGCCTGTTTGAACTGGCGGCGAGGCAGTTGGCGCAACTGGACGTGCGCAAGTTGGCCGCGCCCTACATGCGCACGCTGGCGGACCAGACCGGCGAGACCGTGCACCTGTCGGTGCTGGACGGCTTTGACGTGGTGTACGTGGACAAGATCGACAGCCCGCAGCCCATTCGCGCGTACTCCATGGTGGGCGGCCGCGCGCCCGCCTACGCGGTGGCGACCGGCAAGGCGCTCCTGGCCTACCAGCCCGAAGGCTACGTCGAACGCTACGCGGAGCAGATGGTGCGGCACACGCCGTCCACCATCGTGTCCATGCCGCTCTTGAAAGACGAACTGCGTAGAATCGCGCGTGCCGGCTACGCGATCAATCGCGGCGAATGGCGTGAAGGGGTGGGTGGGCTGGCCGTGACCGTGTTCAACAGCCTGGACCAGCCCGTGGCCGCGGTCGGCATCTCCGGGCCGCTGGATCGTCTGAGCGCCGCTAGGATGAAGCAGCTTGCGCCGGATGTGGCGGCCTGTGCGCAGTCCATCTCTCAGGGGATGGGATATCGCCGGGGATTTCTGGATCAGTAGCGGGCGCGGCGCGCAGGGTGGCCGCGATCCGTCCGGCCTGATCGCGCGCCAGCCGGGCATTTACGTCCATGGACGTGGTCCAGAAGTACGTGCCGCCTGCCAGGCTGCCCAGCACCGAGACGCCCGCCACGATGTGGCCACCGGCGTTCTTCAGGCAGCCGGTGCCGTAGTCCAGCGCCAGGCCGCCATGCGGATCGGCCTGCGCGTGACCGTCGCGCAGCAACTGGGACACCAGCGGATCGGCCGTGCGCTGCGCGTCCACGGAAAAACTCGTGGCATTGATCAGATACTGGCTTGAGTGTTCGACGTGCGCACCTGCCGTGTGCAGCCGTGTGCGGAACAGGCCGGTGGCCGGATCGTGATCGCAGCCGGCAAAGCCGGCGGCAACGTGAAGCTGCTTGGCGCCGAACAATGCCTGCAACTTCAAGGCGTTGCGCATCGGGAAGGTCGCGCGCCGAGCCATCCATAGCGAACGCCAAGTCGACTGGAAGCGGCGCCGTTCGGTGTCCGGCAGCAGATGCCAGATCCGGTCCACCGCCCCATTGGTGGCGGCGGCCACCGCCTGCCACGGACGCGGCGCCGTGGCCGACCGGCGGATTTCATCATCCAAGGCGGCACGCGCGTCGCCGTCGATGCCCAACACATCATCGTCGTCCAGCGAGCCGTGCAACGCCATCACCTCGTCCCGCAGCGCCTGCCAGATGACGTCCAGCGTCAGCGCGCCGCCGTGCCGAGCCGCCAGTTGGAGCGCGCCGTCGGCGCTCAGCTGTTGCAGCGTGCCGGGCGCACGGTTGTGCGGACTGCGCACCGATGGCAGCCGCCCGTTGCGCGAGACGCACAGAATGGGGCCGCGGTGTCCGGCCTGCTGCAATGCAGCCACGGCGTCCACGGCGCTCAGGCTGGTGCCGACGACGCACACGGACGCATCGGGCGCGATGGCTTGTGCCAGCGCCGACACCGGATAAGGGCTGTTGAAGTAGCCTGCCACGCCATCCAGCGCAGGAAACGCCTGCGAAGGCAGGTTGCCGTTGGACAGCACGACGTGGCGCGCCACGATCGGCGCACATTGATCGGGCTGGACATGCACACGGCCATCAGGCTGCGGGACCACGCGGTGCACGCGGTCAGGCACATGCGCCAGCGTCACGCCCAGCGTTTCGGCTAGCCGGCGGCAGCGCTCGTAAACCGCGCGCATGTAGGCGCCGAACAGCGGACGCGGCAGGAAGTCGGCAGGGTCGATGGCCGTGACGCCGTAGCCGTGCAGCCAGTCCGCATCCTGTTCGCGCAGCCAGTCGACGAAGTCCAGCCGATGATCGGCGCGCGCGGACATGTTGCCTGCGGGAATGTTGAGCAGGTTGCTGCGCAAATCGTCCTGGTACGCGCCGCCCGGACCGGGGTCGGCCTGCGGTTCGAAGAGATGGACCGTCGGCGGGCGCACGGCCGGCGCGGCTTGCAGCGCCAACAGGAACTGATACAGGAAGCTGACGCCAACCGAGCCGCCGCCGACAATGGCGAGTTCGGAGGTGGCCGGCTGGGCCAGTGCGGTGGCGCGCGTCATTTCGCCGCCGACAGACGCACCACGTCGGCCCAGCGCGCGACTTCCTGCTTGAGCATCCGGCTGGTGTCGGCGGGAGAGGTGGCGATCGCGTCGGCGCCCAGCTTCAGCGCGGCCTGCTGCACGGATTCCATCGCCGCGGCCTTCTGCATGCCGTCCGACAGCCTGTCTACGACCGCGGGCGGGGTGCCTGCCGGCGCAAGCAGGGCATACGTGGTGGCAACCGAATAATCCTTCACCCCCTGTTCCGCCAGCGTCGGCAGGTCGGGCAACGCGGTGGCGCGCTTGGCCGTCGTGACGCCCAGCAGCCGGATCTTGCCGCTGGCGACCTGCGGCAGCAGCGCGGGCAGCGTTTCGATCACCATGTCGATCTGGCCGCCCAGAAGATCCGTAATGGCGGGACCGCTGCCGCGGTAAGGCACGTGCATGAGCCGCGTGCCGGTGACCGCCTGGAAGAGCTCGCCGGCCATGTGCTGCGAAGTGCCGGGTCCGGCTGACCCGAAGGTGATCGATCCGGGTTTGCTCTTGGCCAGCGCGATGAGTTCCTGCACGTTCTTGGCTGGAATCTTGCTGCTGTTCACGGCCACCGCCATCGGCATGCTGGTGGCCATGGACACGCCAACGAATGCCGTGCCGAAGTCGTAGCCCGGCTTGTCGGGCATGGCGGCGTGGATGGCATGGCTGCCGACTGCGCCCATCAGCAGGGTGTAGCCGTCGCCTGCGGACTTGGCGACAAATTCCGCGCCGATCTCGCCGCCCGCGCCGGCCTTGTTCTCGACGACGACGCTCTGTCCCAGGAAGTCTCCCAGATGCTGCGCATAGATGCGCGCGGCCGCATCGGTTGCGCCGCCCGGCGGAAACGGCACCACCATGCGGACGGGTTTGGTCGGCCAGTTGTCGGCCGATGCGGGGTTGGCCGACAGCGCCAGCACCGTGCTGGCCAGGGCAATACGCCACGACAGTCTCATGCAAGTCTCCTCGGTGGATGGGCCAGCATGCGACGGAGGCGGTTCGCGATTGCGGGGCGCCGGGGCCGCTGCAGTCCTCTTTTGTGAATCCTAAATAATAGGATTGATGTTTCAATAAATGGTTTACCTAGAATTCCACACGGTGCTATGCTGGTCAACAATTAACCGCGGCACCTAGGGATTGCACTAGGATTCCCCCGGACACCAGCGGCTTTCCCGGGCGGCGCGTCTGGATGATGCCATCGTTGAAGGCCGCGTCTTATACTGTTTTCCGCATCCCAAATATTGAATTTTCATAACGAGAGGTCAGACATGACACCCAGTTCGGCGCTAGCCGGCATTACGGTGCTGGAGATTTGCAACGTCGCGGCGGGACCCTTTTGCGGCATGTTGTTGGCGGACATGGGCGCGGACGTGATCAAGGTGGAGAACCCGGAAGGCGGCGATACGCTGCGCAGCTGGCCGCCCATCTCGGACGGCTACAGCGAGAACTTCGCCTCGCTCAACCGCAACAAGCGGTCGGTGACGTTGAACCTGAAGGACCCCGGCGATCTGGCCTTGGCGCGCGAATTGGCGTTGCGCGCCGACGTGCTCATCGAAAACAACCGGCCGGGCGTGATGGAGCGGTTGGGCCTGGGCTACGTGCAACTGCGCGAGGCCAATCCCCGGCTGGTGTACTGCTCGATCTCGGCGTATGGCCAGTCTGGACCGCGTTCGCAGGAAGGCGGCTTTGACCTGACCATCCAGGCCATGAGCGGCATCATGAGCGTCACCGGCGAGCCCGGCGGCGAACCGGTCAAATGCGGCGTGCCGCTGGCGGACTTTTCCGCGGGACTTTACGGCGCGTTCGCCATCGCATCGGCGCTGCGCGCGGCGCAGGCCAGCGGGCAGGGCACGCACATCGACGTGCCGATGCTGGGTGCCACGCTGGGCATCGCCGCCTTGCAGACGTCCGAGTTCTTCGGCAGCGGCAAGGATCCGGTCAAGCTGGGATCGGCCCATCCGCGCAATGCGCCGTATCAGGCGTTTCGCTGCAAGAACGGATACTTCGGCATGGCCGCGGGCAACCAGGCGTTGTGGAAGGCCGTCTGCGTGACGGTGGGGCGTGAAGACCTGCTGGGCGATCCGCGCTTTACCGATACCAGCGCCCGCGCTCGCAATCAGACGGCGCTGCGCGACATCCTGGAAGCGATCTTCGCTGAGCACGAAGCACAGGACTGGCTGGCACGCTTTCGCGCGGCCGGCGTACCGTGCGCGCCGATCAACACGTATTCGGAGGTGCTGGCCGATCAGCAGGTCGAGCACATGGGCTGGGTGCAGGCGCTGGAACTGCCGAATGGCGTGCAGACCCGCACGTTTGGCCTGCCGGTGCGGTTTGACGGCGAGACCACGGCGCTGCGCCGCCGGCCGCCCGCGCTGGGCGAGCACAACGACGAGGTGCTGGGACCGCTGCGCGTGTCTGCCAAGGGAGGCAAGCAATGAGCGTTCTGCGTATCGACCGGCAAGGGCCGCGCCACGTGCTGACGCTGGCGCGCCCCGAAAAGATGAATGCGCTGTCGGCCGACCTGGTTGAGGCGCTGATCGCCGCGCTGGACGAGGCCGAGGGCGCACGTGCCCAGGTCATCGTGTTGCAAGGCGAGGGCAAGAACTTCAGCGCGGGCTTCGACTTTGGCGATTGGCAGACGCAGAGCGAAGGCGATCTGCTGCTGCGCTTCGTGCGGATCGAGACGCTGCTGCAGCGGCTGGCGGCCTCGCCGTGCCTGACCGTGGCGCTGGCGCATGGGCGCAATTTCGGCGCGGGCGTGGACGTGTTCGGCGCCTGCAAATGGCGCATCAGCGCGCCGGATGCGACGTTCCGCATGCCCGGGTTGAAGTTTGGCCTGGTGCTGGGCACGCGGCGTTTCGCGTCGCTGGTGGGCGCGGGGCGCGCGCGCACGATTCTTGAACAGGCCGCCACATTCAACGCCGAAGACGCGTTGCGCGATGGCTTCGTCAGCCGATTGGCCACGACGCAGGAATGGCCGCAGATCGGCGAGGCTGCGCTGGAAACGGCGAGCGCGCTGACCGACGCGAGCCGCACGCAGCTCTACGCGGCCCTGTCGCAGGAGACGCCGGACACGGATCTGGCGCGGCTGGTGCGTTCGGCCGCGGCGCCCGGCCTGAAGGACCGCGTGGCGGCGTATCTGCAGGCGCGCTAAGCGCGTCCCATCAAGCAGGAGGAAGACAATGGCTTCAGGATTCAACCAGAAGAACAAGCAGTGCAGCCTGCAGGAATTGGCGGCGCTGGTGCCCAACGGGGCGTCCATCGCGCTGGGCGGCAGCTTTCTGCACCGCGGACCGTTCGCCTTTGTGCGCGAACTGATCCGCCAGGAAAAGCGCGATCTTGAACTGATCAAGCAGTCGCCGGGCTATGACGTGGACATCCTGTGCCGCGCGGGCGTGCTGCGCCGCGTACGCGCGGGCATCGTCGCGATGGAAGGCAACTTCGGGCTGGCGCCGTGGTATCGGCGCGCCGTGGAGCGCCACGAGATCGAACTTGAGGAACACGCTTGCGCCAGCCTGACGGCCGGGCTGCGCGCGGCGGCCTTTGGCGTGCCGTTCCAGCCCTGCGGCGGTCTGCATGGCAGCGGTTTGCCGGAGCTGAACGGCTGGAAATGCCTGGACGATCCGTACGGCAGCGGCGAGAAGACCTGGGTGGTGCCGGCGATACGGCCGGACTTCGCCGTGATCCAGGCGTCCGAAGTGGATGCGCTGGGCAACGTGCGCGTGCAGGGCACGGCGCACTGGGACCGCATCATGTCGCGCGCCGCGGGCAGCGTGCTGGTCGTGGCCGAAAAGCAGGTGGACAGCGCCGTGTTCGAGGCGCAGCCCGAGTCCACGCTGGTGCCGTATTTCATGGTGCAAGCCTTCGCGGTCGTGCCGCAGGGCGCGTGGCCGGGTTCGTGCTGGCCCGATTACGCCATCGACTATCCGGCGGTGGAAACCTACATGGACAAGAACAGCGATCTGCGCGCGCATATGGCCGCGGCGCCCGAAGCGCGGGAGGGAAATCATGGCTGAGCAATGGTCGGGCTTTTCGTACATCGTCACCAATCTGGCGCGATTCATCCGTCCTGACGAAATCACCTTCAGCGGCGTGAATTCCACCATGCCGATGCTGGCGTGCCTGCTGGCCAAGCGCGCGTACGACTGGGACTTCGTGTACATCAACGTGGCGGGCGGCGTGAACCCGCGGCCGTCGCACATTCCGTTGTCCAGTTCGGATCCGGTGCTGGCCGAGCACACCGCGTCGATCTTTTCCAACGAAGATTTCTACGACCTGTGCACGCGCGGCCGCATGGACCTGACCTTTCTGGGCGCCGCGCAGATCGACGGCGCGGGCTGCGCCAACAACTCGTGCATCGGCGACTGGCATGAACCCAAGGTCCGGCTGCCGGGCGGGGGCGGCGGGGCGGTGATGCTGCCCACGGCCAAGCGCGCCTGCACCTGGCGCACCGAGCATTCGCGCCGCACGTTCGTGCCCAAGCTGGACTTCATGACGTCGTGGGGCGGCTTTCATGGCGTGGTGACGCCGATTGCGGTGTTCATCAAGCGCGACGGCCGGCTGGCCCTGCAGTCGTGGCATCCGGAGTCCAGCCTGTCTGAAGTACGCGAACGCACCGGCTTCGAGTTCGACGCCAGCGGCGCGGGCCCGACCGAACCGCCGACCGAGCAGGAAGCGCGCGCCTTGCGCGAGCTGGACGCCGACGGACAGTTCGAACGCGACGCCGCCGTCGCATTGCGCTGACAGCGCCACGCATCAACGAGCCCGGTACAGGGGGAGTAATCATGACGATTGCCGATGCCACGATCGTGGCGGCGTTTGCGCGCTTGTGGGACCAGCCGGAATGGGCAGCGCGCCCTGCGCTGGTGACCGCCGAGGAAACGGTCAGCTACGCGGACCTGCGCCGCCGCGTGGGACAGGCGGCGGGTGGCCTGCGCGCCGCCGGCGTCGCGCCGGGCGATTACGTCGGCGTGGCGATGGAGCGCTCGCTGGCGCAGGTGGTTTCCCTATTGGGCGTCATGGCGGCGGGCGCTTGTCCGTGTCCGCTCGAGCCGCGACTGTCGGTCGAGGAAACCGCGCGGCGCGTGGTGGCGGTGGGCTTGACGTGGATGCTGGCGGATGCCGACAACGCCGCCACGGCCAGCGCCTGCGGCCTGCCGGAAGCTCGCGTGCTGGATGCCGCTAAGGTGGCGTCGAATGTGGCGTCGAATACCCCGGACTGGGCGGGCGCGGACATTGCGCCGCAGGCGCCGGGGCTGCTGCTCTTCACGTCGGGCAGCACGGGCAATCCGAAGGGTGTGCTGCTTTCCCATCAAGGCCTGGTCAACAACGCGCGCGGCGTGCTGGCGCACACGGGGCTGACGCCTTCGGATCGCCTGCTGCACGTCATGCCGCTGCATCACACCAACGCGCTGAACAACCAGATCTTCACGCCGCTGTTGGCAGGCGCCAGTGTAGCGCTGGCCGGCCGGTTCCGCGCGCAGGACATGCCCGGTCTGCTGGACGCTTTCAGGCCCACGATCATCACCGGCGTGCCGACGATGTATGCGCGCATGCTGGAACTGACGTTCGATCCGGACAGCCTCGCCGTGCTGCGTTTTGCGCGGTGCGGATCGGCGCCCATCACCGAGGCCTTGCATCGGCGGATCGAAGCCTTTCTTGGGTGTCCGCTCGTCGTGTCTTATGGGCTATCTGAGGCCACCTGCACGTCCACGATGAATCCGCCCGATGCGCGGCGCGTGGGATCGGTCGGGACGGTGCTGCAAGGACAGGACGTAACCCTGCGCTTGCCCGATGGCAGCGTGGCGCCGGCCGGCGCGGAAGGAGAGATCTGCATCGCGGGCGACAGCCTGATGCTGGGCTATCTGGGTGTGGACAGCGCGGACGCGGGCGCGCCCCGGCTGCTGCGCACCGGCGACCTGGGCCGCTTTGACGCGCAGGGCTACCTGACCATCACCGGCCGCATCAAGGACGTGATCATCCGGGGCGGCGAGAACATCTCGCCCGCGCTGATCGAAGGCGTGGTCACCGGAATGCCGGGCATCGCGGCCTGCTGCGTGGTGGGGGCGCCGGACGATGACCTGGGCGAGACGCCGGTGATCTTCGTGCAACGCAATGGCGAAACCGCCCCGGATGCGGCCGCGATACAGGCCGAGGTGCTGGCGCGGCTGGGCCGGATCTATGTGCCGCGCGACGTCTGCTGGATCGACCGGCTGCCCGAGAACGCGGTGGGCAAGGTGGACCGCAAGGCGCTGGCGCGCCAGGCGGCGGCGCGGGAGACGGTGCAGTAAACGCGAAAGGGGGGCGCGATGCCCCCCTTGCGTGTGCATGGCTCAAGCGTCAGTCATTCGACTTTGCCGATCCGCTTGACGGCCACTTCCAACGAGGCCGAATCCTTTTTCCAGTAGTCGTCGAATGCCGGCGCGTCCAGGTACTGCATCGGGCTGCCGGTGCCCGCAATGCGCGCCTGCACGGCCGGGTCGGCCGCGATCTGCTTGACGGCCTGGCGCAGCTTGTCGATGACGGCGGGCGGGGTGCCGGCCAGCGCGAAGACGCCGGACCACTGCACGAAGCTGGCGTCGTAGCCCTTGGACGTAAGCGACGGCACGTCGGGCAGGCTGTCCAGCTTGCCGTCGCCCCAATGCGCCAGCGGCCGCACGCGACCAGCCTGAATCAGCTGCATGACGCTGGACGGACCGGTTGCCAACGCGTCGACCTGGCCGCCGACCAGCGCCTGCACCGCGGGACCTGCGCCCGTGAACGGCACGTGCATCATCTTGACGCCCGCGGCGTTTTGCAGCATTTCCATCGGCACGTGCATCGTGCCGTAGATGCCCGAACTACCGTAGCTCAGCTTGCCGCCCTGTTTTTTAGCGGCGTCGATGAACTCGTCCAGCGTCTTGTATGGCGCGTCCGCGCGCACGACCAGCACTGTCGGGTCGGCCGTGATGCGGGCGATCGGCACGAACTGGTCGAGCTGATAGGCCGGCTTGCGTTCCAGCAGGCGGTCTGCGGCGGGCAGGATGGAGATCGACGACAGGCTCAGCAACAGCGTGTAGCCGTCGGGCTTGGCGCGGCCCGCCTGGCCAATGCCGATGGCGCCGCCCGCGCCGCCCTTGTTTTCGATGACGATGGGCTGGCCCAGCTTGTCGCCCAGGGCCTGCGCCAGCGGCCGGGCGATGGTGTCCGCGACGCCGCCGGGCGGGAAGGGCACCACCATCGTGACGGGCCGCTCGGGATACCCGGCGGCCGTCGCGGCCGTGGCCCCGAGGCATAGCAAGGCGGCCGCGGCCGCCCGTCTGGCTACATGCTTGCAGCGCAGGTTCATGTCTCACTCCTTAGGTTTTTTGCTGCGCGGCGCCGGTTTCTTGTGACCGGCGCTCGTTTACGCGGGCGTCAGACGAATCGGTTTTCGATGCGTCCAATGCCGTCGATTTCGATCCGGACGACGTCTCCGTGCTTGAGGAACTGCGGCGGGTTCAGACCCTGGCCCACGCCCGCGGGCGTGCCGGTGGCGATGACGTCGCCGGGGTACAGAGTGATGCCGCGCGAGCAGGTCTCGATCAGCGTGGGGATGTCGAAGATCAGGTCTTCCGTGTTGCCGTCCTGGCGCAGTTCGCCATTGACCCAGCAGCGCACGCGCGTCCGGCGGCCGTCCAGTTCGTCGGCGGTGACCAGCCACGGGCCCATGGGGCAGAAGGTGTCGAACGACTTGCCCAGGTCCCACTGCTGGTGGCGCATCTGCACGTCGCGCGCGGTGACGTCATTGACGACGGTGTAGGCAATGACGTGGCTCATGGCTTCGGCGCGCGAAATGTTGCGGCCGCCTTTGCCGATGACCACGGCCAGTTCGGCCTCGTAGTCGATCTTGTCGGAAATGCCGGTGGGCAGCGTCACGTCGGACCAGGGGCCGACCACGGTCTGCGGCACCTTGGTGAAAACGATGGGCCAGGATTCCGGATTGGCGTCGTTGTCCTTGAACACGGAATCGCGCAGTTCCTTGGCATGCGCGTGATAGTTGCGGCCGACGCAGAACAGGTTGCGCGGCTGCGCGGGCAGGGGCGCTTCGTGCTCGACCTGATCCCAGCGATAGGCCGGACCCGTTTTCGCGGGTAGGGCGCGGCCCTCGGCCAGCCATTGCACCGCCGTCAGCGCGCCGGCTGCCGCAAGTTGCGGCGGGAAGTCCAGCGCGGTGACCGTGCCGCCATCGTCCGACACCACGCCCACGCGCCGCTCGCCGTTGATTCGAAATACCGCGATTTTCATGCTTGCTCCTACGGCGGCCAGGGCCGCCCGTGATGACATACCAAAAGATACCAATCGGCCGATTCTCAGGCCCAATTGCTGGTGTTGGGCAGGATAAACCAAAATCGTGTCTTGGCGAATCGGCTAATTCGCGGATGGAAAAGAATTTATTGGCCTGTTTTGGTATCATTTGCGGCGTCATCATCCGGGGACATCCATGAACAAAGCCTCCGCCATGCGGGCGGTCATCATCAAAAACCTGCAGTCGGGCGAATGGGCGCCGGGCCACCGCCTGCCGACCGAACGCGCGTTAAGCGAGCAATTCGGCATCAGCCGGTCAACCGTGCGCCGGACGCTGACGCAATTGAAGGAAGAGGGCCTGATTTCGCAGCGCGTGGGCAGCGGCACCTACGCCAACCCGCCCTCGGCGCTGGCGCAGACCGAGGCGCTGCTGCGCGGCGAGGTGCTGTCCACCAGTCCGGCCGAACTGATGGCGGCGCGGCTGGTGCTGGAGCCGGCCATCGCGGCGCTGGTCGTGCAGCACGGCACGCCGGCGGATTTTGCCGCGATGCAGAACGCCTGTGATGAAGCGGAGGCCGCAGCCAGCTTTGAACAATTCGAAGTCTGGGACGCGAAACTGCACGAACTGATGGCCACGGCCACGCACAACCTCTTCATCGAAAAGGTGTTTGCACTGATGACCGCGGCGCGCTCGCAGGCGACGTGGGGCGCACTCAAGCGCAAGAGCCTGACGCCCGAGCGGCGCGCGGCGTATCAGGTCGAGCATCGCGAGATCGTCGAGGCGCTGCACGACCGCGACGCGGACCGCGCCATGGCGGCCGTGCGGCGGCATCTGGTGCATGTCAGAGAAAACCTGCTGGGGTAAGGGGGCAGGGCCTAATTCACCCGCAAATGCCGTTGCAGCGTATCCAGAAACACCTTGGCCCGCGCCGGCGTCACGCGATTGTCGGATAGGGCGTAGATGGTGGCTGGCGGCAGTTTCCAATCGGGCAGGATCTGTTCGAGCGCCAGTTCCCGCAGCGTTTGCGACAGCGCCTGATGGCTGGGCATCCAGGCGATCCCCAGCCCGGCGGTGGCCAGCTGCACGCCCAGCGCCGCACTGTTGGTGCCGATGTGGGTCGGTCCGCGAACATTCAGCAGGCTTTCGCCTGCCCCCAGCGTCCAGTCCGGCAGGCCGCCCGTGACGATGCGCTCGTGCAGGCCCAGGTCTTCCGGGCAGGTCGGGCGGCCGAAGCGGTCCAGATAGCTGCGGGCCGCCACGAGAATCCATTGCACCTGCGCCACGTGCTTCTGGATCAGCGCGGAATCCTCGAGCTCTCCCGTGCGCAGCATCAGGTCGAAGGGATGGCCGCTGCGGGCGGCGCCGGCCGAGCCTAGCTCCACCTCGAACGAGATCTGCGGATAGGTTTCGCGCAGTTCCTTCAGCACCGCCGGCAGGATCATGGTCAGTCCCGGCATCACCGACACGCGCAGGGTGCCGGCCAGATGATTAAGGCCGGAATGGATGCTTTCGTGCGCGGACAGGGCGGCTTGGACATGCGTCGCGCATTGGTCGAAATACTGCTGGCCGATCGCGGTCAGGCTGACGCTGCGGGTGGTGCGGTTCAGCAGTTTGTACCCCAGCGTCTGCTCCAACTGCGTCAGGCGCCGGGACAGCGTGGCCACGGGCAGGCCGAGTCCGGCGGCGGTGGCGGACAGCTTGCCGCGCTTGGCGACTTCCACGAAGTAATGGATGTCCTGCATCGAGATAACGTTTCTGTTCATGATGATTTCCGGGCGCGAGCCTTGATTGCCTGGGTATTTTCGGGGTGATCGCGCGGGGCGATTGTTGTCATTGCGGCAACATCGTGGTCCCTGCGCCGGGGCTACTGCCGCGCTGCGCGCCGGCCTACGATTTGGGCGTCGAACAAGCCAGCGCAAAACCCGATAACCCCATCGGGGCAGCGCCCAACCCACCCAGGAGTCACCATGAGCCAACGTCTCAACGCCTTTGCCCAGTCGCCCGAACTGTTCAAGAAATTTGTCGAATTCAGCATGCTGGCCAAGGCCGGCGCGATCGAGGAGTCCATCCTGACACTGGTCGACATTCGCGCCTCGCAGATCAATGGCTGCGCCTTCTGCCTGGACATGCACATCAAGCAGGCCAAGATTGCGGGCGAACGCGAACTGCGCCTGCATCACGTCGCCATCTGGCGCGAATCGAACCAGTTCTCGGCGCGCGAACGTGCATGCCTGGCCTGGACCGAAGCGCTGACCACGCTGGGCGTGCACGGCGTGCCGACCGAGGTGTACGAGCGCGTGCGCGGTGAACTGTCCGAAAAGGAAATCTCGGACCTCAGCTTTGCCATCATGGCCATCAACGGCTGGAACCGCCTGAACGTGGGCTTCCAGACGGTGCCGGGCTCCGCCGACAAGGCATATGGGCTGGACAAGGCCCAATTCAATTAAGGAACGATCATGAAAATCCTCGTCATCGGCGGCACGGGCCTGATCGGCTCCAAGCTCGTCAAGCTGCTTACGGAACGCGGTCATGAGGCCATCGCCGCCTCGCCCGCGACCGGCGTGAACACCATCACGGGCGAAGGCCTGGATGCGGCCCTGGCCGGCGTTGACGTGGTGGTCGACGTCGCCAACTCGCCGTCCTTCGAAGACAAGGCCGTGCTGGAATTCTTCCAGACCTCGGGCCGCAACCTGCTGGCCGCCGAGAAGCGCGCCGGCGTGCGCCATCACGTCGCGCTGTCGGTCGTCGGCACCCGCCGCCTGGCCGAAAGCGGTTACTTCCGCGGCAAGATCGCGCAGGAAGACCTGATCGAGGCGGCGGGCATTCCGTACACCATCGTCCATAGCACGCAGTTCTTTGAATTCCTGGGCGGCATCGTGCAGTCCGGCACGCAGGGCGAGGAAGTGCGGCTGTCGTCCGCCTACGTGCAGCCCATCGCGTCTGACGACGTGGCGCTCGCCATGGCCGATGCCACGCTGGGCGCACCCGTGAACGGCATCGTGGAGATCGCCGGTCCCGAAAAGGTCAGGCTGTCGGAACTGGCGCAACGGTACATGGGTAGAATCGGGGACACTCGCACCGTGCAGGCGGACGCCGGCGTGCGCTACTTTGGCGCGCTGCTCGACGACGACACGCTGGTGCCGGGATCCGGCCCCCGCCTGGGCAAGATCGACTTCGAAACCTGGTTCAGCCGTTCGGGCGCAAGAAAGTAGCGGCGGGCACAAGGACCCACATGAGCAAACTGCGGCCTCCTCCCCAAAGCCTCCTGGACAAGTACCGGGGCGGCGACTTCCGTCCCCTGTACACCACCAGCGTGACGGTGCGCGGCGGGGAGGCCGCGCACGGGCGCGCCTCCGGCATTGCCATCTCGGACGATGGCGAACTGATCGTGGAATTGCGGCTGCCGGTGGAGCTGGGCGGCACTGGCGGGGGAACCAACCCCGAACAGCTGTTTGCCGCCGGCTATGCGGCGTGTTTCCATGGCGCGCTGAGCATGCTGGCCGAGCGGTCGGGCCTGTCGATTCCCGAAGCCTCGGTCACAGCCACCATTTCGTTCGGGCGAGATCCGGTCGATGGCTTGTTTGCGCTGACCGCGGATGTCAACATCCACCTGCCCGGCCTGGAGAAGGCCCTTGCCGAAGAACTGGTGCGCAATACGGAACGCCTCTGTCCGTATTCCAAGATGGCGCAGGGCGGCATTGATAGCGTGGTCGCGCTGACGCAGTAGCGCGGCCTTCTTCACGCCTGCTTCGCGAGCAGGCTGTCCAATATCTGCAGGTCCATTGCGCGGATGTGTTCGGTCATGTAATCGATGAACACGCGCATGCGCGCCGGCAAGTGCTGGCGGCTCAGGAAACACAGGTAATGGCCGCGGTCCTCGGGCGCATATTGCGGCAGGCAGGCGACCAGCGTGCCGGCGCGCAGGTGGTCGCAGACCTGGTAAGCGGCCATCTGCGCAATGCCGTGACCATCCAGCACCGATTGCAGCACCAGATCGGCATCGTTGAACGTCAGCATGCCCGGTGGCGCCACCTTGCGGAGCTGGCCGGCCACCTTGAATTCCCACTCGAAAACGCGGCCCGACGCCAGCTTGAAGTTCACGCAGGCATGGTCGGCGATGTCGTCGACGCTGCTGGGCAGGCCGTGCGCGGCGGCATAGGCGGGCGAGGCGCACAGCATCATCTGCATCGGGATGATCTTTTTGGCGATCACCTGGCTGTCTTCCATGCGGCCGTTGCGGAAGGAGACGTCGACCCGGTCGGTGGTGAAGTCGGTGGGGCCGTCGTCCAGCAGCAGCTCGACCGAGATGCCGGGATTGGCCTCACGAAACCCCATGAGCAGCGGGGCAACGACCTTGCGGCCGAAACCCACGGTGGCGCACACCCGAAGCTGGCCCGACGGCGGGCCTTCGCGCAGATCGCGCATGTCGTCCAGGGCCTGGATGATGCGCTCGACGCCGGGGTGGCATTGTTCGTAAAAACGCTGGCCCTCGGGCGTGAGCGAGGTGCTGCGCGTGGTGCGCACGAAGAGGCGGGTGCCAAGCTGGTCTTCGAGTTTCTGGACGCTGCGGCTGACTGCAGAGCGGCCGATACCGAGCCGGTCGCCCGCCTTGGCAAAGTTGCCCTCGGCGGCGACGGCAATGAAAGCCATGACACCGGCATAGCTGGTGGCAAAGCTGTCGGCCAGGGAATCCGGTCCGTTCGAAGGGGTGTCGGAGGAGGGAGGGTAGGGTGTCGACATGGTGGCGGCGCCGCAAGTGGGTTGATCCTACAGCTAAGACGGCGCGCGCGGCAATCTTGTGACATCGAGGGCAAAAAAAGAAGGCCTTCCCCGGGGGGAAGGCCTGTTGGCGTTTGAAGGGCGGCGTCCGCCTGGCGTCTTCAGTCGACCGGCGTCAGGGCGGGCGCGCCTTGCTTTTTGATGAGGACGACCACGAACTTGGCCGGCTCGGTCTGACTGGCGTTGCGTCCCACGGTGTGGATGTCGTTGGGGCCTTCGTAGAAAGTTTCACCGGGCTTGAGCGTAACTTCCTTGCCGCCCTTGACCTGCATGACGATGCTGCCTTCCAGCACGTAGACGAAGGCGGAGGCGTCGTGGCGGTGGACGGGGTCGGCGCCGCCGGGCGGGTAGTCGACGACGAGCATCAGGGCTTCCTTGCCGGGGATGTCGGGAAGGGCCTTTGTCATTACTTTGGTGACGACGGGGTCGGTTGGCTTGGGGGTGGCTTGGGCGTGATGGGAGGCGGCTTGGGTGGGCTGGCTGAGCAACGTCGCTGTGGCGATGAAGGGCAAGACGAATTTTGTGAGCTTTGACATGGTTTGTCCTTTGAGGGGTGACGGGTCCATCGTAGGTTTGGTGGGGGCG
>Ga0209050_1001364_pt1 | contig 26721 bp, 14 predicted proteins | sample Araplavi_mTSA_r2_FD_184276 | JGI IMG/M metagenome (GOLD analysis project Ga0209050, IMG submission 184276) | Arabidopsis root microbial communities from North Carolina, USA - plate scrape MF_Cvi_mTSA_r2 (SPAdes) (version 2) | ecosystem: Host-associated > Plants > Roots > Endosphere | place: USA... | reverse complement strand
TGCGGACGCCACGGTGATCTTCTTTGCGTGCGCGCACTGCCCGTACGTGCATCACATCGCGCCGGAAGTAGCCCGGGTCGCGGCGGACTATCAGCCACGCCGGGTGGCTTTTGCCACGATCACCAGCAACGATGTCGCGCAGTATCCGCAGGATGCACCGGAGCATTTCCTCGAAGCGGCGACAAACTGGGGCTGGCGTTTTGCGCGGGTGTATGACGAGACGCAACAGGTGGCGAAGGATTTCCGTGCGGCCTGCACGCCGGATTTCTTTGTCTTCAACCACGCCCAACGGCTCGCTTATCGCGGCCAGCTCGATGACTCCCGCCCGCAACGCGGTCCGGATCGTCCGGGCAAAGGCACCCTGAATGGCGCCTCCCTACGCGCCGCACTCGATGCGATTCTCGCTGGCCAACCGGTGCCCGAACCGCAGATCCCCAGTATCGGCTGCAGCATCAAATGGAAGCCGGGCCATGAACCTTCCTATTTCGGCTGATCCCCGGGCGCGCGGCGCGACGAGCAATCCGCCAAACCGATTCCAGGCGGATCACATCGTCCTCGATGGCCCGCTCTTCGACGACGACGGCGAGCTGATCGAGCCGCGCACGACGTTCCTGCGCGATGATACGCAGTCGATCATCGCGTGGAACGACTCGCCGGATATCCCCTTTAGCGCCGGGTGCTCGCCCTACCGCGGTTGTGAACACGGCTGTGCGTATTGCTTCGCGCGGCCGTATCACGAATACCTCGGCTACAGCGCAGGGCTGGATTTTGAGACGAAGATCCTCGTGAAACCACGCGCGGCGGAACTGCTGCGGAAGGAATTCTCCAAGAAAAGCTGGAAGCCACAGGCCGTGGCCATGAGCGGCGCGACCGACGTGTATCAGCCGATCGAACGCCGGCTCGGCCTGACGCGGCAATGCCTGGAGGTCTTCGCCGAGTTTCGCAACCCGGTGGGAATCATCACCAAAAACCACCTCATCACCCGCGACATCGATCTGCTCGCAGAGCTGGCGAAGTACCAGGCGGTCAGCGTCTGCATCTCGCTCACCACCCTCGACACCGAACTCGTGAAGACGCTGGAGCCCCGGGCCAGCCGGCCGAGCCGGCGGCTCGATGCGATCGCCCAGCTTTCCGCGGCCGGTATTCCCGTCCGGGTGCTCACCGCCCCGATCATCCCCGGCCTGAACGACCACGAAATCCCCGCGCTGCTCAAAGCTGCGGCCGAAGCTGGAGCACGCGGCGCAGGTTACACCATCGTCCGCCTGCCCCACGCGGTGGCGCCGATCTTCGAGGAGTGGCTAGAAAAGCATGCTCCTGGACACAAGGAAAAGGTGCTCGGCCGCATCCGCGAAATGCGCGGCGGCAAGCTCTACGAATCGCAGTGGGGCGCCCGGATGCGTGGCGACGGCCCCCTCGCCGCCCAGATCCGCCACCTCTTCCAGGTGGCCAAACGCCGGGCTGGTTTCGCCGGGGAAGACCTCGCCATCCAGAATATCACCGCCTCCCACATCACCTCGGGCGATCGGACCCGGCTCAACGACGAATTGAGCGCCGCCCACTTCCGAGTCCCCACGGCGCAGATGGATTTGTTTGAATCCTGAGCGGGAATCGAGTGTCTCAAGGGGATCTCGCATGAAATTTCTCATCCCCCTGCTGCTTTTCACCGCCTTCGCCGCCGCTCAGACCGACCCGGCGCAGGAGCCTTCGGTCCTCGCGGTAGCCAAGACGATGCCGGCAGTGGTGAACATCAATACCACCGGCGTGATCCGGCAGCAGGTGCGCGATCCGTTCGACAATCTGTACAACTACTTCTACGGGCGGATGCGGCCGCCGCGGGTCATTCAGCAGCAGGTGCAAAGTCTCGGCACCGGCTTCATCGTCGACCCGAGCGGATACATCGTGACCAATGAACACGTGGTCACCCGGGCGCAGGAGCTGAAGATTTCGGTCACCACGAACGACGGCAAAACCTACGAGGCGCACTACATCACGGGCGAGCCGGACGCCGACCTCGCCTTCCTCAAGATCGACGGGGAAAAGAAGTTCCCCTTCATCAGCCCGAACGATCTTTCGCCAAACCTGCTCGGCCAAACCGTCCTGGTGTTGGGCAATCCGCTCGGCTACGGCAGCTCGGTGGCGCGCGGCATTCTCAGCGCAAAGAACCGGACCATCGAAGTCGACAACAACGAATACAAAGGCCTGATCCAGACGGATGCCGCGATCAACCCCGGTAACAGCGGCGGCCCAGTGGTCGATCTCGCCGGCAAGCTGGTCGGCGTCAGCAGTGTGAAAATGGCTTTTACCCCGCAAGGCGTACCCACCCAGGGTCTCGGCTTTGCCATCGCCGGGGAAGTCGTGCGCGACAAGGTCCGCGAATTCACCAAAACGGCCCAGCGCAAACCCGCGCAACGCCCGGCCAATGCATCACTCGCCAACAAATTTTTCGGCCTGACGCTCCAGAATCTCACGCCGGAACTGCGCACGAAATTCGCCGCCAGCAACGATCCCGGCGTGCTTGTCGCCGACGTGGAACGCGGGTCCCCCGCCGAGCACGCCGGCATGTCCAGCGGCCTCGTCATTCATCAGATCGGCCGCTACGACACCGACAGTGCCGAACGGATCGAGGAGGTCCTCGAACCCGTCGGCCAGGGATCGCTCGTCGACTTCACCGTGAGCGTGGTCAGCCGCGTCCGCGGCCAGCTCGTCCGTCAGTTGCATACGGTGACGTTGACCGCTCGCTGACCAACCAGCCGCATGGGGTGAAAATTTTCGCCCGCACACCTTTTGGCGTGCAGTTTCCCTTTGCGTGCGGCGCAGGGTGCGCTTTCCTGCCGATCCTTCTTTTTGACCTGAATGAAAGTCGCTGATCTGCGCGGGATCCTTCAATACGTGCCCCGGTTCCGGGACCGCATCTTCGTGGTTGCTGTGGACGGCGAAATCGCGGCCTCGCCGAACTTCGCCAATATTCTGCTCGATCTGGCCGTTTTGCGTTCGCTGAACATCAAGGTCGTGCTCGTCCATGGGGCGGGTTTTCAGATCGATCAACTCTCGGCCGAACGCGGGACTCCGATCACCAGCCCGGATGGCACCGGCATCATCGACGACGCCACGCTCAAGCTCAGCATCGAGGCGGCGACGAATGTGTTGAACGACATCATGCAGGGACTGACCTCCGTCGACCTGCGTGCAGCCTACGCGAATGTCATCATCGCGCACCCGTCCGGGATCCTCGGCGGCGTGGACTACCAGCACCTCGGCAAGGTCGAACGCATCGACACCCAGGCGCTCGATCTTTTTCTCAATCAAGGCATCATCCCGCTGATCCCGCCGCTCGGGTTCGACGGCGAAGGCCGCACCTTCCGGGTGAACAGCGACGCGATCGCTGTGGAGGTCGCCGAGGCCATGCGGGCGATGAAGATCATTTACCTGACGGGCACCGACGGCCTGGTGGTGAATGGCGAAATCATCCGCCAGCTTTCCATGGCTGAAGCCGAGGATTTCGCGCGCCGCAAACGCGCGCTCGTTTCCCCGAAACTGATCTCGAAAATCGAACATGCGGCCCGGGCATGCCGCCAGGGTGTGCCCCGGGTTCACCTGCTGAATGGCAACGTGAACGAAGCGTTGCTCGCCGAGGTGTTCAGCCACGATGGCGTCGGCACCATGGTCTACTCGAACGAGTACCAGCAGATCCGCCGCGTGTTTAAGAAGGACGTACGCGCCGTCATGGACCTGATCCGCCAGAGCGTGGACAGCGAGGAACTCGCGCGCCGCACCCGGACCGATATCGTCGCTCGCATCGAGGACTACTGGGTCCTGGAAATCGATCGCAACCTTGTCGGCTGCGTCGCCGTGCACCTTTACCCCGACCACAAGAAGGCCGAACTGGCCTGCCTCTATGTCTCGAAGAGTCACGAAGGCCAGGGGCACGGCCGGAAGCTGATGGCGTTTGCCGAGCAGCTCGCGGCGGAAAAAGGTGCCCAGCATCTCATCGCGCTGAGCACGCAGGCCTTCAATTTCTTCCAGCAAAAAGGCGGCTACGTGGAAGTGACGCCCGACGCGCTGCCGCCGGAACGCCGCAAGAAGTACGACGCCAGCGGCCGCAATTCGAAGGTGCTGCAGAAATCCCTCGGCCCGACGCAGGTCGCCGCGAGCTAAAATCGCTCGCGCTTACCGGGCATCGAGCACCTGGCGGAGGCTCTTGAGCAGCGTTTCAGCCGTGATGGGTTTATCCAGGATCTCGACGCCGACCAGCACCGCCGGATCGAAGGTTTCGTCCGAGGTGCGCAGGCCGGAAAAGGCGATGATTTTGGTCAGCGGCGCGACGGCGCGGAGCCGCTGAATCACTTCCGCTCCGCTCAGCCCGGGCATCATCAGATCGGTGATCACGAGGTCGATTTCGGCCCGGTGCCGGGCAAACTCCTCGAGTCCTCGCTCGCCATTCGTACTGGTACTCACGCGGTAACCGCGGGCGGTCAGCACCATCTCGAGGACCGTGCGCACGCCATCGTCGTCGTCGATGAGCAGGATGCGTTCGCCCCGGCCCGCCGGCAGGCTGCGCGGCGCCAAAGTCGTCACCCGCCCCCCGAGCTCGGCCGTCGCTGGCAGATAAATGTGGAAGGTCGTGCCGATCCCCAGCGCACTCTCGACTTCGACGAAGCCTTCGTGGCTCCGGACGATGCCCGCGACAGTGGAAAGCCCGAGACCAGTGCCTTTGCCGGCCGCCTTGGTCGTGAAAAAGGGATCGAAAATCCGCTCCATCATTTCCGGCGGAATACCGCTGCCGGTATCCGTCACGCTGACGCGCAGATACGGTCCCGCCTGCGCCTCGGTGCCAAAGCCACGTGCTTCCGCGGCATCGACCTCGACATTGGCGAGCCGGATTTCCAGCAAGCCCCCCTTGGGCATGGCATCGCGGGCATTGATGCAAAGATTGAGCAGCACCTGCTTTAGCTGGGTCGCATCGGCGCTAACCATCCATGGAGCGCTGGCGAAGTTGAAGCGAATCTCGATCGAACGCGGGAGCGTCTGCTGAAGCAGCTTCACCACGCTTTCGATCAAGTGCCGCGGCTGCAGCGGGGTTCGCTGGCCTTCGGCGCCACGGGCAAAAGCCAGGATCTGCCGGACCAGCTCGGCGCCATGCTCGGCACTCGTCCCCAGCGTATCGATGAGCTCGATATCTTCCGTCGAAGTCAGCCGCTCACGAAGGAGATCGAGCGAGATGATGATCGGCGCGAGCATGTTGTTCAGGTCGTGAGCGATGCCCCCGGCGAGCATGCCCACGCTTTCCATGCGCTGGGAACGAAGGAGCTGGATCTCCAGTTTGCGGCGCTCGGTCACGTCGGTATCGATCGAGAGAATGGACGACGGCTTTCCAGCCTCGTCGCGCACGAGGCTCCAGGAACTTTTCACAGTCAGGGTCTCGCCACTGCGGTTCGTAGGCAACAGTTCCCCCTGCCAGGCTCCGCCCGCACACACGGCAGCGCGCGCTTCGTCGAAAACGCCCGCATTCCGCTCGTAGAGCAGCTCGCGCAAATCGCGTCCCATCGCTTCGGACACCTTCCAGCCGTAGATGCGTTCGGCGCTCACATTCCAGTAGGTGATGCGGCGCTCCATATTCGTCACGAAAATCGCGTCGCTGGCCTTGTCGAGCAGGGACGCCTGCTCCTTGAGCCGCTCCTGCTGCTCGCGCAGAGCTTCCTCGGTGCGCCGGCGAAAGGCTTGCTGGTCCGAGACGGCCAGCGCGTTCCGAATCGCGGGGATGATGCGCGCAGGCCGATCCTTGAGCACGTAGTCCGTCGCCCCGGCTTTGAGCGCTTCGATGGCGCGCTCTTCCCCGATCGTCCCGGAGAAAAAGATGAAAGGTGCACCGGGGCAAAGCCGCTGGGCCAGAGCCAGGGCGCTCAGGGCATCGTAGCCGGGGATGGTGTAATCCGAGACGATGACATCCACCCGGGAGCCTCGGATGGTGGCCTCGAATTCCTCACGCGACGCGACCCGGGTTATTTCACAGTGCGGCCATTCGTCGCGGACAAACTCCGCGACGAGCTCGCCATCGACTTCGGAGTCTTCGAGATGAATGAGATGCATGGACATGAGTGGGGTGATTCAGACCGCGCCCGGCACAACGTTACTCGAAACGCCTGCGGACACCAGGTGGTGGTTCATTGTGCGCGGTCCAGAAGGACCCGAGTTGATGCACGGCTTCGACGAATTGCTGAAAATCGACCGGTTTGACGACATACGCGTTGGCCCCCTGCTCATAGCTCCGGGTCAAATCGCGCTCCTCGCGCGAGGCCGTCAGCATCACCACGGGAATGGTGCGCAGCGCGGGATCAGTCTTGATCGCGGTCAATACTTCGATGCCGTCGACCTTCGGCATTTTCAGATCGAGAAGGACAACGATGGGGTTGCCATTCATGCGGCCCGCGAAACGGCCGCGGCAGTAGAGGTAATCGAGCGCCTCGGCGCCGTCGTTGACGACGGCGATTTCATTGCCCGGCTTGTAGTCGGAGAGCGCGGCGAGGGTCATCTCCACATCATTGGGATTGTCTTCGGCAAAGAGGATGGTTTTGGGGTTGATCATGGGCTGGAAGAAGGCGCCGAATGGCCTGCGGCTTGTTTCGGCAGACTGACAAAAAAGGTCGCTCCCCGGTCCAGTTCCCCTTCTCCCCGGATCCGGCCTCCATGCCGCTGTACGATGCGCCGGACCGAGGCGAGCCCCATGCCGGTGCCTTCGAATTCCGAAGCGCTGTGCAGCCGCTGAAAGACGCCAAAAAGCTTGCCGACATACTTCGGATCGAAGCCGGTCCCGTTGTCCCGTACGAAAACGGTTTCCTCGGTGTCCGTCGATTCGGCGACCCCGACTTCGATGACCGCCGGCTCCCGCCCACGCGTGTACTTCACTGCGTTGCCCAGCAAGTTGACGAAGACCTGCCGGAGCAAAGCCGGATCGCCTTCGATCTTCGGCAGGGCCTCGATTTTCCATTCGATTTGGCGGCCGTTGGCTTCCGGCTTCAACTCCTTGATCACTTCGTCGACGATCGAGCCCAGCAGGACTCCCGTGGTGCGAATTTCCGCGCGGCCAATGCGGGAGAAGGCCAGGAGCTCATCGATGAGCGTACCCATCTGCTGGGCGGCCTGCGAAATCGTCTGCAGGTAATGCTTGGTCTTCTCGTCGGCCGTCGCCGCGAGATGCCGATCCAGCATCTGCGCAAACCCACTGATATGGCGCAGGGGAGAGCGGAGATCGTGGGACACGGTGTAGCTGAAAGCCTCCATCTCGGAGTTTGCCGTCGCAAGGCGTTCGTTCACCGAATCGACCTGACGCGTGCTCCGGAAAACTTCCGCCTCCATCTGCTCCAAACGGGCTTGCAGATCGCTGCTTCCTTCGGTGCGGCCACCGCGGCGCAGGACGAACTCCGTCACGTCTTCCACCCGGTGCACGATATATTCGAGCCGGCCGTCGACGCCGAAGACGGGAGAATTCACCGGGCTCCAATGGCGCTCCTCGAAGGTGCCATCGGGCCGGCGGATATCGTAGCGCTGGATCGGCATGGTATCCGGCTGCCCCCGGGAACGGACCCGCTCGAGCGAGGCCCGCAGGTTGCGCACGCCCGTCGCATTCGGATCGTCCGGGTTATCCGGGAAAACTTCGAAGGGATCACGCCCCATGATGGCCTCGCGCGAAACCATCGTGGCTTTGAGATAGGCATCGCTCGCTGCGACCACGGTGAGGTCGGAAGTCATCACCAGATAAAGACCGGGGAGCGACTCGAAGAGGGCGCGGAATTGCAGATGAATCGCCTCGGCCGCGCGGCGCTCGGTGATGTCCTCGATCGCCAGCAACACATTCCGGGTTTCATCGCCGGGGCGGTACAACTTGCGGGCGTTCAGCAGCATCACCCGAAAGCCGATTCCCGGAAAATCCCGGGCGACCTCGAACTCTTTGATTTCCCGGCCCGCTGAAACTACTTCGCCGAGAGCGGCGAGCAGGCCGGGGATCTTCCATTGCCCGGAACCCAATTCCGCCAACGGCCGATTGACCACTTCCTCCGGCGGCACCTCGAAGGAATGGAGGAAGGAGCGATTCACCCGCGTGACACACAGCGATTCGTCGAGGATCGCCAGGGGCTCTCGCACCGTTTCCACGATGCTCTCGGCATAGTCGCGGCTTTGCCCGAGCAGTTGCTCGGCCCGGTGCCGCTCGCGGTGATCGTAGAGCATCGACCGGCAGGACACGTAGCGGCCCTGGGCATCGTAGATGGCGGTGGAACTCAGCAGCACCGGCAGCGTGGAGCCGTCCTTGCGTACGAACTCGAGTTCCAGATCGTTCATCTGGCCCGACTGTTTGAAGTTGGCGAAAAGCTCCTGATAACGTTCCCGGCTGGCGGGAGTCATCAGATCAGCATCTTTGCGCCGCCCCACCAACTCCTCGCGTGTGTAGCCCAGCCACTTCAACTCGGTGTCATTGATGGCCTGGAATACGCCCTCCGGATCCACGGAGTGGTAGCCGCACGGGGCGTTGTTATAAAGATCGTGAATCTCGTCGCTGTGACGCCGCAGAGCCACGGCCACCATCTCCCGGGCCCGGACCTGCCGAAACACCGTGGCCAGCGTGCCAGCGCCGAAAAGCAGGCCGCCAATCAGGGCCAACGCGCTCATCTGTCCATCGCTCCGCGCTTTTTCGAGACGCTGGGCCAGGAGGGACTGCTCTTCGGCATCCAATTGCTGCAGATGCTGACGCACACTTCCAACCAAGCGCCGGTTTTGCTCGCTGTTCACGCGCTGAGCCGCGGCTTCCATCCCTCCATTCTTTCGCGCGGCTACGATCGAGCGCGCTTCCTCCAGCCGGGCGTCCAACACCGGGGTCAATTCCGCGAGTCGTTGATGCTGGCGCGGGTTGTCGGCCGTCAAAGCACGCAATGCCATCATGGCCGTCGGCGTGCCTTTCATCCCTTCCTCGTACGGCTCGAGAAATTCCGGATTGGCGGTGAGCGCAAAACCGCGAGCCCCCGACTCGATGTCTTTCAGGTGCCGCTCCAGTTCATGAATCTGCTGGACCACCTCGGTGGTGTGCATCACCGCGCCGCTGGCATCGCGAAACGACCACCCCGAGCGGACAGCGAAGATCACCATCCCGACGAGACAGCCGGTGGCAGCCAGCAAGCCGAGATAAATTCGCTTCTCTTTCGGGATTACCATGAGAACTCCAAGGGGTAGGAATTTCTGGAACCAGCTTGCGCGTGCTTCGCTGATAAGTCACGCGGGAAAAAATCGCTTTGGCTAACTCGCGGCCCTTTATTTATGCGGACTCGCGGAGCACGGACACAAACGCTTCCGCGGCGGCCGAAGCCGCATAACCCCGGCGGCGCAACAACCCCAACTGACGCTGAACCTTCGGCTCTCGAATCGGCCGGGCCACCACGGAGCGGCCCGGCTGCCGGGCGGCCAGGGCTGGTACCACTGCCACACCCAAGCCTGCAGCGACCAGGGCGCAAATCGTTTCCACGCCGCCAGTTTCGCACGCGATCCGTGGTTCGAACCCGGCCCGCCGGCAGGCATCCAGCGCGCTTTCCCGGGCCCGGCCTTTGTAGAAGATGAAAGGCTCCGCCGCGAAATCCGCCAACCGCACCGAGGAGGTTCGTGTAGCGCGATGACGCGCGGGCAGGAGCAGCACGAAACCTTCCGTCAAAAGAACCTGCACTTCGAAATCCCGCCCGACCGCCGGCAATTGCACGAAACCGATCTCCGCCCGGCCGGTGCGCACCCACTCCGCCACATTTTCAGAAGTGTCCTCGGCCAGCATCAATTCCACGCCGGGATAACGCTGGCGAAACGCGGCGATGACCGGAGGGAGCAAACACGCGCTCACGGTGGGGATGCAGGCCACGATCAGCCGGCCAGCGCGCAACCCGGCCACCGCGGTCACCGCCCGCTGTGCGTCCTCCGCCTGGGCCAGTAGCAGTTCCGCTCGCGGGACCAGGGTCTCGCCGGCGGCGGTGAGCGTGCTTTCGCGCCGACCGCGCACAAACAAGGCCGTCCCGAACTCCGCCTCCAGCTTGCGAATCTGCTCACTCAGTGCGGCCTGGGCGAGGTGCAACCGGCCGGCAGCGCGGGTGAAGTTGCGCAGGCGCGCCACTTCCAGAAAATAGCGGAGCTGGTAAAGTTCCATCGGAAAAACCGTTTATAAGCATCGGTAAGTTCTGTTTTCCCGAAATCTCCAGCAAGGGTAAAAACCACCATCGATCATGGCTTCCCCTTTCCGCCCCGCTCGCATCGCCACTTTCAAAACGCCGGCCGATTTCCGGGCCCACTGCACCAGCCTCGGCCTCGAGCTTCCCTGCGACGACACGCTGGAAACGCCCTCGCCGCTGGCCGCCCCAGCGGAGATCGTGATCAATGGGCGCCGGCCGGGCAATCGCATCGTGATTCACCCGATGGAAGGCTGGGACGGGACCACCACGGGCGGCGTCACCGATGAAATGCGCCGGCGCTGGCATCGCTTCGGCGAAAGCGGCGCGAAGATGATCTGTGGCGGCGAAGCCATGGCGGTGCGGGCCGATGGCCGCGCGAATCCGAACCAGCTCATCATCGGGGAAGAAAACCGCGCCGGGCTGGCCGAACTCGTCGGCATTCTCAAAGCCGCCCACGCCGAGCACTACGGGACCACGGATGATCTCGTCCTCGGATTTCAGCTCACCCACTCGGGGCGTTTCTGCCGGCCGCACGACAAGCGCTGGGAATCCCGCATCGCCTTCCGGCACCCGATCCTCGACAAGAAATTCAACGTCACCAGCGACAGCCAGGTACTGACGGATACCGACATCGAAGAACTGATCGCTGCATACATCCGTGCGGCGCGGATTGCCTACGAAGTCGGGGCTGACTTCGTGGATCTGAAACATTGCCACGGCTATCTGCTGCACGAATTTCTCGGTGCCCACACCCGGCCCGGCCGCTTCGGCGGCAGCTTCGAAAATCGCACCCGGATCCTGCGCGAAATCGTGGCAGGGATTCGGGCGGAGGGAAATCCCGTCGGCCTCGGCGTGCGGCTCAGCTGCTTCGACAAAGTCCCGCACCGCCCCGACCCCGCCTTTTCGGAACCCGGCAAACTCGGCCCCGGCATCCCCGAAGATTTCAGCGGCTTTCTCCCCTATCGCTACGGCTTCGGCGTCAACCAAAACGATCCGACCCAGATCGATCTCACCGAGCCGATGGCCTTTGCCCGGCTCTGCGTCGAGCTGGGCATCCAGGTGCTCAACACCACCGCTGGTTCGCCGTACTACACGCCGCATTTGCAGCGGCCCGCGGCGTTTCCGCCGAGCGATGGTTACCAACCCGCCTACGATCCGTTGATCGATGTGGAGCGCCAGATCCAGGCGGTGCGCCAGATCAAGGCTCAGGCGGCGCAGGAGCTTTTCGTGATCGGCTCCGGCTACACCTATTTGCAGGAGTACCTGCCCCAGGTCGCGCAGGCGGTGGTGCGTTCTGGCTGGGCGGATGGCATCGGGCTGGGGCGCGCGGTGCTTTCGTATCCCGCCATGCTCGCCGACGCGATCCAGGGCCGGCCGATGGAAAAGAAATTCATCTGCCGCACTTTCAGCGAATGCACGACGGCGCCGCGCAACGGTTTGATCAGCGGGTGTTATCCCCTCGACAAATTCTACACCCAGCGCCCTGAATTTCAGCAGCTCAAGGAAATCAAAAAGACCATCGGTGCATGAAAGCCTCCCTCGCTCTCGCCCTCCTCAGTGCCACCCTTTGCCTCGCCCATGCAGAAGACGATCCGCTCGCGCCGTGGCGCAGCGGGGTGAAAGTCCACCCCGTGGACGAAAGCGCGGAACGGCATTCGATTCACACCTACTTCAATACGAATCCGGAAAGCCCGGATGGAAAATGGGTGCTGTACTACACCTCGAAAACGGCCGACGGGCAGCAGGGTGAAATCCGCATTCGTGAACGGGCCACCGGCACCGAGCGAGTCCTCGCGGAGAATCTCCACACCGAAGACGCGCATCGCGCCGCCTGCCAGCAGTGGGTGTCGGGCGGAAAACGCGTGGTCTTTCACAATGAACGCAACGGCGATTGGTACGTCGGCGCGGTCGATCTCGATACCGGGACTGAACGGGTGCTGGCCAAGGATCGCCTCGTTTGCTGGGGCCAGCCGAATGGCGACCTCGTCCCGCTTTACGGCAAGCACTGGAATCCCGGCGAGCATCGCGACCTCGAACTGCTGAACGTGGCGACCGGTGAAATCCACACCGCCCTCACCGCCGAGGCCGTGAAAGCGGCGTATCCGGCGTGGTGGGCGAAAGTGATCGGGGACAAAGCCGGCTCCATCTTTTTCCCGGAAATGAGCCCGGACCTGCACCGCGTCTTTTTCAAGATGGCCGCGGCCGGAAACGGCAACCCGCGCAGCACCGGTGCCAGCGCCCGGCAGGGCCTGGTTTGCTACGATCTGGAAGCCAAACGCTTCCTGCTCCAGCGCGACACGTGGGGGCATCCGGCGTGGCATCCCGACTCTCGCCGGATCGTCGAGGTCGGCTACACCCTGATCGATACCGACACAGCCAAAAGCGAGCGGATCCCCGGTCTGCCTTCCATGGGCAGCGGCCATCCCTCGGCCAGTCCCGATGGGAAGCTGATCGTCACCGATCTGACCATGGATCATCTCGGCGGGAAGAAGACCGATTGGGCCATCGTGGTGGGTGATGCGCGTGGCGGAAACCACGTCGTCCTGCACCAGTTCGACAACTCGCACGGTGCGAAATCGTGGCGCGTTTCGCATCCGCACCCGGTCTTCAGCGCGGATGGGCGCCGGATTTATTTCAACGTGAGCAGCGGTCCGTGGACGAAACTGTACGTCGCGGAGTGCGCTACCCCGGCCAAGCCCTGAACGCTTTCATCTCATGACGTCCCTGATCTCCGACCCGCGCGACCTCACCCCGCAAACCACCTGGCGCGAAACCAAGTGGGCCTGGACGAGCGAGGAATCGCTCATCGATCACACCACGCCCGCGCGGCTGTGCTCGGCGGTGCTCCTGCCTTTCCGGGACGGGAAGCCCGATTGGGACAGCTTCCTGCGTTCGGTCCGGTGGATGTTCTCGGCGGCAGAATACTACGGCGTGGAGTTCGTCTGCGTCCTCAATGCCGACACGGGGTACATCTTCGAGCTGGATAACGCCCTCTACGCCGAAGTCCTGCGCCGTTTCCGGGCGGAATTCCCGGGGGCCAAATTCATCGCCGGGGTCACCGCCCGCGGGGCGGAAAGCGACACCGGGTTCCGTGCCGAGCGGTATCTCCCCCTGCTCGACCTCGTGCAGGAGCACGAGAACTGCGAAGTCATGCTGATGACTTCGCCACGGCTCAACGCCCTCGATTCCGAGCGGCGCCGCGATGCTTATTTCGAGATCGCCGAATGGCTGATCCGCCCGGGCATCGTCCACGCCCTGGAACCGGCCTTCGTGCCGTGGGCCACTCCCTACGACCCGTGGCTCCTCTGGCAGCTCGCCCAACACCCGAAGTTTGTCGGCGGCAAAATCTCGACCCTCGACGAGCCCCATTTCCTCTACTGGGCCGCGATGTCCCGCGACCTCGGCCTCGATTTCGCCCCGCATAGCGGCGACGACTTCGGCATCGCTACCGCCATCAAACTCGGCCTGCCCCTGCTCATCGGCGCCGCCTCCAGCGCTGCTCCCTTGATCTGCGCGGCCAAGGACCTCTGGCTCGACGACTCGGTGGCCACCAAGCGTTTCAAGACCGGTACCGGTGGCTTCGACACCCGGGTTTACAAGCTCTTCGAAGCCTTCCAGTCGCTCGAAGACCAGGTTTTCCGCCTGAACGCCCGGGGCAGCGCTTCGGCTTACAAACACAGCACCGCTCACGTGCTGCATGCGCTGGACGTCATCGCCACCCCGGAACCGCATCCGGATTGCGCCGAAATCCGGGGTGCCGATGAAGCTGACCGAATGGCCGATGCCCTGCGCCGGGCCCGCCGGGCGGCGGAAAAGCTGGCCATCCCCGGCTTTGCGCCCCAAGCTTAAACTGCTCGACAGCAGTCTTTAATCGGATAAATCGCCCACTGGAAAGTGGGCCGGCGGGGTGCGCCCGGAAATCCGGAAGGTTTCCGGCACAACAAAGAGTGATAAAAATGTTACTCATCCGCTTGCGGAACGCGCCGCAGCCTCCATAGTTTCGGCACCAATCCCTTTATCATGTCGGTGTCCCGCCCCTTTCTCCTCTCTGCGCTGCTAACCCTCGCTGCGGGTTGGGCCGCTCGTGGTGCCGCTCCCGTGATCGACACTCCGATCATCCTGGACAGCCAGCCGCCGACCGCCGGTGAAAACGTCAATGTGCCGATTGGCAAAGCCGTGATCTTCCCCATCACCGCCACGGATGCGGATGGCCATCGGCTCACCTACAAGGTCAGCAGCGACAAAACGAATGTGAAGGTCCGGGTGCGGACAGGGCACCCGAAAATGAAGCTCCAGGTCAGCCATGCCGGGGACGGAACCTCGGCTGACCCAGCCTTTTCGGGCACTTTGGAGTTCGCCCTCTTCCGAGACCTGACCCCGGTGGCGGCGGGTTTCTTCACGGGCTTCGCTCAAAGCGGGTTTCTCTCCGGCCAGATCTTCCATCGGATCGCGGACCTGAGCCCGACCGAAGACGCGGACGGATCGTTTATCATTCAGGGCGGTGATCCCACGGCGGGCATTTTGCCCCCGACCGCTGGCACTGGTGGTCCTGGTTTCACCTTTGATAACGAGTTTAACGCCAGCATGATTTTTGCCGGTCGCGGACAGCTCGCGATGGCCAACTCGGGGACCAACGGCACCACCTTCCGGGGGTCGAACGGTTCGCAGTTCTTTATCACGGCAGGGCATCCCCGGTTCCTCGATTTCAATCACACGATCTTTGGCCAGCTCCTGCGAGGCTGGACCACCCTCGACAAGCTGACGAAGGTGCCGACCCTGGGGACGCCCAACGACCCGGAAACCGAGCCGCCGAAGAACTATCCGAAAGTGGCAGTCCAGGTCGATAGCGCGACTCTGGAACCCGATTTTGCCGATGCCGTCCTGATCATCAGTGCGACCACACCCGGACTCGCGACGGTGACCGTCGAAGCCGTGGACGAAACCGGTGAAGCGGCCGAAGCGAAGCACGTCGTCGTCAACGCGTACAAGGACACGATCAACTCGCCGCCCTTCCTCATCCCGGTGGCGCACCAGAACGCCGAGGTGAACAAGATCCTCCAGATCCCGCTCAAGACGGTGGATCTTGAGCGCGACTACGTTTTCCTCAGCAATCAAATCGTCAGCCCCTACATCGGCCAGTCGGGTGGCAGCAATCCGGCCCTGACCCTGTCGAGTTCCGCCGGTTTCATGAGCATCGGCATTTCGGCGACCCAGTACGACATGGACTACCGCAATGCGTCGGTCGATGGAGCGGCCCGCTCCGCAGACGATCAGATCGCCGGTACGGTAACCGTCGGAGACAAACTGATCACTGCAGAAGCGCTCAACATCGTCGCCCCGCCCGGGGTGGCGCAGACGGCGATCACGGTGGCCACATTTGTCGATACCGATCCGCGTGGGATCATCGGGGCATACTCGGCGAAAATTAACTGGGGCGATGGCCTCACGCCGACTGCGGCGACCATTTCGCGGAATACCGCCAGCCCGCTGCCGACAGCCTTTGCGATCAAAGGCACCCACACCTACGCCAAGCCGGGAACTTATCCGCTGGTGATCGATATCGCGGCAAACGGCGGCCAGCGCGCGACGGTTCGCGGATTGGCCGTAGTGACCACCAACCCGATCAAGGCCTTCGGCCGCACCTTCACCACCAAGGGCGCCACCCTGAGCAAGGGGCTGATTGCCACCTTCAAGGACTCCACTCCGGCCGCCGTGTCCGCATACACGGCCCAGATTTGCTGGGGCGACGGCACCTACAGCGACGGCATCATCCGGCTCGGGCCGACCGGTGAGTTCCAGGTGCTCGGCACCCACAAGTTCCCCGACGCGGAAGACTATTCCGTGGTGGTGCGGATTCACAAAACGAACGCCGACCCGGCCACCGATGCCTATGCCTGGAGCCTGGGGCAGGCGCGCGGTTTCGCCTCGGCCTCTCACGCGCCACCGTACACGATGCCTCATCTGATCGGGCAATTCGCGGCCGTGGATGGCAAGTCCGTGCTGTCGACCTCCGGAGTGAATACCTACGCCACGCTGCAATTTGTGGTGATCAACGCCGGCAACGAAACCTGCCCGGCGAGCAAGGTCCGCTTCTACCTTTCCGAGGACAACGAGCTCAACACCACCGCCGTCGGCGACAATCCGAAGGACCTGAACGTGATCATCGGAGCCAACAACCTCGTCGAGATCGGCCTCGCCGCCCTGGCCCCCAACAGCGGGGTCCGCTACGTCTTCGACAAGACCAGCGCCGGCGACACCCGGCTGCGCTTCCAGCCGCGGGAACCCGGCACTGGCATGACCCTGCTGGGGCACTTCTTCTACAGCGACACTGTCGCGGACAATATGCCCATCGTGCGCGATGTGGCGTTCGGGCCGTTCACGCCCTTCATCGTCACGCCAACGAGCCTTTCGATCCAGGAAGCCAGCCCGACGAACAATTCGAAGACCTTCACGGTGAAGCTGGCCCGCGAGCCACGGGCGGATGTCACCATCCCGATCACGCTCGACAGCACCGCTGCGGCCCAGGTGACGGCGGATAAAACTTCGCTGGTTTTCACCACGGCCAATTGGGACACGCCGCAAACGGTGACGGTAACGGCGGTCAATGATGGTACGGCCGATGGGACCAAGAGTGTCTCGGTCACCCTCGGAGGGGCCACCAGTACCGACGCCCGGTTCAACAAACAAAAACCGACCGCGGTATCGGTGAGTGTGCTCGACAGCACCATCACAGTGAACCCGGCAGCCCTCACGGTGAAGGAAAACAGCTCCACCATCGGTTCGAAAACCTTCGGCGTGAAGCTGACCAAACAGCCGAAAGCCGGCGTGACCATCCCGATCTCGCTCGATTCCACCGCGATGGCGCAGATCAGCATCGATAAATCGTCCCTGATCTTCGACGCCACCAATTGGAGCGTCGAACAGACAGTCACCGTCACCGCCCTCGCGGATGGGACGGCAGATGGAACCGCCAACGTCAAAGTCACTCTCGGCAACGCCACGAGTACCGACACCGACTTCGCTGACTTCGATCCAGCCGACGTGGCAGTCACCGTTCAAGACGAATAATTCTCCCATGAAGCCGCGCAGCTCTCTCTTGACCCGATTTTTCGCGCTTTTCCGGCGCCGCCGTGTCGTGCGCCCCGAACCGATCCACCCGACTCCCGGCTCCCGGGAAGGCCGTCCCCCGCTCGAATCGCGAGTACGTGGCATCGAGCCACTCGAAGGGCGTATCGCTCCGGCCAGCTTCACCGCGAACTCGATCAGCTTTAACGATCTGGATGGAGACCAGGTCACCATCACGTTCTCGAAGAACTTGTTCGATCCGGCCGACACGATCGACAACAACCACCTGAACCAGATCTTCAAGTTCACCAACGGGACAACGGCGTCCACGTTCGGCGACACGGGTCCGCAGCAACTCCAGCTCATCGACCTGACCCAGACGGATACGGACATCAAAACCTTCCTCAAGGCCGCGGACGGAGTTTCCTTCACCGTCACCGCCACCACCCCGACGGGTGGGATGGGCGATGGGCTGACGAAAGTCGGCGAGATCGAAGCGACCGGGATTGCGCTCGGGCGGGTGGAGATCGATGGCGATCTCGGGCAGATCGATTGCGGCCGCGGGGTGATGAAAGTGGGCCTGCAAGCCCTGATCGTGAACTCCCTCTTCAAGTACGGCAACACGACCCAGGTCAGCGGCGGCACCGCGACGGAACAGCTGGAAAGTTTGATCAAAGGTGAGCTGACTACTCTCGACGTCAAAACGGACGTCTACGGCTATCTCCACGTCGTTTCGAGCAGCGGCATTGTCGGCTCCTCGATCAAAACAGTCCCCGGCCGGATTGGCAGCATTACCGTCGGCGGCTCATTGATCGGGAACAATCTGGTCGCCACGACCAGCGACAACACCGGATCGATCCAAGCCCAGGCGGGCATCGGTACGGTTCAGATCCTCGGTATCAATGATCCGAACAACGCGAACGACGTCGCCGGCTTGGTCGGTGGCGGGGGCAAGTATGCGGGCAGCATCGTCGCCGGCACGACCATCGGCACCGTAAAGATCGCCGATTCACTCAACGGCGGCGGCGGGACCAGCAGTGGTTCCATTGTCGCGCTCGCGGCGACCGCACCCTCGATCACTGTCGGGGGTAGTATCGTCGGCGGAGCGGGTGTAAATTCCGGGAGCATCCAGGCCCTCGCACTGACCAAGGCCACGATCGCGGGCAACGTCACTGGGGCCGGCGGGGAAAACAGCGGCACAATTGATATCACCAAAACTATCGGCAGCCTCACGATCAACGGCGACGTTACCGGCAGTACGGGCATCAATTCCGGCGGCATCAGTTCCGGAGGCCTCGCCACCCTGATCAATATCGTTGGCGATTTGACCGGTGGCGGCGGCTACCATAGCGGCGCCATCGACAGCCTGACTTCGCTCGGCACGATCAAAATCGGCGGCGAAATCACCGGCGGCGCGGGCGACCGTTCCGGCACGATCATCGCCGATGGCAAGATCAGCTCCATCATCGCCACCAAACTCGTCGGCGGCACCGGGGAAAACAGCGGCTCCATTTTCGCCGCCATGGACCCCGCGCTGAAAGGCACGCTGACTTCGGTCACGCTGACCGACGGCATTCTCGGCAATACCGGCATCAGCTCCGGCTCGATCATCGCCGGGAAAATTGGCACGGTGAAACTGGGCTCCGCCACGCACCTTGCCAGCCTGACCGGCGGCCAGGGCGACTTCAGCGGCATGGTTTACTCCAGCTCCACCATCACCACGGTTTCGGTTTTTGGCTCAGTCACCGGTGCGGACGGCGATGAGTCCGGCTCGATTCAATCCCATGGCAACCTGACCACCGTGAACATCACCGGCAATCTGGCCGGCGGGGCGGGCGATTTCAGCGGCATGATCCGCGCGCAGGAGATCATCAACGACGAATTTGTCGGCACCGCGGCGAACCTCGGCACAGTTACCATCGGCGGGGACATCGTCGGAGGCACGGGCCTCAAATCCGGCCGGGTCGAAGCTTCGGGCAGCCTCACCAAACTGACCGCCGGTGCGCTGCAAGCTGCAGGCACGGAAGGCGCCGTCACCAATGGCTCGGGAGCCATCGTCGTCGGCTCCGGGTTCCTCGGGGCGGGCAATGCAAGCTCCATCGCCCTGCGGGGCGCGGTGACCAGTGAGGCCAATGCGACCACCGACAATGCCGGGGCGCCGGAAATCTTCGTTGATGGGCGGCTGAGCTCGCTCAAAATCAACGGCGGCTTGATCGATGCCCGCGTGAGTGTGGGCCGCGATCTGGTCAGCGCCATCATCGGCACGGGCATCACCCGTTCCACGATCACCGCAGTCGGCCAGGCTGCGCCGGTAGCGGCGGCTGGCGATGTCGCGATCAAATCGCTCACCGTGAATGGCGATGTCACCGATTCGAAAATTCTCGCCGGTTATGCCGTCGCGGTCGGCTCCAGTGTCGCCTCTGCACCCACCGCCGTGAATGCCGACGCATCCATCGGCACGGTGAAAGTGACTGGCAACTGGACCGCCAGCAGCCTGATCGCCGGGGTCCAGGATACCGATGGCGACGGCTTCGGCGACGCCGACGATGTGAAGATCGCCGGTGGCACCGATCGCACGAACATGCGTTCGCAGATCGCCTCCGTGACCATCACCGGCACCGTAAACGGCTCCAACTCGAATCAGAACGATCACTTCGGGTTCGAGGCGCAACGCATCCTCGCCTTCAAATCGGGTGGCGTGGCGCTGAAATTCACGGGCGCCACCGACGCGCCGACCGAACTCGGCACCACCAGCGACATCACCGTCCGGGAAGTGCCGCTCTAATCTTTCCCTTTCCCGCCCCGCTCCTTTGCCTTAACCAGCGCCCTCCCATGCCCCGCCCTTCGTTTGTCGAGACTCTCGAATCCCGCATCGCTCCCGCGCTCGTGGTCGTCAATCCAGTGAGTGATATCGTGGCGAGCGCCGGCCAAACTGGAGTGAGTGTGGAACTCGGCCAGATCGTCGACAACCTCGTGGCGCATCCCGGCCACACGCTGGTGAAGTTCACCCTCAATCTGGATCTCGATCCCAATACGGCGGGCATCCAGAACGACACCGACCTCATCACCCCGGGGATTCAGCCGCCTACCGTCGTCCTCGAACTCTTCGACGATGAAGCGCCGCTCACGGTGGCAAACTTCCTCGCATACGCGCAGAATCCCAACACCGCGGCCGACTTCCTCGGGACCTTCTTCCATCGATCGGTTTCCAACTTCGTGCTGCAGGGCGGTGGCTACAACTCCACTGCGCCGACGACGCACATCGATGTATTCAACTCGGTCCACAACGAATTCAGCAGCGACCGGGGGAATGTCCGGGGGACGGTCGCCATGGCCAAAACTGGCAACGGACCCAACACCGCGACCAGCGAATGGTTCGTCAACCTCGCTGACAACCGGAGCAACCTCGACAACCAAAACGGCGGCTTCACCGTCTTCGGCCAGATCATCGACGGGATGCAGTATGTCGATCAAATCGCCGCACTGCCCACGATTTCGGTCAGTACCTCGAGCAACTTGCCGGTGCAGAATTACGCCAGCGGCAGCGTCGGCGCTGACAACCTGATCACGGTCACCGGAGTCACCGTCGAGAAACCCACCTCGCGCGATATCACCGGGCAGACTTTCGAAGTCGTCAGCATTGTCGATCCCTCCACGAGCGGCGCCAGCACCCTGGTCACTTCGACCTTTGATTCGGCCCACCCGTCGGTGTTGAATCTCAAGTACGTCGACGGCAAATCGGGGTTTGCGGATATCACCGTGCGAGTGACCAAGGACGGCGAATCGGTCCTGGATACTTTCCGTGTGATCGTTCAGCCGAATCTGGTCCCAGGCCTCGTTTCGGACTCCCTGCCCACCATCATCGTCCCCGGCGACACGGTCACGCCGACCGTCAAGATCATCAATACCGGCGGGGCCGATTACACGGGGAAGGTGACGGTCAAATTCTACCTCTCCCTCACGGAACTCGTGTTGGATTCGTCCTCCGGCAGCTATGTGGTCAATCCGGCGAGCTACGTCGTCGATAGCAACGACCTCCTGATCCGGACCTTTACCGGGGTGGACCTGACGGCCGACAGCAACGGTTTCGGCACGATCACCAAGTCCTTCGCTCTGCCTTCCTACCTGGAGAAGTCCGACACCCCGTACCGGATCATCGCTGTCGTCGAGCCGACCGACGGACCGGCCGAACTCTTCACCGATGATAATTATTCCATCGATGGAGCGCTTCACGTCTATTCAAACCAGTTTGGTTCGTTCTCCATCAATCTGAACCAGTTCAACAAGACGGGGGCTTCCATCTTCCCCAACCAATCCGTCTCGCGAATTGGAGCGAAGCTCACCTACAACGAGCCTTCCGATCAGAATCAGGTCACCCTCGGCATCACCGGTTCCGGCGGAGGCCGCGTCACGCTCGCCAATGGCCTGGTGAATATCGGGGTCGCAGGTACCACCTCGGCCTCCATCCTTACGCTGGGCACGGAGGCACGGGCGGAATTGAACAACCTCGAAATCCTCAGCACCATCGGGACGGTGGATTTCAGCCAGGCAGATTTCACCGGCTTCCTCACCTTCAGCGGAGGCGTCAAGACGCTCAATCTCGGCAATATCCTCGGGTTCGATCAGACGATGTTGATCGGCGCGACGAGCGCGGCCAACACCATCAAGGCGACTCTGAACTTCGGCTCCGTCAAGGACTTGAACCTCGAGTCCAGCCAACCGATCGGTTCCCTGACCGCCAGCGAGTGGCTCAACACGGGCGGAACGGCCAACCACATCTCCGCCTATTCGCTGGGCATCCTGAATATCAATGGCGGGATCGCAGCCTCCGGTGACCTGGACGCGGATGTGAATGTGAGTCCGAAGGCGGCGGTCACTTCCATCACCGTCAAAGGCACCCTCAACGGGGCCACCATCACCACCGGAGGCAACATCGGTACGGTCAATCTCGGCGGCATGGTGGATTCGTCGATTTTCACCGGCTCGAATTCTCTCGGCGACTACGTCCGGCGCAGCAGCATCACCAATTTCACCCTCGGCACGCTGGGCTTCCAGGATTCGACGATTGCGACTTCATCGATCGGTAAATTTGTCTCCGGTGCGGGATCGGGCCCGACGCAGTTCAGCCTCACGGGCAGCGGAGACGGCCGGGCTGAAATCAGCGCCTCCGCCAGCGGGGTGGATCTGACGATCACCCATACCACCGCCGCCTCGGTCTTCACTTTCGCCTCGGCCTCGGCGCAGCAGCTCCACGACATTCATGTCGATCAAAGCATCGGCACCTTGAGCTTTGGCAAAGCGTCCGTCAGCGGCCAGATCGACTTCGACGGAGGCGCGAAAACCATCGTGCTCGGCGATATCGAGGGCAACGAGCAGACCCTGAACATCGGGGCTTTTGGCGCCTTGAATACCACCAAGCTGAACCTCACCCTCGGCAAGGTCGGCCAGCTGAATCTCACCTCCGCACAGCCCATCGGTACGCTCAGCGCCCTCGAGTGGCTCGATGCCACCGGCGACGCCAATGTGATCACCGTCCCATCCCTGGGTTCGTTGGTCATCAAAGGCGGAACCGGCATTACCGGCAACCTGGGCGCCAGCCTGGTCGTCAGCAACGCCGTCTCTGCGACCAATGTCAGCGTCAAAGGCACGCTCCAGGATTCCACCCTGACCTCGAAGGGGAACTTCGGCACCATCACGCTGGGCGGGCTCACAGGCTCTTCGATCTTCGCGGGCTCCGATGCCCTTGGAGAATACCTCCAGCGTGGCACCATCGGCAGCCTCGCGATTACCGGCACCACCTTTACCGATGCGACCATCGGCACGGCCGGCATCGGCAAGCTCACCAGCAAGGGGGCCATCCCGCAACTCGCCCTCACCGGCAGCGGCCCCGGGCGGGCGGAAATCAGCATCGCCACCGGAGGCGTGGATCTCACCGTCTCGAATACGACCGGGGCGTCGATCTTCACTTTCACCAGCCCTGCCACCCAGGCCATCCGCGACCTGCAGGTCGATGCCAGCATCGGCACCTTCAGCTTCGCGAAAGCCAGCGTGAGCGGTGACCTCGATTTCACCGGTGGCGCCAAGGTGATCACCCTCGGCGATCTCGCCGGCGGCGAACGCACGCTAAATATCGGCGCTTTCACGGCGGACAATTCGACCAAGCTGGCCCTCACCTTGGGCCGGGTCAGCGAACTGAACCTCGTCTCGGCCCAGCCGCTCACTTCGCTCACTGCGGTCGAGTGGGTGGATAAATCGGGCGCTAACAACACCATCACGGCTCCTTCGATGGAGAACTTCACGCTCAAGGGGGCGACCGGTAAAACAGCGGTCGCAGGCGATCTCGAAGCCGATATCAAACTCACCCAGGGGCTCACCTCGACGAATGTCTCGATCAAGGGAACCCTGAAGGATTCCGATATCATTTCACCCGGGAATCTCGGCAATGTGACCCTCGGCGGCATGCTGAATTCGGGCCTGTACTCCGGCTCGGTGGCCAATGGCGACTACCTCCAGCGCGGGGTCATCCGCAGCCTGTCCATCACCGGCACTTCGCTCGACGAAGCGGTGATTGCCGCAGGTGCCATCGGCAAATTCACCGCCAAAAACCGGGTCACTTCTCTCTCGCTCTCCGGATCGGGGCCGGGCCGGGCTGAATTCGATTTCAACGGTGGAGCCCTCGACCTGACGCTCGTAAATACGGACGCCAGCTCCACCTTCACTTTCGCCTCCAGTGCGGCGCAGACGCTGCGGGATCTGAACGTGGAGCAGAGCATCGGGACCTTCAGCTTTGCGCAAATGAACGCCACCGGGACTCTGGAATTCGCCGGCGGCGCAAAGAATCTCGCCCTTGGCAATATCGTCGGGGCTGAGCGTACTTTGCACTTGGGGGCTTTTGTTCCGATCTCCCCTTCGACTGACACTTCCACCACGCTCACCTTCGGCCGGGTCAGCGAATTGAACCTCAATTCGGCGCAACCGATCACCAGCCTGACGGCCGCCGAGTGGCTCGATGGGAGCGGGGCCGCCAACACGATCGTGGCGCCTTCCCTCAAGGCCCTCGAAATCAAGGGCAGCAGTACCGTGCGCGGCGATCTGGAGGCCGATGTGACGCTTTCGGACGCCAACGTGAAACTGGATACGTTCAAGGTCGCCGGTTACCTGCACGGCGCCACGGTCAAGACCCCCGGCAATGTCGGCGTGGTCCAACTCGGCGCGATGACCAATGCGAGTTTCTTCGTGGGTACCGACAGCCGCCCGGACGAGGTCACGGATTTGACCGACAAGTCGATCGACAACTTTACGATCAAAGGCGGTGTACTCGGCGCCAAAGCCAGCACGGTCTTCCTCGCCGACGCACAAATCGCGGCGCGGCACATCAGCGAAATCCTCGTCAAGAAAGTGGACGGAGCCAGCGGATCGGGTGCTTTCGGGATTGTCGCCGACACGATCGCCAAATACACCCGGGACTCCATGGACCCCGTGATCAATCTCGACGCACCGACCACGACCGTCGACACAGTGGGCAACTACTCTGTAGTGATCCTGTGATCGACCCTCGTTGGCTATGAGGCGCTGGCTTAAGGACCGCGCCCTCGATATTCTCGAAACCCTCTGCCGGCCCTGGTTTGGCGGTGTGGGTTGCATCGTGGCCCTGCACCGGGTGGTGCCGGAGGATCAGCGTTCGCCCCTAGCCCCGAATCGCGCGCTCGAAATCCGGCCCGGCGCCTTGCGCAGCCTGCTCGAATGGACGCGCCAGGAAGGCCTCGACGTGATCCGGCTCGACGAAGTCCGCAACCGCCTCGCCCAGCCGCGCGGAGCAAAATTCGTCTGCTTCACCTTCGATGATGGGTATCGCGACAACCTCACCGAAGCCCTGCCCATCTTTCGTGACTTCGGGTTCCCCTTTGCGGTCAACGTCACGACCGGGTTTCTCGATCGGACCGCCAGCCTGTGGTGGTACTTGCTCGAAGACATCCTCGCCCAGCGCCCCGCGCTGGAGCTGAACTGGCAGGGGAAGGATTACTCGTGGTCGTGGACCGCCCCCGAAGATCGCCAGCACGTCTTCGACGAGATCGCCGGGCTCATCCGCACCCAAGGGGCGGCAGAGCGCGATGAATTGATCAACTTGATCGGCACCGCCTCGGGATTCGATCCACTGGCCCGGACCCGGGAGCTGATGATGAGCTGGGAGGATCTGCGCCAGCTTTCGAGCCATTGGCACGTGACCATCGGGGCGCATTCCATCGGACATCACGTCCTCGCCCGGCTCAACGAAGCCGATCTCGCGCGGGAACTCCGCGATTCCCGCACCATGCTGGAAGCCCGGCTCGGCAAACGGGTGCAACATTTCGCCTACCCCTTCGGCGGCCGCGACGCCGCCAGTGCGCGCGAATTCGCCGCCGCGATGGAGGCCGACTACATCACCGCGGTCACCACCCGCTGTGCGAACCTTTTCAAGGATCACGCCTGGCATTTGCATGCCCTCCCCCGTCTCGGCATTGACGGTAATTATCCCCCACTCCACCTGCTCGAACGCCTCGAAAGCGGCCTCGTCCCCGCCCGCGGGAACAACTGGCAGCGCGTGGTGACGGATTGATCGGAAAGGCGCGCCGCTGGGTTTCCGTGGTTCACGCAGCCTCTGCGCGAAATGAAAAGATCACCCTGCGCTTTTGGCGCAGGCATTTGTCGCTTCACGCAGGGGGCTGCGTGAACCACGGGCTAACCGCCACGCGGTTGGCCCGTTCCGCACCCCGGAGAAACCAGGGTGCGGAATGGAAGAACTCGATTCCGGGCTATTCCGTCAGAAACCGCACTCCGGCGGCTTCGGCGCGGAGGACTTCGGGCAGGTGTTCGCGATCGAGTTTCACCGCGAGCACGTGATTGCCCACGCTGAGATCCACGGGCAGCGACGGCTCACTGGCCACGGCCAGCGGTTGGCCGTCGAGCCAGGCTTCACGCACCCCGGCGAGCTGTAGCTGCGTCTTGGCCGCAGTGGCCACCGTCAATTTCGCCACGGCGTACACCGCGCCTCCCGGCGGGATGATCGCCACCTGTTCGGTAAGCCGTTCGCGCGGCACCCGGCCATCGACATTCGAGAGAATGAACGGCGCGGCTTCACCACCCTTGAGCGAAGCGATCCCGGCGGCGGCCTCTTTTTCGCCATACAACCACCAGGTGCGGGCGATGTGGCCTTTGCTCGCGTCGTAGATCCCGGCTTTGCCGAGCTGCGAAAGGAAGGCGTAGAGGTTCAGACGTTCGCGCGGCTTGAGCGGTTCGAGCAGGCCCGGAGGCATGATCGAGCCGAGGTTTTCGCGCCCGGTGATGTTCGCTTTGACGAGCGTCTGCTCCTGCCCTGCGGCATTGCGTAGGACCAGATCGTTGCCCGATTCACGGACCGGCACGCCCATGGCCACCGTGCCGTCTTTCAAGGTGAGGGTCACGGCGTTGTAGCATTCCTTCACCT
>Ga0209050_1001360_pt1 | contig 26768 bp, 26 predicted proteins | sample Araplavi_mTSA_r2_FD_184276 | JGI IMG/M metagenome (GOLD analysis project Ga0209050, IMG submission 184276) | Arabidopsis root microbial communities from North Carolina, USA - plate scrape MF_Cvi_mTSA_r2 (SPAdes) (version 2) | ecosystem: Host-associated > Plants > Roots > Endosphere | place: USA... | reverse complement strand
GCTATCCCCTTGCTTTCACACGGGTATTCTGGAAGCCTGAAAACAGGAATATTGTATCTTGGAGTCAACTAATGAGAACAGGCGGAATTGATTCTAGCCAAATCCAGGCCATGATCGCCCAGCTGCATGCGGCGGCGACCCGGCCTGCAGCAACGCCGCCGGCGGTGCAGACCGAGAAGGTGGCGGAAAAGCCCGACTTCACCAACGCCCTGAAAGGGGCGCTGGACGCGGTCCAGGCCAGCCAGGACAAGGCCGAAGGGCTGACCAAGCGCTTCCAGATGGGAGACGATTCGGTCAACCTCTCGGACGTCATGATCTCGATGCAAAAAGCCAGCATCAACTTCCAGGCCACCGTCCAGGTACGCAACAAGCTGGTGCAGGCCTACCACGACATCATGAACATGCAGGTGTAAATCAAGGACTTACAAAATAGGGACGTACCCCATTTATCAACAAATGGGGTACGTCCCTATTTTTTAAGTTGTTGATTTTATTCGAGGCCGGCGATGCGGGCGTTGCGTTCGCGCTCGAGCTTGGTGATGTAGCGCTGCACGGCGGTCAGCGAGGAGCGCGGCATGTCGACGAACTGGCAGCCGAGGCGGCGGTTGGTTTTGTTGTTTAAAAGCGTCAGGTCCAGCGAATTGCGGATCTGCAGGCCGGTGGTGATCGTGGCCACTTCAGGCAGTTCAATGCGGCAGTCGCTGTAGACCTTGCCGATCGTGTCACCCAGTTCCAGGCTGTTATCGAGAATCGCGATGCCGCCGCAGCTGATGTCGGACAGTGGAAACGGCTTGCTGCCGCCACCCAGTTCGGCTGGCTGCGGGATCAGCACGCGCACAGGATTGGTGACCGGCGTGGCAATGCGGTAGAACTCGCGGCGCTGCAGGCGTACCAGGGTTGCCGGCAGCGGCATCTTGAAGGCCGGGCTGCCTTCGAACGTGGTCGATTCGATGTGCTCGCCGCTGAACATGATGCGGATCTTGTCCAGCGTGGTCTCGAAGGAAAGCCGCTTGGCGCTCAGGATGCGGCGGTTCTGGTCGGGGCTGATGGAGCAGTCGAGGATCACGTTGCCGCCATCGGCATCGACTTCCAGGATGGACGTGACGCACACATCGGACTCGCCTTTGACGAGCATGCGGATCAACTGGTTTTTCTCGCCGATACTGCGCAGCAGCGCAGTGATCTCGCGGCGCGACGCAACCTCGAAATCATGCCAGTTTTCCATGTCCGATTCCGAAATATAGCTGTGCATCAAAGTCCGTTTTTTGGGGAGTCATTAGGTACGCTGAGATCGGGCGCCGGGGGCGGGGGCTGGCCAGTCTTTTGCGCTGCTTCAATATGATAAAGCCACGCTAACAGTTCCGCAATTACACGGTAGAGCAGCGGCGGGATCTGGTGGTCCAGGTCCACTTCCATCAGCAGCGAGACCAGTTCTTTCGATTCGTGGATGTGCACGCCGTGCTCGGCGGCGACGGCGATGATTTGCTCTGCTACCAGGCCGCGTCCTTTGGCGACGACTTTTGGTGCCGCTTCGCCGCTCTTGTAGGCAAGCGCAACGGCGCTTTGCAGCGGCTTGCGCGGCTGTTCGCCATGGTCACTCGCCGCCATCTTTGGCCTCCGCATTGATGGCAAGCGAGGACAGCGGCGCGCCGGCTGAATCCAGCGCCTGCTGCAGGGCGCCGGCCCAGGCGCGCAGCGTGGCTGCCGTGTCTTCGGAGCCTGACTGGACCGAGATGTGCACCTGGTCGCCGACCAGGGTGACGTTGGCCGCGACCTTGCCCAGCATCGGGAAGCGGAAGCGCACGCCGCTGCGCCAGATTGCGGCTTCGCCATCGCGGCCTTCACCGCGGCCGCCTTTGCCGCCCGGCTCGCCTTGCTGCTCGCGTTCCACCAGCCATTGCATCTGCTGCCCGGGCCAGGCTTCGCCTTGCCACATGACCTTGCCCTGTTCATGCGTGTGCAACTGCTGGTTGATCATCTGCGCGGCGGACAGGTCGGGGCCGCCAAGCGCCTTGGCGATTGCATCGGCCTGGCTTTGTCCTGCGCCTTGCGCGGCGGCCTGGCGCTGCATTTGCGGCTCGCGCTGCAAGTCTTGCAGCGAGCGCTTGCCTTCGGCCCATTCGGCGACATGGGATTCGTAGAACAGGCCGCTGTCGCCGAGGGCGCGCTGCAAGCCTTGGCTGAGCTTGCCTGTGTCGGGCGGGCCGCCTGCGCTCAGCGGGGTCTTGCCATTGATGGTGACTGGTACACCGGGCGTCGTATAGGCCGAGGCCAGGGCGCTGGCGATGGCGCGGGCGGCGGGGCTGAGTGCGGCCTGCGGGGTGTCCTTGCCCAGCGAGGGCAGTTGGTCGGCCGGCACCAGCGGCGCTTTGCTGAGCAGGGCGGCGCCGGGGCTCAGCGCGCGGCCTTGGGCTTGCGCGGCGCCGGCCTGGCCTGGCTGGCCGGCGGCTTCTGCCGCCGCACCGCCGGCTGCCGACGGCTGCTTGCCGCTGAGGTTGAGGATGGCCGCTTCCTGCGAAGGCAGGCGGCTGGCCTCGGGCATGTCGGGCATCTGGTCGCCCGACACGAAAGTGGCCATCTGGCCGGCCTGCGGGTTGCCGGCGCCCACTTGCAGTGTGGCGCGCGGTTGCCCGCTGACGACGGTCAGCGGCAGTTCATCGCCGGTATTGATGCCGTTGGGCAGCAGCATGCGCGCATTGGTGTCGGCCACGCGCACCAGGAAACTGCCATCGGAGAATTTGCTGAGGACTTGGGCGGGCAGGGTTTGCCCGACCATTTGCGAGAGGGCGCGCTGGAAGGCTTCCTGGCGCGGTGCGGCCACCGCTGGCGCGGCAGACGCCGCGCTGGTGGCGCTGACGCCCCGGACATCCAGGCGCGGGGGCAGCATGGCAGCCGCCCCGCTCAGACGGCGCCGTAGGCGGCGGCCAGGCGCCGTTCAGTGCCGGTGTTGTTGATCAGTTTGGACAGTTGCGCCATCCATGGCATGGTCAGGTCGCGGATCTGGCGGTCGTCGTCCAGCATCTGCTTGATCAGGCCCAGCTTTTGCTGGCGTTCGCCGGCGTCCAGCACCACAGCTTCTTCATTGCCGCGCAGGAGGGCGACCTGCGCCGCTACCTGGCTTTCCAGCACTTCCAGACCGTCCCAGTCGGACACTGTTGCTGCCGCCACCATCTTGTGGGTCAGTGCTGCCATGGCGGTGTAGGCGGTCAAAACTTCCACGTTCGTCATTGTCGTCCTCTGTTACATGCTGGCGAAGGCAGCCGGCTGGGTAGTATTGGTTGCGGCAGGGGCGCCGCCGATCTGGTTCCAGGTGTCGCGCAGGTCGGCCAGCAGGCCGCGCACTTCTTCCAGGATTTCCGGCTGGTTCTTCAGGTTCGCTTCGAGCAGGCGGCGGCTCATGTAGTCGTACAGCGCATCCAGGTTGCGCGCGATTTCGCCGCCGACTTCTTTGTCCAGGCTGGCGCGCAGGCCTTCGTCGATGATGCGGATGGCTTTGGAGATGGCCTTGCCTTTCTCTTGCACATTGCCGGCATTCATTTGGGTAATCGCGGTCATGGTCGCAGCCAGCGCGCCGTCATACAGCATGACGATCAGCTTGTGCGGCGAGGCGGAGCTGACGCCGGTTTCCAGGCCGACTTTCGCGTAGGCGTTGACGCCGCGTGAAGTAGTTCCAAACATAGTGTCTCCTTATTCCTGCGATCAGCTATTGGCGGCCAGGGCGGCCAGTTGCTGGGTCAAATACGCTTGCGTGCTCTGCATCTTCGACAGGGTCGCATCGAGCCGGGTGAACTGGGTGCGGTAGCGTTTCTCGATGTCCTCCAGTTTGGCCGAGAAGGCATCGCGCTGCTTGGTGACATCCTTGATGCTCTTGTTCAGGCCGTCGGTCACGCTGCTGAGCAAGCCGCCGGTGCCCAGGAAGGACGTGGCCAGGTTGTTGAGCTGGTAAGCATAGCCTTGCGAGAAGCCAACGGTGCCGCGGTCGCCCAGGGCGCCGCCGGTGATTTCGATCTTCAGGCCTTCGGCATCGCTGCCGTCGGCGCCGGTCAGGGTCTGGCCGCTGCCGACCACGGCCTTGCCGCCCAGGGTGCCGGCCACGTCAGTACCGGCCACGGGGGTGGCGCCGCCGAACACGCTGGCGACGGTGCTGCCGCTGACATCGCTCAGCCCGATGTTGGAGACCGAGCCGTATTTGCTGGACGACAGCACCAGCTTGCCGTTGCTGTCGATCGAAGCGGCGACGCTGGCGCCATTCGATGAAAAGGCGGAGGTGCCGTTGATCGACGATTGCACGATCTTCGCCAGGTCGGCGGCGGAATAGGTGCCGGCCGGGATGGTGACGTTGGCGATGTTCTTGGAATTGCTCGGCGTACTGTCGTTCAGCGACACCGCCCACACGGTATTGGAGCTAATGGTGGTCGTCCCGCCGACGGCCGAGGCACTGGTCAACGAACCCTGGCTGGCCAGGGCGGTGATGTTCAGGTCGAAGGTGCCGGGCTTGGTTTTGGCGGTCGAGCTGACAAAATTGACGTTGGGGTCGGTGGCCTTGCCGATCGCGGTAAACAGGCCGGCGATATCGCCGAAATTGCTCTCGATCGCCTTGCTCAGTTTGGCGTCGTCGAGGTTCAGCGTGCCATCCTTGCCGAAGGAAATGCCGACCTGGCCCAAGTTGGTCAAGCCGCCGGTCAGACCGGTGATCTGGCCGCCCAGCATGCGGCGCAATTGCGCCTGCATCGACTGGGCTGTAGGGTCGCCTTGCAGGGCGCCGGCTTTTTTGGTTTCCGGATCATAGGCAGTCAGCTTCTTCAATGCGCCGCTGAGGTCGTTGTAGGCCTTCACGAAGGATTGCAAATTGGACTTCAGCCCCGCGGTATCGCGCGACACGTTCAGGGTGCTGCTGCCGACCTGGTTGATCGTCATGCTGACGCCCTGGATCGCTTCGCTGACCGTGGTCGAATGGCTGCTGACGGCAATGCCGTTGACGGTCAGCTTGGTGTCCTGCGCCGCGGTGGTCTGCTGCATGCTCTGGCTGCTGCCCGGGTCATAGCCGAGCAAGGATTGCAGTGCCGCGTCGGGCGGGTTGCTGCCGTCGCCGCTCAGGCTGATTTTCATCGAAGCGTTTTCACCGGTCTTGTTGGAGGTCAACACCAGGTGATACGGGTTGGCACTGCCGTCGGACACGATAGTGGCGGTCACGCCCAGGCTGGCCTTGTTGATCGCGTCAGCCACGCCTTGCAGCGTGTTGTTGCTGCTGTCGATGACGACCGAACCGGAAGGCTGGCTGGCGTCCTGGGTAAAACCGCCGCCCAGCATGGCACCGCCGGTGCCTGCCGTCAGGCCGGCGGCGGCCGGGTTGCTGCCGGCGATGGTGATCGGACTGCCGTTGGCCGAAGCCAGGGTCACGCTGCTGGCCGAGGTGTAGCTGGCGCCGGCATTGGCGGCGCCGGCAGCGGTCTTGGCGCCACCGGTCACGCCGGTCGCTGTTTCGGTAATGGCCACGCTGGCGCCGCTGGCGCTGCGGAACTCCAGGGTGCCGGCCGCCGCGCTGCCGGTAAAGGTGATGCCGGCAGCGGCCAAGGCCGTAGCGGTGGCGCCGCCGGCATTGGCCAGGTCGGCGTCGAGCGAGGCCGCGGTAACGCCGGCGCCGGCGGCCACGCCTGCGCCCTGGCTGGCAATCACGGTGTTGCCGACTTTCAGGCTGTACGAGCCGCCAGCTGCGGTGGCGACATCGCCAAAGGTCGAGAAGATATTCGAGACGGAAGCTGTCACGCCGGTGGTGGTGCTTTTCTCATTGATGGCGCTGGCCAGCGCGCTGGCGCTGTTGGTGCTGGCCGAGGTGGCAATCGCGGTGCCATTGATGGAGAGCGAACCATTGCTCAGCCCACTGGTCAGCATGGATGAGCTCAAGCCGGTGCCTTGCAGCCCGAAACTGCCGCTGGTGCTGCCGAACTGGAAGAACAGCGTGGTCGAACCGCCCAGGCCGATGGTGGACGTCTTGCTGGCCAGGCCGCTGGTCATCAGCGTCTGCGCCTGGGCGATCTGGGAAACATTGATCCGGTAGTTGCCGGCCACAGCAGTCGACGAGGCCGAAGCGCCCAGCACATCCTTGTTGCCGATCGTGGTCGACAAGCCTTTGAAGGAGGAAGCCGAATTCAGGCCGCTCAGCGCGCTCTGGAATACGCCGACCGCACCGCTCAACTGGCCGAAGGCGCTGAGCTTGGATTGGTAAGACGCGGTCTTCTTGTCGTAACCCGACAAGGGCGCAGCTTCGGCCGCCATCAGTTTGTCAACGATGTCGTTGACATTCAGGCCCGAACCGATGCCGGGGGATGACAGTGCTGGGGTGCTGGAAAGGGCCACGGCTAACTCCTGAGGAAACAAGATAAGTCTAACTTGTTTACGGCAGATTCAAAGTGGACTTGAGAGGGGGAAATACCTGTTTATTCGTGACCGAAAAGACAAGGTGGCCGCCGGAACAGCATAACGTAAAACAGCCCGGACTGCCGCAAGGGCAGGCCGGGCCGGGAATGCTGTTGCAAGTGGTCAGGCTTCTTGATCGACCAGCAAGCCACCCTTGAAGGCATCGATCGCTTTCGCGATCTCCAGTGCTTCCGGCGTCGGAATCTGGCGCAGCACTTCCTGGGTATGCAGGTCAATCACTTTGACAATAGTGCGGTGGCTGTCGTCGTCGATGGAGAACACCAGGCTCTGCGCCCGTTGCTGCACCGAGTTGTTCAGCTTGGCAACTGCTGCTTCCACCTCTTTCCGGGAAGGCGTTGCTTCCTTGGCCTTGACCGCATCGATGGTTTCCACCGCAGCAGCTGGGCTGCGGCCTGCCACCGGGAGGGCCACGAAATCCGGGACCGCAATGCCACGGTCAGCCCGCGGCACAGTAGCAGTTATTGAATCGATAGTCATACAGACCTCCTACGAAAAATTCCCCGGTCCGGCGAACCGGAGCGGGGAACCACTTTTTACCTGGCTTTCTGGCGATTAGCCGCGCAGCAGGCTCAGTACGCCGTTAGGCAGCGAGTTGGCCTGGGCCAGCATGGCGGTACCAGCTTGTTGCAGGATCTGGCCGCGGGTCAGGCTTGCGGTTTCTGCAGCGAAGTCGGTGTCCTGGATGCGGCTACGGGATGCAGACAGGTTCTCGGTCGTGGTGCTCAGGTTCGAGATGGTCGACGAGAAGCGGGACTGCAGTGCACCGTAAGCAGCGCGCTGGTTGTTCACCGAAGCCAGGGCGGCGTCGGCAATCTTGATCGCCAGCTGGGCGTTGTCGAAGGTGGTCACGTCCAGGGTCGACACGGCCTTCAGGGTCGAAGCCTGGATGGTGGTGGCAGCAGCAGCTGCGCCCACGCCGAAGCCAGAGCCGTTATCCTTGACCGAGAACGAGCTTTCCGAGTCGAAAGTCACGCGGCCGTTGCCCACTGCGGTAGCAGCGGCAGCTTTGGCGTCGAACGCGGCGGTCAGGGCATTGGCGGTGGTGTAGGTCGACACGTCCAGCTTGCTGTTGGCAGCCGATGCCTGGTTCACGATCGAGATGTCGGCACCGGTGGAGCTGGTCAGCTTGATGCCGCCGTTCTTTTCGTCGTACTGGGCGGTAATGCCGGTCTTGGCGGACTGGGCATTGATGGCGTTGATGCCGGATGCATAGTCGGTTGCCGAGGAAACGGTTGCGCCAGTCGAGAACGAAACGCGCACTGCGGAGCCAACGTTGTCGCCCACCAGGTCCAGCGAGTAAGACTGGCCGGTGCCCAGCGCCAGGTTCACATCGGTACGTGCGGTGGCGGTCACGCCGGTTTGCGAGGTCAGCTTGTTCACGCCGGCAGCGATCGCCTTGGCGGAGTCGCCAGCCACGGTGGTGTAGGTGGCCGAGCCGCGCACACCTGCCACATCGATCGCCTGGCCAGCTACCAGCTTGGTGGTCGCGCCAGCTGCTACCTGGTTGTTTTCCACACGGTTGTCGCCGTAGGTGTTGGTCAGGAAGTTCGCGCCGCTAGCCGAGATGGTCTGGTTCGCATCAGCACCGACCTGGAAGGTGGCGGTACCCATGGTGCCGTCCAACAGGTTCTGGCCGTTGAAAGTGGTGGTTTGTGCAACACGGTTCAGTTCGGAAGCCAGCTGGCCGACTTCAGTCTGCAGGGCTTGACGGTCGGAAGCCGAGTTGGTGGCGTTCGAGGACTGCACAGCCAGTTCACGGATACGCTGCAGGATGTCGCCGGAGGAAGCCAGCGCGCCTTCAGCGGTCTGAGCCAGCGAAACGCCGTCGTTGGCGTTACGCACGGCTTGGTTCATACCGCGGATCTGGGAAGACATACGGTCGGAAATCGCCAGGCCAGCCGCGTCGTCTTTAGCGCTGTTAATACGCAGGCCGGAGGACAGACGTTGCAGGGAAGTCGACAGGCTGTTCTGGGATGCGGTCAGGTTGCGCTGCGAGTTCAGGGACGAGATGTTGGTGTTAATTACGGAAGCCATGGTATTTCTCCATTCGGTACTGCTGATTGGGCAATTTGCTCATTCACTTTGGCCCGCCACGCTGTTCTTGTGACGATCAAGCCGCTGTTGTTTTGGGTAACGGTTGCCGCACGGGAACCTTTAGGGGGATTTAGCAGGCAAATCTCCCTGATTTCACCCTCAAGTTGCCTTCAGCGTGCCGCTTAAACGGCCGGCTTTTCCTGAACTTTAGGCCGAAAAAAAATATTTTTCACGCGCAAAAGAGTACCCGGCAAGCCGGGAAATAGAGGTGTTTGCTTCGGGTAATTAACATTTAGGATATGAAATATATTGGATATTATGCAATTCCAATAACTCCTTGTTAATTCCAATGCATAAAGCTTCTCAGCGATGGGCCGCAGCCGTGTTGATGGTTGCCTGTTCCCAAGCCTCCGCCGCCGTTTTGCCAGTAGTCGAGGTCAACAATCCAGTCAGCTGGCCGGGCGCCGCGGTTGACGTGACCCATAGTCATTACCAGCAGCATTTTTCGGCGACCCAGGCCGGGCTCCTGTCGGGTTTCGGCATCTTCACAGCCCCTGGTTTTACTTGGCAAACGACCAGCGTCAAGATCAAGGTCGGCGGTGGAGACAACTGGCAGACCGATGGGTGGATGGCTCAGATTACCCCGCGCCTCGACGGCTCGCTGGTAGATTTGACGCGCTTTAACCTCCACGTGAACGCCGGCGACGACATTGTCTTTGACGTCGGCGGTGGCGGCAGCGCTTTCATGGTGCAGCACGGATTGGGTCCGCTGTACGAGAAGAATAACTTTTCGGATTTCCCATTTCGCCAAACTGACCGTTCCCTGGCTTTTACCACCTGGATGATCCCGGACCCTGCCGCACCGGACCCGGGTACTGATATACCGGCCCCTGGCGCAGGCGTGCTGACGCTGCTGGGATTGGCATTGCTGGCGCTGGCGCGCCGGCTGCCGGCAAGGCGGGTGCGCTAATGCAAAGAGCCCGCTATGCGCGGGCTCTTCAGTCTTAGGTTTACCCCGCTACCACAACCCGGTTCTTGCCAGACTTCTTGGCCTTGTACATGGCCTCGTCAGCGCGCTTGACCAGGTCGGCCTGGGCTTCATGCGGGCGGCGCAGGGCGACGCCGGCGGAGAAGGTGATCAACACTTTCTCGTTCTCGTGCATGAAGAAATGGCGGGTCAGCTCGCGCTGCAGGCGGGTCATGGTGGCCTCGGCGGCTTCGATGGTGGTTTCCGGCAGCAGGATCAGGAATTCCTCGCCGCCGAAGCGGGCGATCACGTCCATCGAGCGCAGGGTCTCTTTGACAACCTTGACCAAGTGCTTGAGCGCGTTGTCGCCGGCAATATGGCCCATGGTGTCGTTGAGCTTTTTGAAATCGTCCAGGTCCAGCACGGCGATGCACAGCGGGGTGCCGCGGCGGTCGGCGCGCGCCGTTTCGCGCTCGAACACGTCGTCCAGGCCGCGCCGGTTCAGTGAGCCGGTCAGCTGGTCTTCGCGCACCAGTTCGCTCAGGTGCTGCAGCTTGGCTTCCAGCGCATGGATGCGCGCTTCGGCATCCTGCACTTCCTGGCGCGCCACCATCATATTGTCGCGCGCCTTCAGGGCTTCGCTCTGCACCTGGCGCGTTTCCTTCAGCACGTCGTCGAGGATCTGGTTCAGCTCGCCAATATCGCGGGCAGCGCGGATCTTGTCGGAGTAGCCACCGATCTTTTCGTGGAAGTCGCCAGTCGAGGTCGCCACAGCGCCGAGGCGGTCGATGAAGGTCATCATCATGTTCTTGACGGTGGCCTTGACATCGGTGATCGAGTGCTTGAGCTGGCTCTGCTTATAGATGACGTCTTTCAGGCTGCGCGTGGCTTCTTCCAGCGCGCGCTGGTCGATCGGGCCGGCAATCAGGTTCTGCACGGCGTCGATCTGGCCGCGCAGCCAGGAATCGTCGTCCAGCAGTTCGCTGACGTTTTCCAGCAGCAGGCGGAACAGGCGCAACAGCAGCTCCTGCTGCTCGGCGGTGTCGCCGCTGCGGATCTCGATCTGGTAGCACAGTTCCTTGAGGCGGCTGCCGATCTCGGTCAGCGCGGCTTCGGTATGCGCTTCCTTGGTGGCGGCGCCGAGCGATTCTGCTTCCGCCACCAGGGCCGGACTGTCGGACAGCAGGGAGGCGACCGCGAAGGTCAGGGTGCGGCTCAGCAGTTCACGCAGCAGGCGCGCCTGTTCGTTGTTCTCTTCGGGCACCAAGCCGCCGGCGCCGACCTTGACCAGCGGGCGTTCGGCCAGCGCGGCCAGGGTGCGGGCATACGTATCCCAGTCGCGCGCCTTGACGGCGCGATTGAAGCGGCGGCCAAAGTCGGCCAGGTCGCCCGGCTGGTCGGTCAGGCGCGCGGCGAACTGGGCCAGCATGGTTTCAGCCGGGCCTTCCTGCACCACCGGTGCGGGCGGTGCCGGCACGATGCCGGCGATTTCATTGTAGATGTCGCGATACGCGTCTGGCGTAGGGGCAATCCGGCGCACAGCGAGGCGGCGGAATGCCTCGCGAGCGATATCAGCCGGATTCATATCCGCCGCGGCTGGATTGGTGGGTTTGCTAGACATCTGACGTACAGCCTTTACTAAGGTTTACCGATTACCAGCATATTAAGCCACTGTCCAGTCGCGCGATTTGGTGATAAACGGGAGAAAATGTGCTTACTTCTTAGCATCATTTTCTAATCGATCAGCTGGTTTTTGATGGCGTAGTGCGTGAGTTCGGCGCTGTTCTTCAGGTTCATTTTGGCCAGCAGGCGGGAGCGGTACTCACTGACGGTTTTGACCGAGAGCGATAGCTCCTTGGCAATGGTGCCGACGGTCTTGCCGGAGGCAATCATGGTCAGGGTCTGGTACTCGCGGTCCGACAGCGTTTCGTGCGGCGCAACCTGGTGGTCCTCGCCGACATGGTTGGCCAATTCCTGGGCCAATGCCGGGCTCACATATTTTAACCCTGCTGCGCACTGGCGGATTGCATTTACTAACTCTTTCGGTGCACTTTGTTTGGTGAGGTAGCCGGCGGCGCCCGCCTTGAGCGAGCGGATGGCGTACTGGTCTTCGCGATGCATGGACAGCATCAGCACGGCCAGTTCCGGTTTGTCCTTCTTGACCTGTTTCAGCACTTCGATGCCGTTGCGGTCGGGCAGGGAGATGTCGAGCAGCAGGACATTGCAGCCGGACTTGCGGAATAGCCTGATGGCGTCGAGGCCATTTTCGGCTTCGCCGGCGACCACGATGTCCCTGGTTTCAGCCAGGATCTGCTTCAAGCCTTCGCGTACGATGGCATGGTCGTCGGCAATAAATACTTTGATGACGGCTTTTTCACTCATGACCCATTGTAACGTCTGGCGCGTGGGCCGGGAGGCGGATTTTGATCGCCACTTCGGTGCCGCCGCCGGCCGCATGGTTCAGGTTCAGCGTGCCGCCCAGCGCCCGCGCGCGCTCGGCCATGCCACGCAGGCCGAAGGAGTCGGGCTTGGCGCGGTCGGCCGGGCGGGTGCCGCGGCCGTTGTCGATGATCTTCAGCGTCAGCACGCCGCGGCTGCGCGTCAGCTTGACGGTGACCGCGCTGGCTTGCGCGTGCTTGGCGATATTGGTCAGCGCTTCCTGCGCGATGCGGAACAGGGCAGTGGCTTGCTCGGGATCGAGTTCGAGTTCTTTCATGCTGGCCTGCAGGGTACAGGCAATGCCGGCCTGGGCTTCGAATTCCTTGACCTGCCATTCCAGCGCGGGCAGCAGGCCGAAGTCGAGCACCGAGGGGCGCAAGTCCAGCGTCAGGCGGTGCACGGCGTCGATGGTGCGGTCGACCAGGGAGTCGACGTAGGCGGCCTTTTGCTGCAGGGTTTCATCGCCTTCCGGCAGGCGCGCCGCCAGCATGGCCAAGGCCATCTTGATGGCGGTCAGGTTGCCGCCCAGGTCGTCGTGGATTTCGCGCGCGATGCGTTCGCGCTCCTGTTCCTTGACCCGTTCGATGTGAGCAGTCAGCTCGGCCAGGCGGGCGCGGCTGGCGCGCACTTCGAGCTGTTCCTGCTTGCTCTCCGTGATGTTGGACATGATGCCTTCCCACTGCACGCTGCCATCGGGCAGGGCATGCGGGGTGCTGCGCAGGTTGATCCACTTGACGTCTTTCCAGGCCTCGACCCAGATGCGGCCTTCCCAGTTCCAGCTCCACAGCGAATTAGCGGAAGACTGCATCGATTCGAGGTAGGCCGGGCGGTCTTCCGGCAGCACCAGCGACAGGAAGCGTTCAGGCTCAGCCTGCAGTTCGGCGGCGTTGATGCCCAGCAGGGCCAGGCAGCCATCGCTCAAATAGGGAAAGGACACGCTGCCGTCGGGGTGGCGGCGGAACTGGTAGACCAGTCCGGGAGCGTTGGCAGCGATGTTGTGCAGGGCGGTCGGCAAGGATGGGCGCATGAAATGGTTGTTGGGTCAGCGGCGGCGCATGCGCCAGAAGGCGCTGAAGCGGCGCAGCACGCGCATCGGGCGGGCAGCAAAGCGGCCGCGGCGCCAGCCGGCGCGCCAGCGGCGCAGGCGCTGGCGCACGCTGTCGACCAGGGCACGGCATTCGCGCCACGCGGCCGTGGCTTTGAGGCGGGCGATCCAGCGCTCTTTCAATTCCATGAAGCGGCCGTGCAGCAAGGCGAACCAGCGCAGGCGCAGCAGGGCGGGGCGGGTCAATGCATACAGCCGCGCGACCGCAGCGGCGCCGGCCACCTTGGCCAGCACGAAGACGCTGATGCCCATAAAGGCATGGCCGCGTGCCATGGCGAACAGGGCCAGCAGCTTGACCGGGAACAGCATCAGCGCCGGCAGCAGGAAAACGGCCATGGCCGCGGCAGGCCCGAGGCTGCAGATGATGCGCTCGAGTGCCCGCAACGGCGGGAACGCGGCCAGTATCGCCATCAGGCGCGCCCCGGCATCCCACAGCCATTCCTCGAAGATCAGGAACAGTGCTGCCAAGTAGACGAGAGGGGCGAACAGGCGCCGCCTGAGTGTGTACAATCGCTTCATGTGAGTGCCATTATTGCACCAAATAATTAGAAAACGGTTATGAACAAAGCTTTTGTCAAAGAGGGCGAACAGGACGATGACGACGACCTGCCGCCAGGCGCGCCGCCGATTCCGCCCGGTTCCAAAAATTACATTACACCGGCAGGCTACCAGCGCATCAAGGACGAGCTGCTGCAGCTGATCGATGTCGAGCGCCCGGAAGTGGTGAAGGTGGTGCACTGGGCCGCCTCGAACGGCGACCGTTCCGAGAACGGCGACTACATCTACGGCAAGCGCCGCCTGCGCGAGATCGACCGCCGCATCCGCTTCCTGACCAAGCGCATGGACCTGGCCGAAGTAGTCGACCCGAGCATCCACCACGGCAATGACCAGGTCTTTTTCGGCGCCACCGTCACGTACGCCAAGCGCGATGGGGAAGAGCAGACCATCACCATCGTCGGCATCGACGAGTTCGACCCGCTGAAGGGTAAAGTGAGCTGGATCAGCCCGGTAGCCCGTACGCTGACCAAAGCGCGCGAGGGCGACACGGTGCTGCTGCACACGCCGAATGGCGCCGAAGAACTGGAAATCCTCGAAGTCAGCTATCCCGCGCCGAGCGCTTGAGCAAAGCGATATCCAAACGGCGCTGGGCAGCAAGCCGCGCCCGCCAAAGTTCTATCAGCACAATCTTGCCAAGTTGTTATAATAAATTTTTAATTACTTTTATGGCAAGGTGCGTGCATGGCATTCGCTCAACTGACGCAGGTTTTCTATGAACCCACGGCTGCTTTCGCGGCGCTGAAGGAGCGGCCGCGGGCCTGGCTGCCGCTGCTGCTGCTTTACCTGGCCGGCATCAGCATGGTGGTCTGGTACTTCCAGACGGTTGATTGGGAGTGGATGAAGGCGGCCTCCCTCCCGCCGGACATGCCGGCCGAGCAGCGCGAGGCTGCCGGCAATGCCATGTCGCGCGGCATGCTGATGGGCTTCGGAATTGCCGGCGTGGTGATCGGCACGCTGGTGATCTTCAGCCTGTATGGCTTCTACTATTGGCTGGCCGGGAAACTGGCCAGCATGGAACTTGGCTTCAAGTCCGGCTTCGCGCTGGTGGCATGGGCCTCGCTGCCAAGCCTGATCGGCACTCCGCTGATGGCATTGCAGATCATCACCAGCAAGGGGCAGCTCGCGTTGGAAAGCGCCGACATGCTGTCGCTGAACTTCTTGCTGGTGCATGCTGCGCCGCATACACCGTGGGCCGGCATCGCCAGCGCCATCAAGGTCACCGATATCTGGGTCATCGTGCTGACCACGATCGGCCTGCGCACCTGGACCGGGAAGAGCACCACCACCTGCGCCATCATCGCCGCGCTGCCTTATGTGCTGATATACGGCTGCTGGGCCACCTGGATCCTGTTCAAACACTGAGGCGGCCATGAAACGCAAACTGATTGCATTGGCCGTGATTGCGGCCATGATCGGCATTCCGGTGGCGGTCAAATTCGGCAGCTCGCCGGCCAAAATCGAAGCGGAACTGGCCAAGGTTGAAAACAAGGCGATCTATCCGGCAGTGCTGGCATCGGGCAGCCTGGTGTTCCGCCAGGAGGTCCAGCTTTCGCCGGAAGTGATCGGCAAAGTTTCCGAAGTGCTGGTGAAGGAGGGCGACAAGATTGAGAAAGGGCAGGTCGTACTGCGCCTCGATCCAAGCACCTACAAGGCCGACGTGGCGCAGCAGGAAGCCGCAGTGCGCAACGCTTCCGTCAGCGTTGACCGCGCGCAGATCGACCTCGAAAACCAGCAGCGCAAGCTGGAGCGCTCACGCCAGCTCGCGGCGGCGAAATTCATTGATGTCTCGCGCCTGGACGATGCGAAGCTGGCGGTAGACCTGGCGGTGGTGGCGCTGCGCAGCGCGCGCGAGAGCCGCCAGCAGGCGGCTGCCATGCTGGCGCTGGCGCAGGAGCGGCTGGCCAAGACCGAGGTCAGGGCGCCGATCTCCGGCACCGCCACCAGCGTGTCGATCAAGGCTGGCGAAACGGCCGTGGCCAGCGCCACCGGCATTGCCGGCTCGAGCCTGATGACCATTGCCGACGTCAGTTCGATGATCGCGGAAGTGAATGTCGACGAAGGCGATATCGCCAACGTCGCGGCGGGGCTGAAGACCCGCATCTTCCCGTCCGCCTTTGCCGACCGTCCGCTGGCCGGCACCGTGGAATCGGTCTCGCTGGCGCCGAAGCCACAGGGCCTGGGCCAGGCCGCAAGCCAGGGCCGCAGCTATGTGGTCAAGGTGAAGCTGGCGCCGCACCAGCTGGCGCTGCGCTCCGGCATGACCTGCCGCGCCGAGATCGTGACCGGCGACGGCGCGCCGCGGCCGGTGGTGCCGCTGCAGGCAGTGCAATTGACCGAAGCAGCGGAAGGCAAGGGCAAGCGCAGCAACTACGTGTTCGCGATCGTTGATGGTGTGGCGAAGAAACGCACGGTCGAGCTGGGCCTGTCGGACGACAGCAACCAGGAAATCACCAAGGGGCTGGCGCTGGGCGAAACCGTCGCTGTCGGCCCGGCGCGCACCCTGCGCGACTTGCGTGAGGGCGTGGCCGTGAAAGCGAAGGCGGTGGAGGCCAAGCCGCTCAAAGTGGCGGATGGAAGCAAGCAGTGATTACGCTGACCGGCATCACCAAGCAGTACCAGATGGGCGACCAGACCGTGCACGCCTTGCAGGGCGTCGACCTGCATATCGAGCGCAACGAGCTGGTGGCCTTTATCGGCGCCTCCGGTTCCGGCAAGTCGACCATGATGAATATCGTCGGCTGCCTGGACCGTCCCAGCGCCGGCACGTATTTCCTGAACGGGAAGGACGTGGCGACCATGGCCAGCGATGACCTGGCCCAGGTGCGCAACGAGGAAATCGGCTTCATCTTCCAGAGCTTCCACCTGCTGCCGCGCCATACTGCACTCGATAATGTGGCGCAGCCGCTGATCTACCGCGGCATTCCGCCGTCCGAACGCAAGCGCATGGCGCGCGAGGCGCTGGAGCACGTGGGGCTGGGCGAGCGCATGCATCACAGGCCGAACGAGCTGTCGGGCGGGCAGCGGCAGCGCGTAGCGATTGCGCGGGCGCTGGTGGGCAAGCCATCGATCCTGCTGGCCGACGAACCGACCGGCAACCTGGATTCGGCCACGACGCGCGAGATCATGGCGCTGATCAAGGACGTGCACCGCAACGGCCAGACCGTGGTCATGGTGACGCACGAGCCGGACATCGCCGAGCAATGCCAGCGCATCGTGCGCCTGCAGGATGGGCGCGTGTTGTCCGACCAGCGCGTGCAGGGAGCATAAAGGCATGTACATCTTTATCGAAGCGCTGCGTTCGGCCATGGCCGCGATCCGCGCGCACCGCATGCGCAGCTTCCTGACGTCGCTGGGCATCATTATCGGCGTGGCCTCGGTGATCACCGTGATCTCGCTGATCCAGGGCTTGTCGCAATCGATCACGCGCCAGTTCGAAGGCCTGGGCGGCAATGCGCTGACGGTGCATGCGAAGAATGACTTCAAGGACGTCATGCGGGGCAAGATCAATTACCTGCAGTTCGACGATGTGGAGCAGTTGCGCGGGCACGTGGAGGGTATTCGGGAACTGAGTCCGGCCTTCATGTTCCAGGGCGGCGAGATCCGCTATGGCAACCAGACTGCCTCCAGCCGCCAGCAATTGGCGGTGACGGCGGCCTTCATGGAGGTGAACGGCAGCTATCCGCGGCTGGGGCGCTTCATCGGCGACTCTGATAATGCGGGCGCACGGCGCGTTTGCGTTATCGGCGAGAAGATCATCGAGATGCTGCACCTGCCGGAAAATCCGCTGGGTGAGTTCATCCAGTTTTCCGGCGAATGGTTCAAGATAGTCGGTGTACTGGAAAAGAAAGGCGAGATCCTCGGCATGTCGCAAGACGACCAGGTGCTGGTGCCGTTCCGTACGGGCCAAAGCCTGATCGGGAATACGCAAAAGCCGAGCATGTCGATCACGGTGTCGATCAGCGATATTGGGCGCGCCGAAGAACTCAAGTCGCGCATTGCGACGGTGATGCGGCAATCGCACCGCTTGCGCGGCGACCAGAAGGATGATTTCGAAATCCAGTCTTCTGACCAGTTCCTCAAGAGCTTCGAGACGGTGACTACCACGGTCACGCTGGTGATGGGCGGTGTGGTGGGCATTGCGCTGCTGGTGGGCGGGATCGGGATCATGAACATCATGCTGGTCTCGGTCAGCGAGCGCACGCGCGAGATCGGGATCTGCAAAGCGATCGGCGCACGCAGCCGCGACATCCTGATGCAATTCCTGATCGAAGCGGTGACCTTGTCGATGCTGGGCGGCGCCATTGGCGTGTTGTTAGGGTATGGCCTTGGCCACGCCATCGCCAGCGTGATCCCCGACTTCCCCGGCGCCTATGTGCCGTGGTGGGCAGTGGCACTGTCGGTGATGTTCTCCGCCGGCGTCGGCGTGATCTTCGGCGTGCTCCCCGCCGCCAAAGCCGCCAAGCTCGATCCGATCGAAGCATTAAGGTACGAATAGACGCGGATTGCGCCCGCACAAAGCTTACGCCAGCAGCACCGCTATCCTTTGAACAGGCGGTGTCTGACCCTGCGGGTCAGACACCGGTTTACCGGTTTTAAAGGAGAATGGAAATGCCACGTCCACTACGTAATTACCCAGCAGGTACTTGCCTTCATCTGGTCCAGCGCGGCAACAACGGCCATTCATGCTTCCATGACGATAACGAGCGTCAAGGTTTTCTATCCCTGCTCAAAGAGCATGGGCTGAAATCCCGCTGTGATATCCATGCGTACGTACTGATGACCAACCATTTCCATTTGCTGGTCACAGTGCGAGACAGGAATTCGCAAGCCGATTTGATGAAGTCGCTTGCCCAGCGAACTGCGCTTTGGAGGCACACGCGACACGGCGGCACAGGCGCAATGTGGGATGGGCGATATCACTCATCTCAAATCGATAGCGAAGCATATTTGCTGTTATGCCAGCGCTATATTGAACTTAATCCCGTTCGCGCAGGTATGGTGACGTTTGCGGGCGGTTATAGGTGGTCGAGCTATCGGGCAAATGCTGAGGGGTGCAGGGATGATCTGCTTTGCCCGCATCCTGTCTATCTTGGATTAGGGTTGGATGCTTTAGAGCGTCAGCGTGCGTATCGAGCCTTGTTTGAAATGCCGTTGGCTGAAAAAGATTTGGACAGAATCAGGTTCGCGATTAGGGGGGATGCTGCTTTGCGGAAACCGGAAAACCGGTAAACCGGTGTCAGACCCGCAGGGTCTGACACCCCGCTATGCGCGCTCGCGGGTGACGCGGTTGACGCCGGCGACTTTTCGGACGTTGCGGATCAGGGCTGCGAGGTGGACGCGGTCTTTCACTTGGATCGTGAAGCGGAGCTGGTGGAGGACGTGCTCTCTGTCCTCGTCCATGCCGACGAAGGTGATGTTGCCGTCGCTTTCGCCGATTTCGGCGGCCACGCGCGCCAAGATGCCTTTTTCGTTGTTGATGATCAGGCGAATCCGGCTGTCGAAGCGGCGGTTGATCTCGGTGCCCCATTTGACCGCAATCCAGCGCTCGGGTTCTTTCTGCTTCGACCGTTTGGCCACCGAGCAGTCGCCGGTGTGCACCTGCAGGCCCTGGTCGCGGCGCAACTGGCCGACGATATGGTCGCCGGGGATCGGCAGGCAGCATGGCGCCAACTGCACCGACACGCCTTCGCTGCCGTAGATCGTGACCGGGTCGAGTTCTTTTGCGCTGGTGTGCTCGATCGGCACGCTGGCCGATTCTCCGCCCAGCAGGCCGAAGATATGGCGGGCCACCAGTGCTGCCATGCGCTTGCCGATGCCGATGTCGGCATACAGCTCTTCCATCGACTTGGCCGAGGATTCATTCAGCAGGCGTTCCATCAATGGCGGCGGCAGTTCGCCCGGCACATTGATCGCGTCCAGTGCCTGCGCCAGCAGCTGCTGGCCGAGGCGGATCGATTCCGGCAGGTTGATCGTGCGCAGGTGGTGGCGGATCGCGGAGCGCGCCTTGCCGGTGCGGACGAAGGACAGCCAGGTCGGGCTCGGGCGGGAATTCGGGTCGGTGACGATTTCGACGATGTCGCCGTTGCGCAGTTCCGTGCGCAGCTGGGCCGCTTCGCCGTTGATGTTGACCGAGACCGTGTGGTCGCCAATGCCTGTGTGGATCGAATAGGCAAAGTCGATCGGGGTGGCGCCGCGCGGCAGGGCGATGATCTTCGATTTCGGCGTGAACACGTAGACCGAGTCGGGGAACAGGTCGACCTTGACATGTTCCAGGAATTCGGCCGAGTCGCCGGTCTGCTGCTGGATGTCGAGCAGCGATTGCAGCCAGGCGTGGGTGCGCTGCTGCATGTCCGAGATGTTGGCGTCGTTGCTCTTGTACAGCCAGTGCGCGGCCACGCCCGATTCGGCGGTGCGGTGCATTTCCTGGGTGCGGATCTGGAATTCCACCGGCGTGCCGTAAGGGCCGATCAGGGTGGTGTGCAGCGACTGGTAGCCGTTCAGCTTGCGGATCGCGATGTAGTCCTTGAACTTGCCCGGCATCGGCTTGTACAGCGAGTGCAGGGTGCCCAGCGCCACGTAGCAGTTCGGGAAGCTGTCGACCACCACGCGGAAGCCGTACACGTCCAGCACTTGCGAGAAGGACAGGTGCTTGTTGCGCATCTTCTTGTAGATGCCGTAAAGGGTTTTTTCGCGTCCGTAGACTTCGGCCTCGATGCCCGCCATCGACAGGGTGTTCTTCACCGCGTCCAGGATCTTCGACACCACCTCGCGCCGGTTGCCGCGCGCAGCCTTCACGGCTTTCGACAGCACGTGGTAGCGCACCGGGTACAGGTGGGAGAAGGACAAGTCCTGCAGTTCGCGGTAGATGTTGTTCAGGCCAAGGCGGTGCGCGATCGGCACGTAGACTTCCATCGTCTCGGCCGCGATGCGGCGCTTCTTGGCCGGGATCATCACTTCCAGCGTGCGCATATTGTGCAGGCGGTCGGCCAGCTTGATCAGGATCACGCGCACGTCCGAGGCCATCGCCAGCAGCATCTTGCGGAAGTTTTCCGCCTGCGCTTCGATCTGGCTCTGGAACTCGATCTTTTCCAGCTTGGACAAGCCGTCCACCAGGTGCGCCACCGGCGCGCCAAAGCGTTCGATCAGCTCGTCCTTCTTGACGTCCTGGTCTTCCATCACATCGTGCAGCAGCGCAGCCATGATGGCTTGCGCGTCGAGTTTCCAGTCGGCGCAGATCTCGGCCACCGCGATCGGATGGGAGATATACGGTTCGCCCGACTTGCGTACCTGGCCCAGGTGCATCTCGTCCGAGAAGCGATAGGCTTCCTTGACCTTTTTCAGGTCGGCCTCGTTCATGTACTCGGCCAGCTTTTCGGTCAGGTGGGTGATGGTCGCAACGCCCGTGGTCACGGTCGGTGCGGCAAGCGGGGAGGTGGAAATCGCTTGTGCAGAAACGTCAACGCCCGGCTGTTGCTTAGCCGGGCGCCGTGCCCGCCGTGCGGGCTGTTCGCTGATGTTGGGATCTGCGGAAGTCAGGTTCATATCGGGAACAATAAGGTTCCCAGCTTACATAGGGACCTTTTTCAGCATTTCCAGGCCTACTTTGCCGGCGGCGATTTCACGCAGGGCGACGACGGTTGGCTTGTCCTTGGCTTCGACCTTAGGGGTGTGGCCTTGCAGCAGCTGGCGTGCGCGGTAGGTGGCTGCCAGGGTCAGCTGGAAGCGGTTAGGTACATTCTTCAGGCAATCTTCAATAGTAATACGGGCCATGCTTAACTCCTGGATAAATACGGTACTTGATTTGTCGGTGATTATTCTGCGTGGTCGGCGTGGATGCCCAGCTCGGACATCAACCTGGCATTGCGGGCGGCTTGTTGCGCAAACCGGCAACGGGCCGATCGGACGATCGCGCTTAGCTCCGACAAGGCGACCGGGAACTCTTCGTTGATAATAACATACTCAAACTCGGGCGCGTGGGCGATTTCGCCGCCCGCAGCCAGCAGGCGGCGGTTGATCACATGGACCTCGTCCTGGCCGCGCTTGTGCAGGCGTTCTTCCAGCGCCGCGAACGATGGCGGCAGGATGAAGATGCCGGCTGCTTGCGGGAATTGCTTCTTCACCTGGCGCGCGCCCTGCCAATCGATCTCCAGCAGGATGTCGGTGCCGGCCTTCATTTGCTCTTCCACGAAGATGCGCGAGGTGCCGTAGTAATTACCGTGCACTTCGGCCCACTCCAGGAATTCGCCGTCGGCAGCGCGCTTGCGGAAGTCTTCAGCCGTGGTGAAGAAGTACTCCCGGCCATGCTGCTCGCCCGGACGCGGCTGGCGCGTGGTGGTCGAGATCGACAGCTTGATGGCTGGTTCCTGCGCCAGCAGGGCATTGACCAGCGTTGATTTACCGGCGCCGGATGGTGCAGCAACCATGAACAGGCTGCCGGAAAAATGTTGGCTCATTTGCAATTCTCGAAAGCTAGGCTGTCGCCCAAAGAGGTATTTTACCAAGGAGCAAGCAGAGTTGAAACATGGGCCGCAAGCCGTCCTTGACACTGGACCGACCGGTCTATAGAGTAAACCGCATGAGCACCCAAACCCTGACCACGCGCGAACGCCTGATCAACGCCATGATCACCACGCTGCAGCATCGCGGCCTGCACGGCGCCGGGCTGAGCGAGATCCTGGCCACGGCCAAAGCGCCAAAAGGCGTGATGTACCACCATTTCCCGGGCGGTAAAGACCAGCTGGCGGTTGCCGCCATCGAAGCCACCTTCAGCTTCCTGGTCCACAAACTCGACTCTTACATGGAGCGCGAACCCGATGTCGTCGCCGCGCTGCAAGCCTGGATCCTGCGCGCCCTGCGCGGTCTGGACGACAGCGAGTTCGAGCTGGGCTGTCCACTGGCCGCCGTGGCGCTGGAGTCCACCGCCGATGACGTGGAGATCCGCAGCGCGCTGAAAACCGGCTTTGCCGCGCTGCGCGAGCGCATGGCCGACGCCCTGGTGCAAGCCGGCCATGAGCGTCACCGTGCCGAAGGCATCGCCGCCCTGATCCTCGCTGCCTACGAAGGCGGCCTGCTGCAAGCCCGCGTGGCGGGCGACACCGCGCCGATGGTGCAAACCATGGACGCCCTGATGCCAATGCTGAAAGTGGAGAAAAGAACATGAGCCATATGCCTGCCGCCGCCTTGCTGCTGGCGGAGAAACTGGAACTGCGCGCCGCCGACGGCTACCCGCTGTCGGCCATGCGCTACCGCGCGCGCGGCCCGGAGAAGGCGCGCCTGCTGGTGGCCGGCGCCACCGGCGTGCCGCAAGGCTTCTACCGCCGCTTCGCCGAATTCGCCGCAGGGCAGGGCTATACCGTGCTGACTTTCGACTACCGCGGCGTGGGAGGCTCGGCGCCGAAAACTCTGCGCGGTTTCGAGGCCAGCTTCCTCGACTGGGCGCGGCTGGATCTGAACGCAGTCATCGAATTCTTCGCACCGGCCGACAGCACGCCGCTCTATATGGTCGGGCACTCATACGGCGGCCACGCACTGGGCCTGGTGCCGAATCACGAAAAGATCGCCGGGGTCTACCTGTTCGGCGTCGGCGCCGGCTGGCATGGCTGGATGCCGCGTCTCGAACGCCTGCGCGTGCTGGCCATGTGGCATGTGGTCGGTCCGGTCGTCACGCGCTGGAAAGGCCGCCTGGCCTGGAGCAAATTCGGCATGGGCGAGGATTTGCCGATGGGCGTGTACCGCCAATGGAAGCACTGGTGCAAATTCCCGCGCTACTTCCTGGATGATCCGGCAGTGCCGGAGATTGCGGAAGGCTTCGCCACAGTGCGCACGCCTATCCTGGCGCTGAATGCAACCGACGACCTGTGGGCGCCGCCACTGTCGCGCGATGCGCTGATGTCCGGCTATCGCAACGCGCCATGGCACGGCGTCGACATCGACCCGGCCGCAGCGGGGCTGGGCAAGCTGGGACACATGGGCTACTTCCGCCAGCATGCGCAGCCGCTGTGGACGCGCGCGCTGGAGTGGTTCGACGGGCTTGGGCGCTGATTAGCGTTTGGTTCCCAGCGCGCGCAGCAGTTCCTGTGCCGCAGCCGGCGCGCGTTCCTTGGCACCGTTGATGAAGTAGACGAACACATCGCGCTTGCCGTCGCCCGTCCATTCCTGCGCTTGCGCGGCCCACTTCTTCAAAGCGGGCTTGGTGTAGCCGGTGGCCACCTCGCTTTGCGCATCCATCAGGCGCGCGTAGACGAAATCGCCCGTCACTTCCGTGAAGTTGGGGTACTTCGGCGAGTCCGTGATCACCGTTGCGACCGTGTATTTGCGCGCCAGCGTCAGGTATTCGGGGCACATGAAGCTGTCGTGGCGCGCGTCCAGCACATGCTGCAGCTTGCGCTTGCCCAGTTTCTTCGGCAGCAGCTTGAAGAAAGCCTCCAGGTCATCCGGATCGAAACGCTTGGTGGCAGCCAGCTGCCACAGGATCGGGCCGAGCTTGTCGCCCAGTTCGATCAGGCCGCTATCCATGAAGCGCTCGATCGATTCGCCCGCCTCGCCCAGCACCTTGCGGTTGGTCGCGTAGCGAGAAGCCTTCACTGAAAACACGAAATCGTCCGGCGTGCATTCCGCCCAATTGGCGAAATGCTCAGGCTTGGCGTTGCGGTAGAAAGTGCCGTTGATCTCGATGCTGGTCAGGACGCTGCTGGCATATTCCAGCGCGCGCTTTAGCGGAACGTCGGGAGGGTAGAAGGTTTCGCGCCAGGGAGCGAAGTCCCAGCCGCCGATGCCAACGCGGATGTTCATGTCTTTCGATTCCGTAGTAGAGTTTGCCGAACACACATCGAGGAGGATGCCAGAAATGCGTATGACCCGCCTGTTCGTTTCGCTGCTCGCCGCCGGATTGATGGGAGGCGCCGCGGCACAAACGCTGTCCCCTGAAGAAGAACGCATCGTCAGCCTGGTCAAGGCCAACTCCGGCAAGGCGCTTGAGCTGCTGGAAAAGACGGTCAATATCAACAGCGGCACCATGAACCACGAGGGCGTGCGCGAGGTGGGCAAGGTGTTCCGCGCCGAATTCGACAAGCTGGGCTTCAGGACGCAGTGGATCGACATGCCGAAAGAGATGCAACGCGCCGGCCACCTTGTCGCGACACGCGAAGGCAAGCAAGGCAAGCGCGTGCTGATGATCGGCCACCTCGACACCGTGTTCGAAGCGAATGCGCCGATGCAGAAATGGGAGCGCCAGGGAGACCGGGCCAGCGGGCAAGGCGTCAACGACATGAAAGGCGGTGACGTCATCATCATCGAAGCGCTGCGCGCGCTGCACGCAGCGGGAGCATTGGACAACACCACCATCAGCGTGATCTTCACCGGCGACGAAGAAAATGCAGGCAACCCGAAAGAGATCTCGCGGCGCGACATGGTCAACCTGGCCAAGCGAAGCGACGTCGCGCTGGCCTTCGAAGCCACGGTGCTGGACGAGAACGGCAAGGCCACCGGCACCATTGGCCGCCGCTCCTCAACCTCGTGGCAGCTGGAGGTGAAGGGCAAGCAAGGCCACTCCTCCGGCATTTTCAACGCCAGCGCAGGTTATGGCGCGGTGTACGAAACGGCCCGCATCCTGGATGCCTTCCGCCAGCAATTGCAGGAGCCGAACCTGACTTTCAATCCCGGCCTGATCCTGGGCGGCACGGAAGTCACGTACGACGGCGCTGCGGCCAAGGGCTCCGCCTTCGGCAAATCGAACGTCATCGCCAATAGCGCGACGGTAAAAGGCGACCTGCGCTTCCTGACGCCGGAGCAGGGAGAGCAAGCGCGTGCCCGCATGCGCTCAATCGTCGCGCAAAACCTGCCGGGCACCAGTGCCCAGATCCGTTTCGAGGATGGCTATCCGCCGATGGCGCCGACCGAAGGCAACCTGAAAGTGCTGGAGCTGTATTCCAAAGCCAGCGCCGACGCAGGGCTGGGCCCAATCGCCGCGCTTCCGCCGGGCCTGCGTGGTGCCGGCGACGTGCAGTTCGTCGCCCCCTCTGTCGACAGCCTCGATGGCCTCGGCGCGACGGGCAAGGGCGCCCATGCTCCAGGGGAAGATTTGGACGTTCGCTCGATCGAGCAGGGAGCGGTCCGGACAGCGGTGCTGCTGTACCGCCTGACGCGATAAATTCGGGGTCAGGTCTGTCATTTGGACAGCCGGCCCGCACCTTTGAGAAATCTCAATACGCGCCCGAAAATGCAAACGGGGCGAATACGCTTTTCAGCGATTCGCCCCGTCTTGATATTTGTCAAAGGTGCGTGCTGCGTGTCCAAATGACAGACCTGACCCCGACTTTTATTCGAGGTTTTGGACCTGTTCGCGCATCTGCTCGATCAGGAGCTTGAGCTCCATCGAGGCGTCGGCCAGCTCTTTGACCGAGGCTTTGGCGCCGAGGGTGTTCGCTTCGCGGTTCAGTTCCTGCATCATGAAGTCCAGGCGCTTGCCGACCTGGCCGCCTTTTTTCAGGATGTGGCGGGTTTCGGCCAGGTGTGCCGACAGGCGGCCCAGCTCTTCAGCCACGTCGATGCGGATGCCGTACAGGATCACTTCCTGGCGGATGCGCTCCATCGCGTCCTGGCGCGACATCGCCGTATTCGATCCTTGGCAGGCCAATCCGAGCGCCTCTTGCATGCGCTCCACGGCTTTTTGTTGGAATTGTGCAACTACCTGAGGAATTAGTGGGGTAATTCGTTTCACGATGGCTTCCATCGCTTCGATGCGCGAAACCAGCATCGCTTCCAATGCCGCGCCTTCGCGCTGGCGGCTCTGCACGAAGGCTGCCAAGGTCTTGTTCATCAGGGCTGAAACGTCGGCCTGGAGCGATTCCTGGCCGATTTGTGCTTCTTCGACAACGCCGGGCCAGCGCAGTAGTTCAGCAACACTCATCTGTGTCGCACCGCTGAAGTGCTTGCTGACTTCGCCTTGCAGGCGCGCCAGTTCATTGAGCAGGATTACATTCAGGGCCTGGGTGCCGGCGGCAGCGGCCTTGCGGCCAAAGCTCAGTCGCAGCTCCACTTTGCCGCGGGTGATGGCGCCCATGATGGCGGATCGCAAATCGGGTTCGAGGGCGCGCAGGTCATCGTTGATGCGGAATTGCAGGTCAAGGAAGCGCGAATTGACGCTTTTGATCTCAATTGTCAGCGTGCCCGCCGCGCTTTCGCTGGTGGCCACGGCGTAGCCAGTCATGCTGGAAATGCTCAAAGGAT
>Ga0209050_1001358_pt1 | contig 26798 bp, 18 predicted proteins | sample Araplavi_mTSA_r2_FD_184276 | JGI IMG/M metagenome (GOLD analysis project Ga0209050, IMG submission 184276) | Arabidopsis root microbial communities from North Carolina, USA - plate scrape MF_Cvi_mTSA_r2 (SPAdes) (version 2) | ecosystem: Host-associated > Plants > Roots > Endosphere | place: USA... | reverse complement strand
ACGCGCTGCTCGACAGCCCCAGCGTCGCTGGCGCCTACCGCTTCACGATCACGCCGGGCGTGCAGACCGTGTTCGACGCGTCGGCGCGCCTGTTCCCGCGCGTGGCGCTGGATGAGGTCGGCGTCGCGCCGCTGACGAGCATGTTCCAGTTCGATTCCAACGATCGCGTCGGCATCGACGACTACCGTCCCGCCGTGCACGACTCCGATGGCCTGGGCATGGTCAACGGGCGCGGCGAACAGATCTGGCGGCCTTTGCAGAATCCTTCGGCCGTGCAGGAAAGCGGCTTCGAGGACGTCAACCCGCGCGGCTTCGGCCTGATGCAGCGCAAGCGCGCCTTCGCCGATTACGCCGACAGCGAAGCGCACTACGAGAAGCGCCCGAGCCTGTGGATCGAACCGCAGGGCGAGTGGGGCGAGGGCGCGGTGCACCTGTTCGAGTTGCCGACCGCCGATGAATTCCACGACAACATCGTCGCGTTCTGGCGCCCGAAGCAGCCGCTGGCCGCCGGTCGCGAACATCGCTTCGACTACCGCATGCACTGGTGCGACCAGCACAGCTGGAAGCCGGAGCTGGCGACCGTCACGCGCACGCGCATCGGCGGGCTGACCTTCGGCGAGAACGCCGGCAAGGCGCGGCTGGTGGTGATCGATTTCGACGGCGGACGCCTGGAAGGCCTGGGCGACAACGCCAAGGTGAAGGCCGACGTCAGCGCATCGAAGGGCCGGATCGCCAACATCACCGCGCATCCGAACCCGAGCGCGGGCGGCTGGCGCCTGGGCTTCGAACTGGTGCCCGGCAACGAACGCAGCATCGAGCTGCGCGCGGTGCTCGGCGACGATCGCGGTCCGCTGACCGAAACCTGGCTCTACCGGTGGACCCTGTGACGGAAGTTCGCATGCCGATGACGGAGCTTCCGCCGGGCGAAGAGCTGTCGCTGCTGCCGCCCGAATCCCCGGTCGAGATGCCGGTGCAGACGCTGCGTGCAGGCGCGCTGCGCAATGCGTCGTTGCCGACCACGCCGCGCGGTATGGCGATGCGGCGACTGGCCGTCATCGGCGGCGCGGCGCTGCTGACGCTGGTTGCGACGTACCAGATCTGGTGGGTGCTGCGCGGCGGCGGCATCGACATCCTCGAAGGGATCCTGCTGGTGCTGTTCGTCGGCCTGTTCGCGTGGATCGCGCAGGCGTTCGTCGGTGCGCTGGCGGGCTTCGTGCTGATCGTCGGCGGGCATCGGGCGCGCCTGGGTCTCGATGCGGAACAGGCGCTGCCGGAACTTGCCACGCGCACGGCGCTGCTGATGCCGACCTACAACGAGGATCCCGAACGCCTGCTCGCGGGTCTTCAGGCGATCTACGAATCCCTGCAGGCGACCGGCCGCATGGATGGCTTCGATTTCTACGTGCTCAGCGACACCACCAAGCCCGACATCCAGGCGCACGAGGAACGCGCGTTCCACGCGCTGCGCGATCGCACGGGCGGGCACGCGAACCTGTTCTACCGGCATCGCAAGGACAACCGCGAACGCAAGGCCGGCAACGTCGCCGAATGGGTGCGGCGTTTCGGCGGTGCATATCCGCAGATGCTGATCCTGGATGCCGACAGCCTGATGACCGGCGACACCATCGTGCGACTGGTCGGGGCGATGGAGCGCAACACAGACGTCGCGCTGGTGCAGACGCTGCCGATGATCGTCAACGGCAACACGCTGTTCTCGCGCATGCAGCAGTTCGCCGGCCGCGTGTACGGGCCGGTGATCGCGCACGGCATCGCGTGGTGGCATGGCGCCGAAAGCAATTACTGGGGCCACAACGCGATCATCCGCACGAGCGCATTCGCCGAGCAGGGCGGCCTGCCGGAACTGCGCGGCCCCAAACCGTTCCGCGGCACCGTGCTGAGCCACGATTTCGTCGAAGCCGCGCTGCTGCGTCGCGGCGGCTGGGCGCTGCACATGGTGCCCAACCTCGGCGGCAGCTATGAGGAAGGCCCGCCGTCGCTCACCGACATGCTGGTGCGCGATCGCCGCTGGTGCCAGGGCAACCTGCAGCACAGCGCGGTGCTGCCCGCGCGCGGACTGCACTGGGTCAGCCGCTGGCACCTGTTGATGGGCATCGGCCATTACTTCACCTCGCCGATGTGGGCGATGCTGATGCTCATCGGCCTGGCCATTCCGCTGCTGAAGGCGGGGCTGGGCACGGCGGCGTTCTACCTGCCGGGCTTCTCGCCGTCGGCGTACTGGCGTGACCAGGATCCGGAACGCTTCCTGTGGGTGTTCATCCTGACCATGTCGGTGCTGCTGGCGCCGAAGTTCATGGGCTGGCTGACGCTGTTCTTCGATCGGCAAACGCGGCGTGGCTGCGGCGGCATGGTGCGTTCGTTCCTGAGCATGCTGCTGGAAACGCTGCTGGCCGCGCTGATGGCGCCGGTGACCATGTACGTGCAGTCGCGCGGCGTGGCCGAAGTGCTGGCGGGCAAGGATTCGGGCTGGGACGCGCAGCGTCGCGACGACGGCACGCTTCCGTTGTCGGGGCTGGTGCGCAGCTACGGCGGCGTGACGTTGCTGGGCGTGATCGCGGGCGTGGTGGCGTATCTCATCTCGCCGTCGCTGGCGGCGTGGATGGCGCCGGTGATTCTCGGCCTGCTGCTGTCGATTCCGATCGTGGCGTTCACGTCCTCGCGCGGGCCGGGCATGTTCCTGCGACGGTTGAAGATCTTCTCGATCCCGGAAGAGCACACGCCGCCGACGGTGCTGGTGCGCGCGGCGGAACTGCGCGCGCAGGTGCTGGAGCACGACGCGGCGCCGGAACCGCGGTTGTAATTACCCATCCGGCCGAACGCATGATGGGTTCCGCACACCGGAACCCATCATCAGGCGCAGGGGCGATGGGTTTCGCGCGGCGAAACCCATCCCACGGTGAGGGCTACGTCGGGAATGCGGCGTTACCGCAAGTCACGTCAGCTCAAACAAACTCGAGCTTCAACGCCAGCCCCAGCCCGCCGATGTCCTCCGGCTCGCCTTCCAGGTCCGCGCGGACCAGCGGGCGCGCATCGACCCAGCGACGCGAGACGCACACGGTAAGCGTGTTGCCATCCGCCTTCGCATCCAGCTGCGGGATCGGGTCGGCTTCATGGGCGCGATGCAGCAGCACCGCAAGGCGCAACAACGCAGCCAGGCGTCGCGCCGACATCAGCAGGCGATCCGGCAGCGCATCGAAGGCCGCCTTCGGAATGCTGCGGCGATGCGTGCGTATCAGCGCGGCGAGGAACTGCTGCTGCTGGCGCGAAAAACCGGCGATGTCGGAATGCTCGACGATGTACGCGCCATGCACGTGGTACTGGCTGTGCGCGATCGCAAGACCGAGTTCGTGCAGGCGTGCGGCGCGTTGCAGCATCAGGCTGTCGTCGGCGTCGAGCGACCACGCCTGCGCGACCTGTTCGAACAGGCGTAGCGCCGTGCCGACCACGCGGCGCGCCTGGCCGTCGTCGATGCCGTAACGCTGCATGAGCGCGGCGACCGATGCATCGCGCGGATCGTCCGCGCCGCCGCGGCCGAGCATGTCGTACAGCACGCCTTCGCGCATCGCCGCCTTGCTGACGGCCATGCGCTTCAGGCCCAGCGCATCGAACGCGGCTTCCAGGATCAGCACGCCGCCGGCGATCACCGGACGACGGTCGGAGGACAGGCCGGGCAGGTCGATGGCCTCGATGCGGTCGGCCTGCAACAGCCGGTCGCGCAGGACGGGCAGGGCTTCGGCGGTCACCGCGCCCTTGGTCAGCTTCATCGCCGCGCAGATGTCGCCGATGGCCTTGTTGGTGCCCGACGCGCCCAGCGCCTCGTTCCAGCCCAGGGCGCGGTAGGTGCCGGCGAACTGCTGGAACTCGGCGGTGACTTCGGTCAGCGCTTCCTTCCATTTCTTGCGCGAGAGCTTGCCGTTCTCGAAGAAGCGCCGCGTGGTGGCGATGCAGCCCAACTGCAGGCTTTCGCGTTCGATCGCCTCGAACCCCGAGCCGATGATGCATTCGGTGGAACCGCCGCCGATGTCGATCACCAGGCGCAGCTCGCCCGGGCGCGCGGGCTGCGCGTGGGCGACGCCAAGGTAGATCAGGCGCGCCTCCTCGCGGCCGGCGACGACTTCGATGGCGTGGCCCAGCGCGGTTTCGGCCGGCATCAGGAACGCCTGCGGCACCGCGAGTCGACGCACGGTGTTGGTGGCGATGGCGCGCACGCGCTGCGGCGGGATGTCGCGGATGCGCTGGCCGAAGCGCGCCAGGCATTCGAGCGCGCGCTGGCGCACTTCCGGCGACAGGCCGCCCTTGCGGTCCAGGCCTTCGGCCATGCGCACGGTTTCGCGCAGGCGGTCGACGATGCGCAGCTGGCCCAGCACGTAACGCGCCACGACCATGTGGAAGCTGTTGGACCCTAGGTCGACGGCGGCCATGAGGTCGCCATCGACGAGCGGCAGTTTGCTGGTGGGGAAGGCGTCGCTCATGCGTACATGATCCCCGGTCGGGCCCGCAGCCGTCCATCGGGACCTTGGCCTGTTGCCTTCACGCGCCGGTCCATGGCCGCGTGCCCGCCTTACGCGCCGACGTTGGCCAGCAGCGACAGCTGTGCCGAATGCGGCGTCTCGCCCGGTCCGGGCGACAGCCGCTCATAGCTGCCGTCGGGCTGCAGCGTCCACGCGCTGCAGTTGTCGGCGAGGTAGTTCGCCAGCGCCTCCTCGTACACGCGCAACGCCAGGTCCGGAGCGAGGATCGGGAAGCCCGTCTCGATGCGGCGCAGCAGGTTGCGCTCGAGCCAGTCGGCGCTGGAGCAGAACAGGTCCGGATCGCCGTCGTTGGCGAACCAGTACACGCGATGGTGTTCGAGGAAGCGTCCCACGATCGAGCGCACGCGGATGTTCTCGGAAATGCCCGGCAGCCCCGGCCGCAGCGTGCACGCGCCGCGCACGATCAGGTCGATCTGCACGCCCGCCTGCGAGGCCAGGTACAACGCGCGCACGACCTGCGGTTCGTTGAGCGCGTTCATCTTGGCGATGATGCGCGCCGGCCTGCCGGCCTTCGCGTGGCGGGTTTCGCGGTCGATGCGCTTGAGCACGCCCGCATGCAGGGTGAAGGGCGATTGCAGCAGGCGCTTGAGCTTGATCGTCGGCGCCAGGCCCGAGAGCTGCTGGAAGATCAGGTGCACGTCGTTGCCGATGTCCGGATCGGCGGTGAACAGTCCGAAGTCGGTGTAAACGCGCGCGGTGCCGCTGTGGTAGTTGCCCGTGCCCAGGTGCACGTAGCGGCGCAGCTTGCGGCCTTCGCGACGCACGATGAGCATCATCTTCGCGTGCGTCTTGTAGCCGACCACGCCGTACACGACCTGCACGCCTGCATCCTGGAGGCGGTCCGCGAGGCCGAGGTTGGCTTCCTCGTCGAAGCGCGCGCGCAGTTCGACCACGACGGTGACGTCCTTGCCGTTGCGCGCGGCCTGCACGAGGCTGTCGACGATCGGCGACTCCTTGCCCGTGCGGTACAGCGTCTGCTTGATCGCCAGCACGTTCGGGTCTTCGGCCGCCTGCTTGAGCAGTTCCAGCACCGGCGTGAACGCATCGAAGGGGTGGTGCAGGAGCACGTCGCCTTCGGCGATCTTCTCGAACATGCCTTCCACGCCGGACAGCTGGCGCGGCTGGAACGGCAGGAACTTCAGGTCCGGACGCTGCACCAGGTCGTACACCTGGATGACGCGGTTGAGGTTGACCGGGCCGTTGATGCGGTACACCGCGTTCTCGGTGAGGTCGAAGTTCTCCAGCAGCGTGCGCACGATGTCGTCGGGGCACTGCTCGGCGATCTCCAGCCGCACCGCGCGCAGGTAGCCGCGGCCGACGAGTTCGTCGCGCAGCGCCAGTGCGAGGTTCTCGACTTCGTCCTCATCGACGATGAGTTCGGAATTGCGCGTCACGCGGAACTGGTACGCGCCCTTGACCTGCATGCCTGGGAACATCTCGTCGACGAACGCCGACAGCACCGCCGACAGGAACACGAAATCGTGCTTGCCGCCGGAGACGTCTTCCGGAATCTGGATGATGCGCGGCAACGAACGCGGCGCGCGCACGATCGCGAGATGGCCCTCGCGGCCGAACGCGTCCTTGCCCTTGAGCACGACGACGATGTTCAGCGACTTGTTGAGGATCTTCGGGAACGGATGCGCCGGGTCCAGGCCCAGCGGCGACAGCACCGGCATGATCTCGTCGCGGAAGTATTCGCGCAGCCACTTCGTCTGCTGCTCGCTCCAGCCATCGCGGTGCATCACGCGCACGCCGGCTTCGGCCAGCGCGGGGCGCAGCACGTCGTTCCAGCATTCGTACTGCGAACGCACCAGATTCGCGGCGCGGTCGTGGATGTGCGCCAGCACCGTGGCGGGTGCGAGGCCGTCCGGGCCCGGCGGCACGCCCAGGTCCTGCGCGTGGCGCAACGTGCCGGCGCGGATCTCGAAGAATTCGTCGAGGTTGGTGCAGGAGATGCACAGGTAGCGCAGCCGTTCCAGCAGCGGCACCTGCGGATCCTGCGCCTGCGCCAGCACGCGGAAGTTGAAGTCCAGTGCGGACAGTTCGCGGTTGAAGTACAGCGCGCTGTCGCGCAGCGGATCGGTGTCGAGCGCGGCGGTGGCGGCGTCGAAGGCGGCGGCGTTCATGGCATGACCTCTGAGAACGCGAGTTCATCGCGGCGGCGCACGCGGTCTGCGCCGAAATGACAGGAGAACGTGCTGCCGCGACCGACTTCGCTGGTGATCTCCAGCCGCGCCTGGTGCAGGTTCAGCACGTGCTTGACGATGGATAGCCCGAGCCCCGTGCCGCCGCTCTCGCGCGAGCGGCTGGTGGATACGCGGTAGAAACGTTCGGTGATGCGCGGCAGGTGCGCGGCCGGAATGCCGTAGCCGCTGTCGATGACTTCCAGCACCGCGCCCTTGTCCTCGGGACGGAAGCGGATGCGGATCGTGCCGCCGGCCGGCGTATAGCGCACGGCGTTGCTGACGAGGTTGGAGAACGCGCTGTGCAGTTCCTTGTTGGAGCCCCACAGGTCAACGCCGGCCGAATCCTCGACGACCACTTCATGGCGCCCCTGGCTCAGCGCGACCGCTTCGCGCCGCAGCGTGGCGATCATCGGCGCCATCGCCACGGTCTCCTCGGCCGGCAGGCTGTCCTGCGATTCCAGCCGCGAGAGCATCAGCAGGTCTTCGACCAGCTGCGTCATGCGCTGCGACTGGCGCTGCATTTCGGCGAGCATCGGCGCCCAGTCGGGATGTTCGTCCGGATCGAGCATGTCGAGGTAGCCGTGCACCACCGTCAGCGGCGTGCGCAGTTCGTGCGAGACGTTGGCGACGAAATCGCGGCGCATCTGTTCCAGTTGCAGCAGGCGGCTGACATCGCGCACGACCAGCATCCACAGGTCGTCGGAGTAGGGAATCAGGCGCAGGCTGAGCGTGACGGCCGGATTCCACGGCGAGGCGATTTCCAGCGTCTCGGCGTTGCGTCCCGACGCCAGCCAGTGCGACAGCTGCAGCGGTTGCAGGCGCTGCGCGAGCGGGGCGCCGATGTCGCGCGGATAGCGCAACTGCAGCAGGCTGTTGGCCGAATGGTTGAACCACTGGATGCGCTGGCTGTTGCGCTCCACGACGACGATGGCGTCGGGCATCGCCGCGGCGGCGGCGCGATAGGCGCGCAGCATGTCGATCAGCCGCTTCTTGCGCGCGCGCATTTCCGACTGGCTGCGGTGGAGCAGACGGTCGAGCTCGTTCCAGATGCCTTCGCCCAGCGGCGGCTTCAGGCGCTGGCGCGCGGTCAGGCGCAGCAGCACGTTGCGCAGGCGCCAGTAGTGCCACGCGACCACGCCGAGCGCGGCGATGGTGATCACCGGCCATGGGTAGCCGATCACCAGCCCCAGCACCGCCGCGCCCGCCAGGATCAGGGCGAGCTGGCCGAGGGTTCGCAACCAGGCGGAATGGGCTCGGGGTGGCATGGCGTGGAATGGTTCCGGTGGAGTGGGAAGTGAGCCCGGGTTTGTTGACAGTACGGCGAAATCCTTGCCTTCACCCGCTTCTCACCGCCCGCTCCCCATTCCTCACGCCTCCACCGACGCCGAGAACCGGTAGCCCGCGCCGCGCACCGTCTGGACCATGCCGTCGAGCTGGTGCGGTTCCAGGGTCTTGCGCAGGCGGCGGATGTGCACGTCGACCGTGCGTTCCTCCACGTACACGCTGCCGCCCCAGACGTGATCCAGCAGCTGCGTACGGGTGTACACGCGCTCGGGATGCGTCATGAAGAAATGCAGCAGGCGGTATTCGGTCGGGCCGATCTGCACCGGCTGGTCGCCGTCGCCGACATGGGCGAACACGCGGTGCGCGGCGCCGTCGATGCGCAGCGGGCCGACAGCGACGCTGCCGTCCTCGTCGTCCTCGCGCGAGCGGCGCAGCACCGCGCGGATGCGGGCCAGCAGTTCGCGGGCGGAGAAGGGCTTGACGACGTAATCGTCAACGCCGGCTTCCAGGCCGCCGACGCGGTCGTTTTCCTCACCGCGGGCGGTGAGCATGATGATGGGGATCTCGCGCGTCAGCTGGTCCTTGCGCCAGCGGCGGGCGAGTTCCAGACCGCTGGTGCCGGGCAGCATCCAGTCCAGCAGGATCAGGTCGGGCACGCGGTCGGCGATGGCGGCCTGCGCTTCGCGCGCGTCGCCGGCGTGGACGGGTTCGTATTCGCCCTTGCGCAGGGCGAAGGACACCATGTCGCGGATGGCAGGTTCGTCTTCGACGATCAGGATGCGCTTCTGCACGCGGTCACCGGGGGAGCGGAGGGGGCCTTGGAAAGCCTCCTCAGTACACTACCGTTTTATGACGGAGCCATGACACCGTCATCCAGGCCATACGCAGCAAAGGGTTACCGGCGTCGCAGATCCTCGTCGCGGATGCCCTGGCGCTTGAGTTCGAGCACTGTCGGGGTGATGGCCGCGATCCGCGCGTCGATCCGCGCGCGGGCGTAATAGTCCAGATCCGGGCGCCGCTTGAGGGTGCTCAGCTGCACCAGCGCCTGTTCCGGGCGCCCGTTCAGATAGGCGGCTTCGGCGTAGGCCTCGCCGGCACGGACCGGATCGCCGGCCATGTCGCAGGCGCGTGCGAAGACGCTCTGGAACTGCGCATCGTTGGCCGAACTGCCCAGCAGCGGTCGCAGCAGTTCCTGTGCCCGCTTGCCCGCCTCGGGCGTCCCGCGCTCGGCGAGCACGTCCGCGTAGCTCAGCACGACCGCACGGTTGTGCGGCGTCTGACGCAGGAGGCCTTCGAAGCGCGCATCGGCCGAGGCGGCCTTGCCGGACTTGGATTCGGCTTCGGCCAGGGCCAGCGTGATCCAGACGTCGCCCGGATTCTTCTGCAGCAGCGTGTTCAGCACCGTCGCCGCCGCGGCCGGCTGGTTCGCGCGCAACTGCGCGTAGGCGAGGCCATAGCGTTCCGCGTCGGTGCGCTTGGCGGCGTCGCCCATCCGTTCGTATTCGCGGATGGCATCGGAGGGCGTGTTCGCGCTGAGCACGCGCAGGCGTTCGCGCGCGTATTCGAAGCGGCCGGTACCGCCCGGGCCGAACGCCGTGCCGAGGTTGGCCTGCAACGACGGCGGAAGCAGTGGGTTCACCGCGCCGTCGCTGGGCAACTGCGGACGTGGTGCGCTTTCTTCGGCGCATTGCGCGGGGCCGTCGGGATCGCGCACGCAGACCTGGCTGGTGCCGCGTTCGCGGCGGATGCGCGCAGCGCGGTCCTTGGCTTCGGTGATGCGGGTGATGGTGACCGGGTGGGTCATCAGCCAATCCGGCGATTCGCCCCAGTAATTGGCGCCATTGCTGCGCGAGCGCGCCTGCATGATGGTGAAGAAAGCCGCCATCGCTTCGGGGTCGTAATCGCTGCGGGCGAGCGTCTGGATGCCGAGGCGGTCGGCTTCGGATTCGTTGGCGCGCGTGTAGTTGATCTGGCGCTGCTGCATCAGGCCCATCGCGCCGGCCATCGCCGCCTGCGCAGCGTTGTCGCCGGAGTTGCTGTTGGACGCCTGCGCGGCCACGATCGCGCCCAGCATCGCCAGCAGGATGGGCAACTGGTCGCGCTGCGCGCGTTCGGCGCCGCGCAGCACGTGCTGCTGGGTGACGTGGGCGATTTCGTGCGACAGCACACCGGCCACTTCGTCTTCCTTGTCGGCCGCGAGGATCAGGCCGGAGTTCACGCCGACGTAGCCGCCGAGCGTGGCGAAGGCGTTGATCTGCCGCTCGCGCAGCATGAAGAAGGTGAAAGGCTGTTTGGGCTGGTCGCTGTTTGCGGCCAGGCGCGTGCCGAGCGTGTCGAGCCAGCTGTCGATCAGCGGGTCTTCGAGCAGGTAATCGTAATGGCGCAGTTGCGCCAGCATCATCGCGCCGTACTCCTCCTGCTGGCGCGGGCTGAGCAGCTCGCCGGCGGAGGAGCCGATGTCGGGCAGTCGGGATTCCTGCGCCGGCGCGCACAGACTGGCGACGGCGATGGTCAAGGCGGCGACGGGCAGGACGATGCGGCGCAAATGAGGCTCCCTGATGGACCGGCTCTCGCGGGCGACGGTCGCCCCGCAGGATGCGGTGCGGCTGCGACGCCGGGATGAACGGGTCCCTTACAGCTTGTACAGCTTGGCAGTTAATCCTTTCACAAGGCTGTCCGGATGCATCCATCGCGAGGCAGTGTTCCGCGCACGGGGTGGAAATGCCCGGAGGCCGAGCCCATATTCGACCACAGCCCCATCAGTGAGTTCATCGGGAGAACGTCTTGACCAGTTCCAACGTGGTAACCGGCGCCGGCTCGGCCGCCAATGGCCCTGAAATCGTCATGTACACCAGCGCGATCTGCCCGTACTGCGTGGCCGCGAAGAACTTCCTCAAGAGCAAGGGGCAGGTGTGGACGGAAATCCGCATCGATCTGGACCCGGCCCAGCGCGAGATCATGATGGCGCGGGCCCGTCGGACAAGCGTGCCGCAGATCTTCATCGGCGATACGCACGTCGGCGGTTACGACGACATGATCGCGCTGCACCGCGCGGGCGGCCTGGAGCCGCTGCTGATGCCGCAGTAAGCCGCCCGCTTCCTTCATTCCACGGCCACGGCCGCCGGACGACACGTCTGGCGGACCGTGGCCGGTTCGTTACAGACTTCGTTCATTCTTCCTTCCCGGACACCCCATGAGCACCGACAGCCCCGAGAGCAACGACCGCGTCGCCGAATTCACTGCGTTCCGCAAGCGCATGAACGAGCGGATCCTCGCCGAACCCAACCAGGTCGTGCGTCGCTTCTTCGCGCTGGATACGCAGACCTACCAGGCCGGCGCGCTGGACGTGAAGACCAAGGAGCTGCTGGGCCTGGTCGCATCGCTCGTGCTGCGCTGCGACGACTGCATCAGCTACCACGTCGCCCAGTGCAAGGAAGCGGGCGTCAATCGCGACGAGATGTTCGAGACGTTCTCGGTCGGGCTGGTGGTCGGGGGTTCGATCGTGATTCCCCACCTGCGCCGCGCCGTGGACTTCCTGGACCGCCTGGAGCAGGGCGAAACCACCGCGCCGGCCGGCCACGACCACGCCTGAACGCGCGCACGCCGCTCGTCGAAAAGCCCGCCTCGGCGGGCTTTTTGCCGTTCAGGGCCAGGCCTCGCCCAATGGTCGCAGGTCTTCACGCCTGCAGGGGAGGGCTGCTTCCGGCATAATTCCGGGGCTAACCATCCGGCGCCGTACTTCCCCGTCGCGCGCCCATAAGTCGGAAGAACCCCCAAATGACGCAGACGATTACGGTCATCCGTGGCGACGGCATCGGCCCGGAAATCATGGACGCCACCTTGCATGTGCTCGACTCGATGAACCTCGGGTTGCAGTACGAATTCGCCGATGCCGGCCTGGTCGCGCTTGAGAAGCACGGCGAACTGCTGCCGCAGGCGACGCTGGACTCCATCCGCAAGAACCGCATCGCGCTCAAGTCGCCGCTGACCACGCCGGTCGGCGAGGGCTTCAGCTCGATCAACGTCGAACTGCGCAAGCGTTTCGACCTGTACGCCAACGTGCGTCCGGCCAAGTCGTTCCCGAACACCAAGTCGCGCTTCGCCGACGGCGTGGACCTGATCACCGTGCGCGAGAACACCGAAGGCGCGTACATCGGCGAAGGCCAGGCGCTGTCGGAAGACGGCGAGACCGCCGTGCTCACGCAGAAGGTCACGCGCCGCGGTTCCGAGCGCATCGTGCGCTACGCCTTCGAGCTGGCCCGCCGCACCGGCCGCAAGAAGGTCACCGTCGTACACAAGGCGAACATCCTGAAGTCGACGTCGGGCCTGTTCCTCAAGACCGCGCGCGCGGTGGCGGCGGAATACCCGGACATCGAGTGCAACGAGATGATCGTGGACAACACCTGCATGCAGCTGGTGATGCGTCCGGAGCAGTTCGACATCATCGTCACCACCAACCTGTTCGGCGACATCATCTCCGACCTCTGCGCCGGCCTCGTCGGCGGCCTCGGCCTGGCGCCGGGCGCGAACATCGGTGCGGACGCGGCGATCTTCGAAGCCGTGCACGGCACCGCGCCGGACATCGCCGGCCAGGGCAAGGCCAACCCGTGCGCGCTGCTGCTGGGCGCGGCACAGATGCTCGACCACCTGGGCGAGTGCGAGAAGGCCGAGCGCCTGCGTGCGGCGATCATCGCCACGCTGGAAGCCAAGGACTCGCTGACCCCGGACCTGGGCGGCACCGGCAACACGATGTCGTTCGCCAAGGCGATCGCCGGCCGCATCTGATCGCGGCGGCACACCGGCCCGGCGGCGTCGCCGGGCTGCGAACGGGGCGCCTTCGGGCGCCTCGTTGCGTTTGGGGCGGGTGTGGGCGCATCTGCTGGCGGGACCGGTTTTGCGTCCTGCCGACTTCGGTCCGCGCATGCTCAGCCTGTGTTCTGCCGGTGATCTCGACACCGGGGCCCCCGGCCTTCAGAATGCGCCGCCTTTTCGCTCCATTCGGATAAAGAGATGAACGAACCCGTCCGGCCGAGTGCCCTGGCGCTGGCGCCGCTGCTGGTGTTCCTGGCGCTGTTCTTCGGCGCCGGCCTCTACTTCACCAGCCACGGCGAAGCCATGGGCTTCTACCAGCTGCGCGCGCCGGTGGCGATCCTGCCCGCGCTGGCGCTGGCGGCGTTCATCGCATGGCGGCGCGGGCTGAAGCCGCTGGAGACGCTGATCGAAGGCATGGGCGACCACAACGTCGTGCTGATGTGCCTGATCTTCCTGCTGGCCGGCGGCTTCGTCGAAGTCTCCAAGGCGATCGGCGCGGTCGATGCGATCGTCGCGCTCGGCATCGGCCACCTGCATCCGGCGCTGCTGCTGCCGGGACTGTTCGTCGTCGCGGGCTTCATTTCGCTCTCGCTGGGCACCTCGATGGGCACGATCGCCGCGGTGGCGCCGATCGCGCTGGGCGTGTCGGACGCGTCGGGGCTGGATCGCGCGCTGGTGCTCGGCGCGGTGATCGGCGGTGCGACCTTCGGCGACAACCTGTCGGTGATATCCGACACCGCCATCGTCGCCAGCCGCACGCAGGGCTGCACGATGCGAGAAAAATTCCGGGAGAACTTCAAGCTCGCCCTGCCGGCCGCGCTTCTGACCGTCGTGGTGCTGGGTTTCCTCGGCGAAACCGCGCCGGTGCAGACTCTCGAACCCGTGTCGCCGTGGCTGATCGTGCCCTACGTGATCGTGCTCGGCCTGGCGATGGCCGGCGTCGACGTGATCATCGTGCTGAGCCTGGGACTGGTGATCGCGGGCCTGTTCGGCGTGTTTTTCACCGACGAATTTGGTGTTGCCGCCTACGCGACGCACATCTGGGAAGGCTTCGAGAGCATGGTCGAGATCATCCTGCTCTCGCTGCTCGTGGGCGGCCTCGGTGCGCTGATGAAGGCGACCGGCGGGCTGGCGTGGCTTGCGCAGACGATCGGCCGTTTCGCGCGCGGCCATCGCAGCCGGCGTGCGGGCGAGGTGAGCATCGCCGCGTTGTCGGCGACGACGGACGTGTTCACCGCGAACAACACCGTCGCGATCCTGATCAGCGGCGGACTGGCGCGCGACATCGCGCAGCAGCACGGCGTGCCGCCGGCGCGCGCGGCGAGCGTGCTGGACATCTTCGCCTGCGTCACGCAGGGCGTGTTGCCGTACGGCGCGCAGATCCTGCTGGCCGCATCGCTGGGAACGGTGTCGCCGCTCGCGTTGGCCGGCAACGTGCACTACAGCTGGCTGCTCGGCGCGATCACCATCGCCGCGATGTTGTGGCCTTCGCGCAAGGCCGTGCCGCAGGTCGCGTGATCCTGCTGCGAAACAAGGGCCGAAAAGGGAAGGGCGCGGATTTCTCCGCGCCCTTCGTCTTTGCAATGCTGTGGGGCCGATTGCGTCAGTTGCGCGATTGCAGCTTCGACAGCAGGCGCAGGAACTCGACGTACAGCCACACCAGCGTGACCATCAGGCCGAACGCGCCGTACCACTCCATGTACTTCGGCGCCTTCTGCTCGACGCCGCTTTCGATGAAGTCGAAATCCAGCACCAGGTTCAGCGCGGCGATCACCACCACGAACAGGCTGAAGCCGATGCCGATCAGGCCCGATTCGTGGATGAACGGAACGCGCACGCCGAAGAGCGACATCACGATCGTGGCCAGGTAGACCAGGCAGATGCCGCCGGTCGCCGCCACCACGCCGAGCTTGAAGTTCTCCGTGGCCTTGATCAGGCCCGAACGGTAGGCCGCCAGCAGCGCGAAGAGCGTGCCGAAGGTCAGCATCACCGCCTGCGCCACGATGCCGGGGAAGCGGTGTTCGAAGAGCGCCGAGATCGCGCCGAGGGCAAAGCCCTTGGTCAGTGCGTACATCGGAGCGGTTACCGGCGCCCATTCCTTCTTGAAGATGGTCGCGAGAGCGAACACCAGGCCGCCGATCGTGCCGCCGAGGAAGTAGGGCATCGCGCCGACCGAACCGGTTTCGGTGAACTGCACCTGGCTCCACGCGAACGCCGCGGTGATCACGCACAGCAGCAGCAGCGTGCCGGTCTTGTTGACCGTGCCGTTGAGCGTCATCGCGTCGCCTTCGCGCTGGACCACCGCGCCGCTGGAAAGATCCAGGAAAGTGCTTTCCCTCAGTGCCGGGTTGCCGCTGCGTCCGATCATGTCGTCCCCTGTTCGGTGGTCAATGAAGGCCCGGAGCATAAACGCCGGTTCACGCAACGGGCGATCCGTTGACAGCGGCAGGCGCTCCAGCCAGACTATCCGACCTTTCGCGGCGTTGGCGCGCAACGGAAGACCCGGCCTCGGGGTATAGCTCAGCCTGGTAGAGCGCCAGCTTTGGGAGCTGGATGTCGTGGGTTCGAATCCCTCTGCCCCGACCATCAGGTTTTGCAGCTCCAGGTCTGGAGCTTCAAGGACGGATGCGAAGTTCTACCGGCGGTTGCGGTTGCAGTGTCAGTTAAGATGCAGCGCTGGCGCCCGTAGCTCAACCGGATAGAGCACCGGCCTTCTAAGCCGGTGGTTGTGGGTTCGAGTCCCGCCGGGCGCGCCACAAAGTTGTAAAAAACGCTGCAAAACAAGCTTTATGGTGGCTGTAGCTCAGTTGGTTAGAGTACTGGATTGTGATTCCAGATGTCGGGGGTTCGAGTCCCCTCAGCCACCCCAGATCGTGTGACAGGTTGTTGGCGAAACAGGATTTAGTTGTTATAGTTTCGCTCCTAAGTTGTTCCGGGCCGTTAGCTCAGTTGGTAGAGCAGTTGACTCTTAATCAATAGGTCCAAGGTTCGAATCCTTGACGGCCCACCAATCCCGGAAGGCACCTGGTTACCCCAGGTGCCTTTTTCTTTGCCCGGATGGTTTGTCCCGGATGTTTTTCCGGGCGATTTTCGTTTTCCCGAGACAGCGGCCTAGAATGCCGCCGCGCCGGTATCGCTTACCGGACTTCAGCGAAAGTGGCGGAATTGGTAGACGCCCTGGATTTAGGTTCCAGTGCCGCAAGGCGTGCGGGTTCGAGTCCCGCCTTTCGCACCATCGCCCGCATCGGTCGTTTGACGGGCCGTCCACGATCGCGACGCTACCGTCGTTCGCCGCGCGCCACCTGCGCGGTTTCCACGGGAGAGGTTTCATGCGCGTCCATCTGTACGTCGCCGGTGTGGCCCTGCTGATCTGCGCAGGCGCGGTCGAGGCGAATGATCCGGCGAAGAAGCCGGCGGCCTCCACGCCGGGCGGCCTCCCGTTGTTCAACGCCACTTGCCCGGGAAGACTGGACGTGCACGGCGACGAAGGCGGCCCCGTCTTCGTCAACGGCAAGGAGGCGGCGCTGAAGAAGTTCAACGAGAACTACTTCGAAGCGAAGGACAAAGTGTCCGGAACGACGATCTCGATCAGCCGCGATCCCGACGGCTCGCTTTCGGTGTCCTACACGGGGCGCGGCCGGGCGAACGGGATCTGCCAGCTCAAGTAAGGGCAGGAATCGTCGGGCAGCTCCGGCGCCCGCCCGTCGGGCCAAACCCGAGCCGTGTGCAGACTGGCTTCCCGGCCGGACCGGGCAGGCGGTCCGCCCGTGCCCGCCCGGCGACGCTGGCACGATGGCCCGCAATCGGCCAAACTACCGCGTTCCGCCGGCCGCGAAGCATTCCGCCCGGGCCGCGGGCAGGACAGGATCATCAACATCGTGCCGCGGCCGCTCGCCGCGGTGGCAGGAGTGGATATGCAAGTTTCGGTCGAACAGCTCGGCAACCTCGAACGCCGCATGACTTTCAGCCTTCCGGCGGACCGGTTGGAAGCCCAGGTCGGCGGTCGTCTGCGCGAGATCTCGCGCGGCGCGAAGATCAAGGGTTTCCGTCCCGGCAAGGTGCCGGCCAAGGTGATCGAGCAGCGCTTCGGCGCGCAGGTCCGCGCCGAGGTGCTGGACGGCCTGCTGCGCGAAGGCTTCAGCAACGCCGTGCGCCAGGAATCGCTGCAGATCGCCGGCAACCCGCAGATCGTCCCGGCCCAGGGCGCGGACGACCAGCTGTCGTACGTGGCCACCTTCGAAGTCGTGCCGGATTTCGGTGACATCGACGTCGCCAAGCTCAATGTCGTGCGCCACACCTCCGAGGTGAGCGACGCCGACATCGACGCGATGATCGAGAACCTGCGCCTGCAGCGCCGCACCTGGAACGCGGTGGATCGCGCTGCCGCTGCCGGCGATGCGGTCGAGATCGAAACCTTCTCGCAGGTGGGCGATGAGCGCCTGCCGGCCGAAGGCGTCGAGCGTGGCGCCACCATCATCGGTTCGGCCGCGATGTTCCCGGCGATCGAGTCGGCGCTGGTCGGCATGAAGGCCGGCGACGAGAAGACCGTCGACGTGGACTTCCCGGCTGAATGGCGCGTCCCGGCGTTCGCCGGCAAGACCGTCAAGGTCACGCTGAAGGCCACCAAGGTCTCCGAGCCGGTGCTGCCGGACGTCGATGGCTCCTTCATCAAGAGCTTCGGCGTGCGCAGCGGCGACGCCGACCAGTTCCGCGTGGACATCCGCAGCAACCTGGAGCGCGAGCTCAAGGGCGCGCTGATGACCCGCCTTCGTCGCGAAGTCGGCGAGCAGCTGATCGCGTCGTACTCGCACGTCGAGATGCCGCCGAAGCTGGTCGAGAACGAGGCCCGCGACATGGCCCGCCAGACCATCGAAACCGCGCGCCGCCAGGGCCGCGTCGTCGGCGACATTCCGGCCGATGCGCACCAGGGCTTCATGGACGCAGCGCGCAAGCGCGTGCTGGTCGGCCTGATCGTGGGCGAGATCGCCCGCGCCAACGAGCTGCGCCTTGAACCCAAGCGCGTGACCGAAACGCTGAACCTGATCGCCTCGACCTACGAAGAGCCGCAGCAGGTCATCGAGCTGTACCGCAACGATGCGCAGCTCATGAACGGCCTGCAGGCCCGCGTGATGGAAGAGCAGGTGATCGACTGGATCGCCGAGCGCGCCCAGCACACCGAGCAGCCGCTGTCGTTCAACGACGCGATCCGCCAGTAACAGCAAGCTCCGGCCGCGGCTTCGTGCCGCGGCCCGCTCCACGAAAGGACGCGCCCCTTGCGCTCCGGTCCGGTTGGCCCCAAGTTGATCGGACCGCGCTTACCCAAGCGCCCCATATCCGTTCCAAGGTGCCGTCGAACATGGACAACCTGACCAAAGCTCTGAACCTCGTGCCGATGGTGGTCGAACAGACCAGCCGGGGCGAGCGTGCGTACGACATCTATTCGCGCCTGCTCAAGGAGCGCGTGATCTTCCTCGTTGGCGGCGTGGACGACCATGTCGCGAACGTGATCGTCGCGCAGATGCTCTTCCTCGAGGCCGAGAACCCCGAGAAGGACATCAGCCTCTACATCAACTCGCCCGGTGGCGTGGTCACCGCGGGCCTGGCCATCTACGACACCATGCAGTACATCAAGCCGGACGTGAGCACGATCTGCATCGGCCAGGCCGCCTCGATGGGCGCGCTGCTGCTGGCGGCCGGTGCGAAGGGCAAGCGCTACGCGCTGCCGAATTCGCGCGTGATGATCCACCAGCCGCTGGGCGGCTTCCAGGGCCAGGCGACGGACATCGACATCCACGCCCGCGAAATCCTGACCCTGCGCCAGCGCCTCAACGAGATCCTGGCCAAGCACACCGGCCAGGCGCTGGAAACCATCGCCCGGGACACCGAGCGCGACAACTTCAAGAGCGCCGAAGCGGCTCGCGAGTACGGACTGGTCGACCAGGTCCTGGAGCGCCGCCCGGAAGACTCGATCCAGGCGAGCTGACCCGCCTGCGCAGGCATCACGAAACCGTAGTCCGGCCCGAGATCCGACCCGCCAAGCGGGCCGGATCGCTGTGTTATCCTCGGGCCGCAGCACCTGAACGCGTCCTGCCACAGCGGGCTTACGGACGAGTTCGAGACACCAGCACCATTTGGGCACAGGCATGAGCGACGACCGACAGGGCCGCAGCACCGGCGACAGCAACAAGATCCTTTACTGCTCGTTCTGCGGGAAAAGCCAGCACGAGGTCCGCAAGCTCATTGCGGGCCCGAGCGTGTTCATCTGCGACGAATGCGTCGAGCTGTGCAACGACATCATCCGCGAGGAGCTCGAGGAGAAGGCGCAGTCGGCCCGCAGCCACCTGCCCAAGCCGCGCGAGATCCTCGAGGTCCTGGACCAGTACGTGATCGGCCAGCAGCGCGCCAAGCGCACGCTCGCGGTCGCCGTGTACAACCACTACAAGCGCATCGAGAGCCGCCAGAAGAACGACGACGTCGAACTGGCGAAGTCGAACATCCTGCTGGTCGGCCCCACCGGTTCGGGCAAGACGCTGCTGGCCGAAACGCTGGCGCGCCTGCTCAACGTGCCGTTCACCATCGCCGATGCCACCACGCTGACCGAAGCCGGCTACGTCGGCGAGGACGTGGAAAACATCATCCAGAAGCTCCTGCAGAAGTGCGACTACGACGTCGAGAAGGCGCAGCAGGGCATCGTCTACATCGACGAGATCGACAAGATCTCGCGCAAGAGCGACAACCCGTCGATCACCCGCGACGTGTCGGGCGAGGGCGTGCAGCAGGCGCTGCTCAAGCTCATCGAAGGCACCGTTGCCAGCGTTCCGCCGCAGGGTGGCCGCAAGCACCCGCAGCAGGAATTCCTGCAGGTCGACACGCGCAACATCCTGTTCGTCGTCGGCGGCGCGTTCGCCGGCCTGGACAAGATCATCCAGCAGCGCAGCACCGAGGCTGGCGGCATCGGCTTCGGCGCGAAGGTGAAGAGCAGCGAGCGCAAGAACGACATCGGCAAGTTGCTGGCCGACGTCGAGCCGGAAGACCTGATCAAGTTCGGCCTGATCCCCGAGTTCGTCGGCCGCCTGCCGGTCGTGGCGACGCTGGAGGAGCTGGACGAGCCGGCACTGGTCAAGATCCTGACCGAGCCGAAGAACGCCATCACCAAGCAGTTCAAGAAGCTGTTCGAGATGGAGAACGTCGAGCTCGAGTTCCGCCCGGACGCCCTGGCGGCGATCGCCCGCAAGGCGCTCAAGCGCAAGACCGGCGCCCGCGGCCTGCGGACCATCGTCGAGTCGGTCCTGCTGGACACCATGTACGAGCTGCCGTCGCTGGAGAACGTCTCCAAGGTGGTCGTGGACGAGTCGGTGATCGATCACAAGACCGAGCCGTACCTGATCTACCAGACGCCTCCGGCCGCTCCCAAGGTCGCCTCCGCCGACTGACGGCGACGTGACCGGCGTCCCGGCTCCGGAATCCCGGAAGCCCGGCTAAACGTCTGATTCACAACGGAATAATGCCCACGGCCCGCAGCATAGTCTGCGGGCCGCTTGCATCCGTTCGCGCCGGACCCCATAACCGTCGCCATGGGCGAAGCTTGCCCACGAAGTCCCCGGGCGCTTCCGCCCGCACCCGTTTTCCGGAGTCCCCCCATGGCCGTATCAACCGAGCACGAGACGCTCACTCTCCCGGTCCTGCCGCTGCGCGACGTCGTCGTGTTCCCGCACATGGTGATCCCGCTGTTCGTCGGCCGGGACAAGTCGATCCATGCGCTGGACCTGGCCATGGAGGCCGACAAGCGCATCCTGCTGGTCGCCCAGAAGTCGGCAGAAACCGACGACCCGGGCGCCGACGACCTCTACCAGGTCGGCACGCTCGCCCAGGTCCTCCAGTTGCTGAAGCTGCCCGATGGCACGATCAAGGTGCTGGTCGAAGGCGTGTCGCGCGTGAACGTCCATGACGTCAGCGAGCGCGGTGGAGCGCTCAGCGGTCAGGCCGAAGTCGTCGAGCCCGAGAGCGACCGCGAAGAGCGCGAGATAGAGGCCATCGCGCGTTCGCTGATGGGCCTGTTCGAGCAGTACGTGAAGACCAACCGCAAGCTGCCGCCGGAGCTGATGCAGACGCTGTCGGGCATCGACGAGCCGGGCCGCCTCGCGGACACGATCGCCGCGCATCTTGGTGTGCGCATCGGCGACAAGCAGAAGCTGCTGGAGACGCACGGCGTCGGCGCGCGCCTGGAGCAGCTGGTCGGCCTGGTCGACGGCGAGATCGACGTGCAGCAGCTGGAGAAGCGCATCCGCGGACGCGTGAAGTCGCAGATGGAGAAGAGCCAGCGCGAGTACTACCTCAACGAGCAGATGAAGGCGATCCAGAAGGAGCTCGGCGAGATCGATGACGCACCCAACGACATCGACGAGCTGACCCGCAAGATCGCCGAGGCCGGCATGCCCAAGCCGGTGGAAACCAAGGCCAAGGCCGAGCTCAACAAGCTCAAGCAGATGTCGCCGATGTCCGCCGAAGCAGCCGTCGTGCGCAATTACCTCGACTGGCTGCTGGGCGTGCCGTGGAAGAAGCGCACCAAGGTGCGCAAGGACCTCAAGGCCGCGCAGGACGTGCTCGATGCCGACCATTTTGGTCTGGAGAAGGTCAAGGAGCGCATCCTCGAATACCTCGCCGTGCAGTCGCGCGTGAAGCAGATGAAGGGCCCGATCCTGTGCCTGGTCGGACCGCCGGGCGTGGGCAAGACCTCGCTGGGCCAGTCGATCGCGAAGGCGACCAACCGCAAGTTCGTACGCATGTCGCTGGGCGGCGTGCGCGACGAGGCCGAGATCCGTGGCCATCGCCGCACCTATGTCGGTTCGATGCCGGGCCGCATCGTGCAGAACCTCAACAAGGTCGGCAGCAAGAACCCGCTGTTCGTGCTCGACGAGATCGACAAGATGTCGATGGACTTCCGCGGCGATCCGTCCTCGGCGCTGCTGGAAGTGCTCGATCCGGAGCAGAACAACGCGTTCAACGACCACTACCTGGAGGTCGACCTCGACCTGTCGGAAGTGATGTTCGTCGCCACCTCCAACTCGCTCAACATTCCCGGCCCGCTGCTGGACCGCATGGAAGTGATCCGCATCCCGGGTTACACCGAGGAAGAAAAGCTCAACATCGCCATGCGCTACCTGCTGCCCAAGCAGATCAAGGGCAACGGCCTGAAGCCTGAAGAACTCAAGGTCGCCGAGGGCGCGGTGCGCGACATCGTGCGCTACTACACGCGCGAATCGGGCGTGCGTTCGCTCGAGCGCGAGATCGCCAAGATCTGCCGCAAGGTGGTGAAGGAAATCGCACTCGCCGGCCCGACGAAGAAGGGCACGAAGAAGAGCGTCGTCAACGTCACCTCGAAGAACCTCGACAAGTACCTGGGCGTGCGTCGTTACGATTTCGGCCGCGCCGAAGAGCAGAACGAAGTCGGCCTCGTCACGGGGCTGGCGTGGACGGAAGTCGGTGGCGACCTGCTGCAGATCGAATCCACGCTCGTGCCGGGCAAGGGCCAGCTGCTGCTGACCGGCCAGCTGGGCGATGTGATGAAGGAATCCGCTTCGGCCGCGCTCTCGGTCGTGCGTGCGCGTACCGAGCAGCTCGGCATCGACCTGGATTTCCTGCAGAAGCACGACGTGCACGTCCACGTGCCCGAAGGCGCGACGCCGAAGGACGGTCCGAGCGCGGGCATCGCGATGGCGACCGCGCTGGTGTCGATGCTCACGCGCAACCCGGTGAAGGCCGATGTGGCGATGACGGGAGAGATCACGTTGCGTGGTCGCGTGCTGCCGATCGGCGGCCTGAAGGAGAAGCTGCTGGCGGCGCTGCGCGGCGGCATCCGCACCGTGATCATCCCGGAGGAGAACCGCAAGGACCTCGCCGATCTGCCGAAGGCGGTGACGCAGGGGTTGAAGATCATCCCGGCCAAGTGGATCGACGAAGTGCTCGGCATCGCGCTGGAGCGCGCTCCCACTCCCGCGCCCGCATCGGCATCGGGCGAGGGCGAAGTGAAAGTGCGCGACGGTTCGAAAACGATCGCGCAGACCGACGTCAAGCATTGATTCCCGCCGATCGCCGGATCGTGTCAGAAACCGCTGAAAGCCGCGCCACGCTTGGCTTTCGCGGTTGCGGCACCAAAATGCCGCTGGTATAACAAGTGCGGAACCGCGCAGCCCTTGCACTGCAAGGGTTGCGTGGCGAAGACCGATCGGGGGAATCGCCTTCGATTCAATGCTGCTTTCGAACATGCGGCACTCATCCGCACAGGGAGTCAAAACGAATGAACAAGGCTGAGTTTGTCGGCGCCGTCGCCGAGGCTGCCGAGCTGTCCAAGACCGATGCCGCGAACGCGGTCGATGCCATGATCAACGTGGTCACCAAGGCGCTGAAGAAGGGCGACACGGTGACGCTGGTCGGCTTCGGCACGTTCCAGGTCCGCAAGCGCGCCGCGCGCCAGGGCCGCAATCCGAAGACCGGCGAGACGATCAAGATCAAGGCTTCGAAGAATCCCGCGTTCAAGGCTGGCAAGGCGCTGAAGGATGCCGTAAACTAATCAACTCGCCGCCGAGGTCTTAACGAATCGGCAAGCACCGCCGGGGTTTCGGCCCAGGGCAACAGTGCAAGCGGGTGCTTAGCTCAGCGGTAGAGCGTCTCCTTTACACGGAGAGGGTCGGGGGTTCGAAACCCTCAGCACCCACCATCAAGCATCCAGCGGTGGTTAGGTTTTGAAGCACGCGGAGTGGTAGTTCAGTCGGTTAGAATGCTGGCCTGTCACGCCGGAGGTCGCGGGTTCGAGTCCCGTCCACTCCGCCAGTCTTCACAAGGGCGCCGGGAACGGCGCCTTTGTATTAGTGAGAGGGTCGCAGCGCGGTGCATCGCGTCGATCCGCGGGGTTCAGCCCCACAGTTCAAAAAAGCGGAGTGGTAGTTCAGTCGGTTAGAATGCTGGCCTGTCACGCCGGAGGTCGCGGGTTCGAGTCCCGTCCACTCCGCCAGTTTTGAGTCGAAAGGCGCCGGAAACGGCGCCTTTTGTTTTTTCCGCGTGGCGGAGGCAGCGTCTTTCGTTCTTCCGCGATCGGCGGAGTGGTTCGGGTGTGCGTGTCGCGCGCCGCTTCCAGCCGCCGCATCGCCGGCCGTCGAAATTCCTGCCGCCTGTCGCCGTGACGGCGTCCGGCCGCGCTAAACTGTCCGGCTTACGACTCGAACGCGTCCCGGACATGCTGCAGAAACTTCGCGACAAGACTTCCGGCTGGATCGCCACGGTGATCCTGGGCCTGTTGATCATCCCCTTCGCCTTCGTCGGCATCGAGCAGTACCTCGGCCAGCGCACCGACAACGCGGTGGCGCACATCGACGCACCGCCGACCTGGTGGCCTTCGGCGCCGTCGTTCTGGCCGGTCTCGGTGTTCTGGACGCACGAGAAGATCACGTCCGAGGAATTCCGCGGCCGTTTCGAACAGGAACGCATGCAGCGCCGCGCGCAGCAGGGCGAAGCGTTCGATGCGCGCGCGTTCGAGAGCGTGGACAACAAGCGCGCGATCCTGGAAACCATGATCGACTCCCGCGTGCAGGAAGTCGCCGCGCAGCGTAACGGTCTGGTCGTCAGCAACGCGATGGTGCAGAAGGCGATCATGGACGTGCCGGGCTTCCAGGTGGACGGCAAGTTCAACTACGACCGCTACAAGCTCGCGCTCGCCTCGCTGACGCCGCCGCAGAACGAACAGCAGTTCGAAGCCACCGTGCGCCAGGACCTCCAGCGTTCGATGCTCGCGCTCAGCGTGGGCAACAGCAACTTCGTCACCAGCGCCGAGATGGATCGCCTGCTCCGTCTGATGGGCGAGCGCCGCGACGTGTCGGTCGTGCTGCTGCCGCCGCCGGCGCCGGACACCGCCGAGGTCAGCGCCGCCGACATCCAGAAGTGGTACGACACGCATACCGCGCAGTTCCGCGCGCCGGAGATGGTGGAAATCGAGTTCGTCGAAGTCGACGCCACCAAGCTGCCTGCGGCACCGGTCGCCGACGAGGCGACGCTGCGTCATCGCTACGAGCAGGAAAAGAACCGCTTCGTCGAAGCCGAGCAGCGTCTGGCCTCGCACATCCTCGTCCGCGTGGATGAGAAGGCCGACGCCGCGACGCAGCAGGCCGCCGAAGACAAGGCCAAGCGTCTGGCCGAACAGGCCAAGGCACCGGGTGCCGACTTCGCCGCGCTGGCGCGTGCCAACAGCGAGGACACCGGTTCGCAGGCCACCGGCGGCGACCTGGGCTGGGTTGCCAAGGGCATGATGGTCGCGCCGTTCGAGAACGCGCTGTTCGCGATGAAGGCCGGCGAAGTCAGCGGTCCTGTGAAGAGCGAGTTCGGCTGGCACGTGATCCAGCTGCGCGAAGTGCAGACCGGTTCGCAGCAGACCTTCGAGCAGGTGCGCGACCAGCTTGCGCATGAGCAGGCCGAAGTTGATCGCGAGCGCACGGTGAGCGATTTCACCAGCCGCCTGGTCGACCTGACGCTGAAGAACCCGTCCTCGCTCGCGCCCGCTGCGCGCGACATGAACCTGCCGCTGCAGAAGCTCGGTCCGTTCGCCCGCACGAACGCGCCCGGCATCGGCGCCAACCCGGCGCTCCAGCGCGTCGCGTTCTCCGAGGAAGCGATCCAGAGCGGCCAGATCAGCGATCCGATCGAACTGTCGCCGGGCCACAGCGTCCTGATCCGCGTCGTCGCGCATACGCCGGAACAGGCGCAGCCGCTGGCGAAGGTGCGCGACGAAGTCATCGCCGCCGTGCGTGCCGACCGCGCCACCAAGGCTGCGGTCAAGGAAGCCGAAGCGCTGGCGGATCGCGTCAACAAGGGCGAGACGCTCGACGCCATCGCCGCGTCGAAGCAGCTGCCGCCGCCGCAGGTCCTGCCGGGCGTGCCGCGCGGTGCGCCGATCCCGGAAGCCTCGGTGTCCGATGCGATCTTCGCCGTGCAGCCGCCGGCCGCGGGCAAGGTCTCGGCCGGTCATGCGGTGCTGTCGAACGGCGGCATCGTGTTGTTCGCGGTGAGCCAGGTCACGCCGGGCGACATCGCCAGCCTGCCGGCAGAGCAGCGCGAGGTGCTGCAGCAGCAGGTTGCGCAGGTCGGCGGTGGCGACGACGTGCGTGCACTCGTCGACTCGCTGCGCAAGCGCGTGAAGGTGCAGGTGATCGAGCAGAACCTCTGACGGTTCGTGCTCCGACAAAAAAAAGCCCGGCCATTGCCGGGCTTTTTTTTGAGGTCGACCCAGCGCGAATGCGTAAGGCTCAAAACAAAAGGCCCGACTTTCGCCGGGCCTTTCGTGTGTCACCGCGCAACAGGCATTACTCGGTATGGATGCCCGTCATGCCCATGATGTTGTAGCCGGCATCCACGTACGTCACTTCGCCCGTCACGCCCGCGGCGAGGTCCGAGCACAGGAACGCGGCGACGTTGCCGACGTCCTCGATGGTGACCGTGCGACGCAGCGGCGCGTTCTCTTCGACGTGGCCCAGGATCTTGCGGAAGCCGGCGATGCCAGCCGCCGCCAGCGTCTTGATCGGACCGGCGGAGATCGCGTTGACGCGCGTGCCTTCCGGGCCGAGGTTCAGCGCGAGGTAGCGCACGGACGCTTCCAGGCTCGCCTTCGCCACGCCCATCAGGTTGTAGTTGGCGAGCGCGCGTTCGGCGCCGAGGTAGCTCAGCGTGATGATCGAGCCGTTGCGGCCCTTCATCATCGGGCGCGCGGCCTTGGCCATCGCAGACAGCGAATAGGCCGACACGTCGTGCGCGATGGTGAAGTTCTCGCGCGTCATGCCGTCGAGGAACTCACCGGCGATGGCTTCGCGCGGGGCGAAGGCGATGGCGTGCACGAGGATGTCGAAACCGTCCGCCCAGCGCTGGCCCAGCTGCTCGAAGCAGGCCGCGATCTGCGCGTCGTCGCTCACGTCCAGCGGGATCA
>Ga0209050_1001356_pt1 | contig 26827 bp, 23 predicted proteins | sample Araplavi_mTSA_r2_FD_184276 | JGI IMG/M metagenome (GOLD analysis project Ga0209050, IMG submission 184276) | Arabidopsis root microbial communities from North Carolina, USA - plate scrape MF_Cvi_mTSA_r2 (SPAdes) (version 2) | ecosystem: Host-associated > Plants > Roots > Endosphere | place: USA... | reverse complement strand
TGAACGCCTACAACCTGAAAAGAGCAATTAACGTGTTGGGCGTGCGCCAGATGATGGCGCTGATGGGCTGAAAGGCCTTTTTTCGTCTGCTGTGAGCACAAAAGCAAACGCCCCGAACAAGTCGGGGCGTTTGCTTGGAACCACCATCAGCGTGTTTTCACACAGCCTGTTCGGCCGGGTTTTTTGTGGGGGCAGATCCAACACCTCTGTCGCCTGACAGTCCGCCTTCGCGGGCAAGCCCGCTCCCACAAGGATCGAGTTGTCCACATCTGCTCCATACATCCACAAACCCTGTGGGAGCGGGCTTGCCCGCGATGGCGGTGGCACATCGACCATCAATGTGTCAGGCCCGAGCCGGTCCAGCACAACACCCCGACTCCAGATTCTTCAGAATCGGGCAATCCGGCCGATGGTCGCCATGGCAGTGCTCAACCAGATCCTGCAACGTATCGCGCAACTGCCCCAGTTCACGGATCTTCCGGTTCAGCTCATCGATATGCTGACGGGCCAAAGCCTTCACATCGGCGCTGGCGCGCTGGCGGTCTTGCCAGAGGGTCAGCAACTTGCCGACTTCCTCCAGGGAAAACCCCAGGTCCCGCGAGCGCTTGATGAACGCCAGGGTGTGCAGGTCGTCATCGCCATACACCCGATAACCGCTGTCGGTGCGATGGGCCGCCTTGAGCAGGCCGATGGATTCGTAGTAACGGATCATCTTTGCGCTCAGGCCGCTGTGGCGGGCCGCTTGGCCGATGTTCATCGGTTGTCCTCCAGGTCCTTGGGTTTCCAGGTTTTCAACAGTAGCGCATTGCTCACCACGCTGACGCTCGACAACGCCATGGCCGCACCGGCCAGCACCGGGTTGAGGAAGCCAAACGCCGCCAGCGGAATGCCGATCAGGTTATAGACGAAGGCCCAGAACAGGTTCTGCCGAATCTTGGCGTAGGTCTTGCGGCTGATCTCCAATGCAGCCGGTACCAGTCGCGGATCGCCGCGCATCAGGGTGATACCGGCCGCGTGCATGGCGACGTCGGTGCCGCCACCCATGGCGATGCCGATGTCGGCGGCGGCCAGTGCCGGGGCGTCATTGATACCGTCGCCGACCATCGCCACCACGCCGGTTTCTTTCAGTGCGGCAACCGTGGCGGCTTTGTCCGCCGGCAGTACTTCGGCATGCACGTCCTGGATGCCCAGCGCCTCGGCCACCACCTTGGCGCTACCGCGATTGTCGCCGGTCAGCAGGTGGCTGCTGATGTTCCTTGCGCTCAGTTGCTGCACTGCTTGCAGCGCGCCGGGTTTGAGGGTGTCACCGAAGGCGAACAGGCCCAGCACCTGTGGTTCGGGGGATTGTTCGATCAGCCAGGACAAGGTCCGGCCTTCTTTTTCCCACGCGATCGCCGAGTCGGCCAACGGTCCGGCGTTCAAACCGTTGTCCTCCAGCAGGCGCCGATTGCCCAGGGCCAGGCGACGACCCTCCAGTGTGCCGGCAATGCCGCGGCCGGTCAGGGACTGGCTGTCGCTGACGTCGGCCACCTTCAAGTGGCGTTCGGCGCAGGCATCCAGAACAGCTTTGGCCAACGGATGCTCACTGCCGCGTTGCAGGGCGCCGGCCAGTTGCAGCAGGCTCGCTTCATTGCCGTCGATGGCACTCAGATGAGCAATGCGCGGGGCGCCGGAGGTCAGGGTGCCGGTCTTGTCGAACACCACCGCGCTGACTTCATGGGCACGCTCCAGGGCTTCGGCGTCCTTGATCAGGATCCCGTAGCGTGCCGCCACGCCGGTGCCGGCCATGATCGCCGTCGGCGTGGCCAGGCCCAGGGCGCAAGGGCAGGCGATCACCAGCACCGCCACGGCGTTGATCAGCGCGGTTTCCATCGGCGCGCCATACAGCCACCAGCCGATCAGGGTTGCCAGGGCAATCAACAGCACGGTGGGCACGAACACCTGGCTGACTTTATCCACCAGTTTCTGGATCGGCGCCTTTGCGGCCTGGGCGTCTTCCACCAGGCGGATGATCCGGGCCAGTACGGTTTCCGCACCGAGGGCCTGGGTCCGCACCAGCAACCGTCCTTCACCGTTGATCGCGCCGCCCGTGACTTTGTCGCCGGGCTGTTTGGGCACCGGCAGGCTCTCGCCACTGATCAGGGCTTCGTCGGCGTGGCTCTGGCCTTCTATCACTTCGCCATCGACCGGGAAGCGCTCTCCGGGTTTGACCATCACCAGGTCATTGAGGCGCAGGGCGCTGATGGCGACTTCCTGCTCGCGGCCATCGAGCACCTGAATCGCCCGTTCCGGGCGCAAGGCTTCGAGGGCGCGGATGGCGCTGGCGGTCTGGCGCTTGGCGCGGCTTTCCAGGTACTTGCCCAGCAATACCAGGGCGATCACCACCGCCGAGGCTTCGAAATACAGGTGCGGCATGCGCCCGGCGGCGGTGGCCCATTCATACACACTCAAGCCATAACCGGCGCTGGTGCCCAGGGCCACCAGCAAATCCATGTTGCCAGCCCCGGCGCGTACGGCTTTCCAGGCCGCAACGTAAAACCGTGCACCGAAGATGAATTGCACCGGCGTGGCCAAGGCGAATTGCGCCCAGGCCGGGAGCATCCAGTGCACGCCGAACGGTTGCAGCAACATCGGCAGGACCAGCGGCAAGGCGAGGACGATGGCCATGATCAAGGCCAGGCGTTCGCGATGCAGGCGCTGTTGCTGATTGTCGGCCGGCGGGTGTTCGGCTTCCCATACGCTGGCGGCGTAACCGGCCTTGGTCACGGCCGCGATCAAGGTTTGCGGATCGACCTGGCCGAGCAGTTCAAGATGGGCGCGTTCGTTGGCCAGGTTGACGCTGACGCTTTTCACGCCCGCCACCTTGCCCAGCGCCCGCTCGACCCGACCGACGCAGGACGCGCAGGTCATGCCGTCGATGCTCAGTTCCAGGCTTTGCTGCGGCACGCTGTAGCCGGCCTTGGCCACGGCATCCATCAGGGCCGGCAGGCTGTCGCTGGGTGCCTGGACCCGGGCCTGTTCAGTGGCGAGGTTGACGCTGACGGCACTGGCGCCAATGACTTTGCTCAAGGCGCGCTCGACACGCCCGGCGCAACTGGCGCAGGTCATGCCGGCAATCGGCAGGTCGAACGTGGTGGATTCGGACATCGGTCGCACTCCCTGTAGTAGATGACCACAGGATCAACCTTGCCATGCTGGTAAGGTCAAGTGCCAATCTTATACCCACCACTGAGTGAATGTGGGAGCGGGCTTGCTCGCGAAGGCGTCGTGTCAGTCGACATCAATGTTGCATGACACACCGCTTTCGCGAGCAAGCCCACTCCCACAAGGGTTGTGGGTCAGTAGCCGAGTCCGGCGCGCTTGAGGTACATCCCTTCCTGCGTCATCGCGATCCGGTACTTGAGCACATCGCCGGCCTTGAGCTGGATATCCTGAGAGCCCGGCGCGAGCATGCCCGGATTGCAACCCGGCATCTGCCCCGGGAGTAACTTGAGGCGCAGCGAGACGACGCCGGGCGGCAGGTTGAACGAGGTGCTCTGTTCCTGAAACAGCCGTGCCGCCAATTGGTCCTGGATGTACACACCGATCTCGCAGCTGGTCGCGACTTCCAGGCGCTCGCGGGAAATGATCAGCACGCCATAATCCTGACCGGCAGCATTGACCGAAGGCACGGCGGCGAAAAGGCTGAGAAAGCCAAACAGGCTGAAAACCGACCAGCGCATGGCTGAATCTCCTGAGTTCGAGTCATTGATGGACGCAGCTTGGCCGAGCGTAACGCCGATTGCCAGCCCGGCAGCTAACTTCAGAACTTGACCTTGCCATGATGGCAAGCTCGAAACTGGACTCAACCCTCGGAAAAGGAGTCATCCCATGCAAGTGTTCAACGTTGAAGGCATGTCTTGTGGCCACTGCGTCAAGGCCATCACTCAGGCCGTGCAGGCCAGGGACCCGGCAGCCAGTGTGCGGGTCGATCTGGCGGCGAAAGAAGTCGGTGTCGAAAGTGCGCTGACTGCCCAGCAAGTGATCGAGGCGATCAGTGAAGAGGGGTATGGCGTCAAACTGGCCTGATTTTGATAGTTAGCGAGCTACCGGAATGTTCAAGGCGTCCATGCGCGGCTAGACTGTCGGGCTGCCGACTCCTGCCTCACTGGATGCCTGATGAACTTCCGTACCATTCTGATTCTCGGCGCCTTGAGCGCTTTCGGTCCGCTGGCGATCGATTTCTACCTGCCGGCGTTCCCGGCCATGGCGCTGGCTTTCGGCACGGACGAAAATCACGTCCAGATGACGTTGGCGGCCTACTTCCTCGGCTTGTCCATCGGTCAGTTGGCCTATGGCCCGGTGGCGGATCGTTTCGGGCGACGCATTCCGTTGCTCACCGGTGTCGGCCTGTTCACCGCGGCCTCGGTGGCGTGCGCCTATGCGCCGAACCTGGAGTGGTTGATCGGTGCGCGTTTCGTCCAGGCGTTGGGTGGCTGCGCCGGCATGGTGATTTCCCGGGCGGTGGTCAGCGACAAATGTGATGCGGTGGGCTCGGCGAAAGTCTTTTCACAGTTGATGCTGGTGATGGGGCTCGCGCCTATCCTCGCGCCCTTGCTGGGTGGATTGCTGGTCAACACCACTGGCTGGCAGTCGATCTTCCTGGCCTTGACCGGGTTCAGTGCGTTGGCGGGGCTGGCGGTGGCGACGGGATTGCCGGAAAGCTTGCCGGCCCACATACCGCGTCAACCGCTGTCGGGCGCGCTGCGTCAGTACGGTCGGTTGCTGGCCGACCCGATATTTCTTGGCCACGCCTTGACCGGAGGCATCGCCATCGCCGGGATGTTTGCCTACATCGCCGGTTCACCGTTCATCATCATCAAGCTCTACGGCGTTCCGGCCGAGCATTTCGGCTGGTTGTTCGGCACCAATGCGGCGGGCTTCATTCTGGTGGCGCAGGTCAACGCGCGGCTGCTGGCCAAACGTGGCCCGACCTTCTTGCTGGCGCGCGCGGTGTGGGTTTATCTCGCGGCCGGTCTGACCCTGCTCGCTGTCAGCGCTCTGCATCCGGCCCAGCTGTGGCCGCTGCTGATTCCATTGTTCATCTGTATTTCCAGTCTCGGTTGCATCAGCCCCAACGCCGCCGCCTGTGCGATGAGCGGGCAGGGCGCACGAGCCGGCAGCGCGTCGGCGCTGCTCGGTTGCCTGCAGTTCAGTGTGGCGGCCGGCGCCTCCGCGCTGGTGGGCATTTTGCACGATGGCAGCGCCGTGCCGATGGCCATGGTCATCAGCCTGTGCGGAGTTCTGGTGGTGAGCGCTGCAGTGCTCACCCGGCGTTTGCAAAATGCCCGGGCGCTGGCGCAAGCCCAGGCTTGAGGCCGGAATCAGCCGGCAGCGCGCTGCGGGTGGAGGATGGGAATCTGGTGAGGAGCCTGGATGCGGGCTTCGAGGGTACGCGTGAAAGCGCGAGCTTCTGCTTCGCTGCGGAACGTCACCGCATGCTGGTCTAAGCGGACTTGCCACTGGGATTTTGCCAATTCTTTTATCAGGATCTTCACAACGGATCACCTCTCGTAAAAGACGTTACGCAAAAGACTGCCTCGCAGGAGATTCGATTGTAGTCCTGAATACGAGCAGCATTGTGACAAGGATCAACTGTCGGACTGACGGTTTGTAACTAAAGAAAACACGACTTTTCGAGGGCACCCACAGGGATTGTCTGCGACCGGGATGTTCCGGTCGCAGACGAAAAAACGCAGAAACAATGAAATCAGGAAGGGTTTTTTTCAGCGTTTCAAAACCCTTCCAGCACAATCTTGCCCTTGGCCTTGCCGCTTTCCAGCAGGGCATGGGCACGGCGCAAATTGGCGGCATTGATCGTGCCGAAGTGTTCGCCCACTGTGGTTTTCAACGTTCCGGCATCGATCAGCCAGGCGACGCGATTGAGCAGGTTGTGCTGCTCGATCATGTCCGCGGTTTCAAACAGCGAACGGGTGTACATGAACTCCCAGTGCAGCGACAGGCTCTTGCGCTTGAGCTTGGTCACGTCCAGCGACTTGGGGTCATCGATCAGCGCCAGTTTGCCTTGGGGCGCCAACGCCTCGACCAGTTGGTCCAGGTGCTGGTCGGTCTGGGTCAGGCTGGCGACGTGGGTAACCTGATCCACACCTGCGCGCTTGAGTGCTTCGCTCAGTGGCTGGCCATGGTCGATCACCAGATCGGCACCCAACTCTTTCACCCAGCTTTGGGTCTGCGCACGCGAAGCGGTGCCGATGACCTTCAGAGCCGTCAGTTGGTGAGCCAGTTGCGTAAGAATCGAGCCCACACCACCTGCCGCGCCGACGATCAACAGGCTCTGGCCCTTGTCGGTTTTGCCTTCGCGCACTTGCAGGCGTTCGAACAGCAATTCCCACGCTGTGATCGCGGTCAACGGCAGGGCGGCGGCCTCGGCGAAACCAAGGGTCTTGGGCATGTGGCCGACGATGCGTTCGTCCACCACATGCAATTCGCTGTTGCCGCCCGCCCGGGCGATGGAGCCGGCGTAAAACACCTTGTCGCCGACCGAGAACAGCGTCACGTCACTGCCCACGGCCTTGACCACGCCAGCCACGTCCCAGCCCAGCACCTTGGCCGCACCGCCTTCGGGCTGGACGTTCTGGCGCACCTTGGTGTCCACCGGGTTGACCGAGATGGCTTTGACTTCCACAAGCAAGTCGCGAGGTCCGGCAACCGGCTCCGGCAGCTCGATGTCTTGCAGGGCTTTGTCGTCACTGATCGGTAACGAGGCGTAGTAGGCAATGGCTTTCATGGGCGACTCCTGAACACTAATAAAAGAAGTGATTCGATGGGGGAGATGATTGGCTATTTCTCCTGAAGATAAAACCGGCTAAAAGAGCAGTCTCTTTCAATATTTTTTTGATAATCGGTGCTTTTGATGCTGCGTTTCGATGACCTGCAGTTGTTTGTCCGGGCGGCGGACCTGGGCAGTCTGTCCGCCGCCGCGCGGGGCATGGACATGTCGGCGGCGGTGGCCAGTGCAGCGCTCAAGCGCATCGAACGGCAACTCGGCGCCCGTCTATTGGCCCGCTCGACCCGCAGCTTGCGCCTGACCGCCGAAGGCGAGGGCTTTCTCGAATACGCCCGCGCGGCCCTGAGCAATCTCGACGAGGGCCGGCGATTACTGGCCAGCGGTCAGGACCAGGTCAGCGGGGTTCTGCAACTGTCGGCGCCGTCGGACTTTGGCCGCCATCTGCTGTTGCCCTGGCTTGACCAGTTCCAGCGCGAGCATCCGAAACTGACCGTGCGCCTGCTGCTGGGGGATCGCATCGCCGACCTATTCCGCCAGCCGGTAGACATTGCCCTGCGCTACGGTGAACCGGAAGACTCCAGCCTGGTGGCGCTGCCTATCGCCCCGCAGAACCGCCGGGTGTTGTGCGCCGCTCCCGACTATCTGGCTCGCCACGGCGAACCGCGGCACCTGGAGCAACTGGCGCAGCACAATTGCCTGTTGTACATGCTCGGCAGCAGGGTCCACGATCACTGGAGTTTTCACGACGGCAAACGCGAAGTCAGCCTGACCGTCAGCGGCGATCGCTTCAGTGACGATGCCGATGTCGTTCGGCTTTGGGCCGTTGCCGGTGCCGGGATCGCCTACAAATCCTGGCTCGATGTCGCCGCCGATGTGCTGGCCGGCCGCTTGAAGGTGCTGATGCCGGAACTGCTCTGCGAGCGCGCACCGTTGAATCTGTTGTGCGCCCATCGCGCACAACTGAGTAAGCCGGTGAACCTGTTGCGCGAAATGCTTGTCAGCCGATGCGCCCCGTTGAGCAGTCAATTTCCGGGCTTTTCGGATATCGATCATTAGTCGCACAAAAAAAGAGAAATTTCCCTCAGGAACGATCACCACCTATGCCGGGCGGAGGACAGGATCCGCCGACCAACCCGCATATACTAGCGCCCTCATCATGTCAGTAGCGTCGATCCCCCCATGGCGGGTCCACGTTCGAGTCGGCCCGGCAGCACGGTCATCCTTCTGGCCTTCGCGGTATCGGCCAGGCAGCGCTAATGGGTGAGCAAGGCGTTGCCGGACTCTTGGCAGTTTCCGCGGATTGGCCGACGACACATTACTGGTCAAGATGTTTCTGGTCAGAAGACGAAACGATTCAACAGGGAGTGAATACATGGAACATGCACCTTGCATCAGCCAGATCGCCACATTGCTGGCTGACCCAAAGCGCAGCGCAATGATGTGGGCCTTGATGGATGGTTCGGCGCGAGCAACCGAAGAGTTGGCATTGCTGGCCGGCCTGTCACCGTCTTCGGCCAGTGCACACCTGGGACGTTTGTCCGCTGGAGGTCTGTTAAGGGTTGAAAACCGTGGCCGCAAACGCTTCTTCCGCCTGGCTGCCCCTGAGGTCGGGGCGGCAATCGAGGCGCTGGCCAGCGCGACCTTCGCCAGCGCGCCCCAGGATATTCCGGAGGTGTTCAAGCGCAATGCGCCACTCGTCAAACCCCGGGCAGTGCGCTCGTCATTGCTGAGTGCCCGGCTGTGCGACGATCACTTGGGGGGTACCCTGTCCGCCGACCTGTATCAGCGACTGCTGGAAGCGGGTTGGATCGAACATTCGGATCAGCGGGTCACGGTCACGCTCAAGGGCGCGACGGAGTTGGCGGCACGGGGAGTGTTCATCCAGGCGCTGGCCCATCACAACGGCAGGGTTGCCTGTGCGTGCCCTGACTGGAGCGAAAGACGCCCGCACATGGGCGGCTCGCTGGGGGCGGCCTTGTTGCAGCTGTTCATGCAGTCGGGATGGCTGAGCCTGCCCAACGATTCCCGAGCCTTGCAGGTGACGGCCTCCGGGCAACGCGAAATTCATCGCTTTGCCCTGGAGACCGAGCTGGAAATGGCGTTGTAGGCGCCGGTTTGCCGGCGATGGCGGCCTCCCATCCAGCATCGCTGGCAAGCCAGCTCCTACACGGTTTGCGTTTGCCCTTAGGGTTTCACCAACCGCGCATCGAGGCTGTTCTGCGCCAGGCGTCTGGCCTGGTCCTCGGTCATGCCCAGGTGGGTGTGCAGGGCATGGAAGTTCTCCGTGACATAACCGCCGAAGTACGCCGGGTCATCGGAGTTCACGGTCACTTTCACACCGCGTTCCAGCATGTCGAGAATGTTGTGCTGCGACATGTGATCGAACACGCACAACTTGGTGTTCGACAGAGGGCACACGGTCAGCGGGATTTGCTCGTCAATGATCCGCTGCATCAGACGCTCGTCTTCGATGGCACGCACGCCATGGTCGATGCGCTGGATTTTCAGCAGGTCGATGGCTTCCCAGATGTACTCGGGCGGGCCTTCTTCACCGGCATGGGCGACGGTCAGGAAGCCTTCGTGACGGGCACGGTCGAACACGCGCTGGAACTTGCTCGGCGGGTGCCCCATCTCCGAACTGTCCAGGCCCACGGCGACGAACGCATCGCGGAACGGCAGCGCCTGGTCGAGGGTTTTCTGTGCTTGGTCTTCGCTCAGATGGCGCAGGAAGCTCAGGATCAAACCGCTGGTGATGCCCAGTTGCTGCTCGCCATCCTTCAGCGCGGCGGCGATGCCGTTGAGCACCACTTCGAACGGGATGCCACGGTCGGTGTGGGTCTGCGGGTCGAAGAACGGTTCGGTGTGAATCACGTTCTGCTCTTTGCAGCGCAGCAGGTATGCCCAGGTCAGGTCATAGAAATCCTGGGAGGTGCGCAGCACATCGGCACCCCGGTAATACAGGTCGAGGAATTCCTGCAGGTTGTTGAAGGCATACGCCTTGCGCAAGGTTTCGACGTCGCTCCATGGCAAGGCAATCTTGTTGCGCTCGGCCAGTGCGAACAACAGCTCGGGCTCCAGCGAGCCTTCCAGGTGCAGGTGCAGTTCTGCCTTGGGCAGGGCGTTCAGCCAGTCATACATGATTCTTTTCTCATCAGGTGCAATGGTCGCCATTCTACAGAGGGTTGCCGCAACAATTGGTAAAACCTGACCAGGCGGTTCATCACACCGCTTCCTGTTCCCGTCGATAAGCGTAGGTATCGGCGAAGCGCGAGAGCAGGAACCCGGCGCAGGTGGTGGCCGGGTATTTCGCCGGGTGCAATGCATCCTGACAACCGGGCAGGCATTCGATGCGGGTATCCGGGTGCGGCTCGGCGAAGAACGGCATCGAATAGCGATCCACGCCGAGCGGGCTGATCACCCGGTGCGGCGTCGACAGGTAACGATCGTTGCTCCAGCGCGCCATCATGTCGCCGAGGTTGACCACGAACGTACCGTCGATGGGTGGCGCGTCGATCCATTCGCCTTTGACGTTGCGTACCTGCAAGCCACCGGCGGCGTCCTGATAGAGCAGGGTGATGCAGCCGTAGTCGGTATGGGCGCCGGCGCCTTGCTGCTCGGTGGAGCTGGCCGTGTGACGCGGCGGGTAGTGGATCAGGCGCAACACGCTGACCGGGTCATTGAAGCGAGTGTCGAAGAAGTCGCGCTCAATCCCCAGCGCAATGGTCATTGCCCGCAACAGCGTTTGTGCGAGGGCCTGCATGTCGACGTAGTGTTGCTCCATCAGCGCTTGCCAACCGGGCAGGGACGGATGGCGATTGGGGCCGCGCAAGGGTTTTTCCGCCAGTACGTCAGGGTGGTCGGCCGGCAGGTGCAGGCCCATGTCGAAGGTTTCCTTGAGGTCGCTGGGCTTGCTCGGGTCCAGCTGTTCGGTGGCGATGGCGCCGTAGCCGCGATGGTGACGGCTCTGGGTGATGTCGATCTTGAGTTTTTCGGCGGCGGGTTGGGCAAAGAAGCGTCTGGCGTGGTCGAGCAGGGCGTCGATGCGGACGGCACTGATTGGATGACCCTTGATGTAGAAGAAACCCCACTCGCGGCAGGCGTGGTCGATGTGTGCGGCCACGGCTGGCCAGGCGTTCTGGTCGTCGTTGTAGAGCGGTGCGATGTCGATGATGGGGAGGCTGGTCATGCGCAGTCCTTGAAAACACTATAGGTCCAATGTGGGAGCGGGCTTGCTCGCGAAAAGGCCGGTACATCCAACATCTCCGTTGCCTGACACACCGCATTCGCGAGCAAGCCCGCTCCCACAGGGGGTTGTGTGGTGGTTGAAGTGTTACTTCGGTATTTCCGCCTTCATGCCTTCCACGTAGTAGTTCATCGACGCCAGTTCCGCCGTGGTCGCGCTCACCCCCGCCGGGATTTTTTCGACGCCGGCCTGATCCTTGATCGGCCCGGTGAACGGCTGCAGCGTACCGCTCTTGATATTGGCGATGAGCTGTTCGGCTTCGCTTTTCACCGCTGCCGGCACCAGGTCGCTGATCGGCAGCTCAACCGTGCCCTCTTTCAAGCCGCCCCAGTAGTCTTGGGACTTCCAGTCATGGTCGATCAGGCTTTGGGCTGCCTGAATGTAGTGCGGCCCCCAGTCGTTGACGATGGAGGTCAGCACCGCCTTCGGCCCGAAGTGCGCCATGTCCGAAGCGTAGCCCACCGCATACACGCCACGACGTTCGGCGGCCTGGATCGGCGCCGGGCTGTCGGTGTGCTGAAACACCACGTCAACGCCCTGGTCGATCAGCGCATTGGCGGCATCCGCTTCCTTGCCCGGATCGAACCAGGAGTTGACCCACACCACCTTGATCTCAGTGCCAGGGTTGTACTTGTTCAGGGCCAGCTGGATGGCGTTGATGTCGCGGATCACCTCAGGGATCGGGAACGAGGCGACATAGCCGATTTTTTTGGTCTTGGTCATCTTCGCCGCGAGGAAGCCACCGACGTAGCGACCTTCATAGGTACGTGCCAGGTAGGTGCCGAGGTTCTTGTCCTGCTTGTAGCCGGTGGCGTGTTCGAAGGTCACCTGGGGAAACTGCCTGGCGACTTTCACGGTCGGGTTCATGTAGCCGAAGGAGGTGGTGAAGATCAGGTCGTATTTGTCCTTGGCCATGTTGCGGATCACCCGCTCGGCGTCGGCCCCTTCGGCGACGTTCTCCACGTAGTTGGTGGTGATCTGCGGGCCGAATTTTGCCGCGAGCTCCTTGCGTCCCTGTTCATGCTGATAGGTCCAGCCGTGGTCGCCGATCGGGCCGATGTAGACGAAGCCGACTTTCAGCGGGTCGTTGGCACTGGCACTCAGGCTGGCGCCGAGGCCGATGGCGGCGGTAATGGCGCAAAGCAGCTTCTTCAACGGACGGTTGTGCATGAATTGGAGCTCCATTTTGTTCTGTGGTTGGCAGGGGCAATGCAAATGGCTGACCAACAAGACAACAAAAAGCTGAATCCGGGGTGACGCCTTCGTCGGATCGCCGCCCGGAGCAAGCCCGCTCCCACAGGGGAACTCGGTCGGATGTGGGAGCGGGCTTGCTCGCGAAGAGGCCGGCAAGGCCAATAAAAGTGCACCTGCTGAAGCGGCTGCCATCCTCTGGTGCGCTAAGGTAAAACGAAACGTTAACGCCACCCCGCAGTCAGTAGCTCATCGGCACCACTCGGCAAAAAGGCTCGCCATGCTCACCACCCTCAAGCAAGAAGGCTTCCTGCTGTTGGCGTTGATCGCCGCGTGTGTGGCCTATCCGCTGGAGCACTGGATGCTGCACAGCGGCCAGGCCATCGCATTGATCAGCGGGCTGGTGCTGATCGCCTTCATCGTCGCCGCCTCCATGCGCGTTGCCCATCAGGCCGAGTTGCTGGCGGAGAAGGTCGGTGATCCCTACGGCACAATGATCCTGACCCTGGCCGCCGTGCTGGTGGAAGTGGTGATCCTGGCGATCATGATGAGCAACGAAGCCTCGGCCACGCTGGTGCGCGATACGATCTACTCGGCGGTGATGCTCGACATCAATGGCATCCTGGGCCTCGCGGCGTTGATGGGCGGGCTCAAACATGGCGAACAGTCCTATAACGACGATTCGGCGCGCAGTTACAGCGTGATGATTCTCACCGCCATGGGGGTCTCGATGGTGGTGCCGGAGTTCATTCCCGAAGCGCGATGGAAGCTCTATTCGGCCTTTACCATCGGCACGATGGTGGTGCTCTACGCCTTGTTCCTGCGCATGCAGGTCGGGCCGCACAGTTATTTTTTCAGCTACAGCTACCCGGACAAGCGCCGCAGGAGGGAGCCCGGCGCGGAACCGCAGCCGGTAAATCTGGTGCTGAGTATCGGCACCCTGGTGTTCGGGGTGGTGGTGATTGGCGCACTGGCCGAAGTGATGTCCAGGACCCTCGATCTGGGGCTGGAAGGAACGGGGGCACCGCCGGTGATTACGGCGATCCTGGTGGCGGCGATCTCTGCGGCGCCGGAGATCTTGACCGCATTACGTGCGGCACTGGCCAACCGCATGCAGTCGGTGGTCAACATCGCCATGGGCGCGTCATTGTCGACGGTGATCCTGACGGTGCCGGTGATGGAGGCGATGGCGCTCTATACCGGCCAGCCATTCCAGATGGCCATGACCCCGGTGCAGACCGTGATGGTGTTTCTGACCCTGATCGTCAGCGCGATCAATCTCAACGATGGAGAAACCAACGCCATCGAAGGGATGACGCATTTCGTGTTGTTTGCGACGTTTATCATGTTGTCGCTGCTGGGACTCTAAGAGCACCGCAAAACCAATGTGGGAGCGGGCTTGCTCCGGGCGGCGTTCCGACGAAGGCGTCGTACCAGTCAATACTCATGTGACTGACACTCCGCTTTCGCGAGCAAGCCCGCTCCCACAGTTTTAAACGGTGTTGTGTCAGGTCCCGGCAATCAACTGTCGCGCCGCCTGGCTGTGATCGGCAATCAAGCCCTTCAGGTCCAGCCCCTCGACCTGCCCGTCAATCACCCGCCACTTACCGCCGACCATCACCCGGTCCGCGCGATCGGCGCCGCACAGCAGCAGGGCCGAGACCGGATCATGGCTGCCGGAGAAGCGCAGCTCATCGAGCTTAAACAGCGCCAGGTCAGCCTGCTTGCCTACTGCCAACTCGCCGATATCGGTACGTCCCAACAGACTGGCCGAACCTTTGGTCGCCCAGCCGAGCACGCGTTCCGGGGTGATCTTCTCGGCGCCGTAGCGCAGGCGCTGGATGTACAGGGCCTGGCGCGCTTCGAGCATCATGTTCGAGGCATCGTTGGAGGCCGAACCGTCCACGCCCAGACCCAGCAGGGCGCCGGCGTCAGTCAATTCGATGCTCGGGCAGATGCCCGAGGCCAGGCGCATGTTCGAACTCGGGCAATGGCAGATACCGGTCCCGGCGGCGCCGAGGCGGGCGATCTCGTCCGGGTTGAAGTGGATGCCATGGGCCAGCCAGGTACGCGGGCCGAGCCAGCCGACGCTGTCCAGATAGTCCACGGTGCGCAGGCCGAAGCGTTGCAGGCAGAAATCTTCTTCGTCGAGGGTTTCTGCCAGGTGGGTGTGCAGGCGCACGTCGAGTTTGTTCGCCAGTTCGGCACTGGCCGACATGATTTCCGGGGTCACCGAGAACGGCGAGCAGGGTGCCAGGGCGATCTGGATTTGCGCGCCATCACCGCGCTCGTGGTATTCGGCGATCAGCCGCTGGCTGTCGGCGAGGATCACTTCGCCTTCCTGCACGGTCTGTTGCGGCGGCAGGCCACCGTCCTTTTCACCGAGGCTCATGGAGCCGCGGGTGAGCATGGCGCGCATGCCCAGTTCGCGAACGCTCTCGACTTGCACGTCGATGGCATTTTCCAGACCTTCCGGGAACAGGTAGTGATGGTCGGCGGCGGTGGTGCAGCCGGACAGCAGCAATTCGGCCAGTGCGACCTTGGTGGCGAGGGCGAGTTTTTCCGGGGTCAGGCGTGCCCAGACCGGGTAAAGGGTTTTCAGCCACGGGAACAGCGGCTGATTGACCACCGGCGCCCAGGCGCGGGTCAGGGTTTGATAGAAATGGTGATGGGTGTTGATCAGGCCCGGCAGGATCACATGCTCGCGGGCATCGAACACTTCATTGCACGGCGCGCAAGGTTGCTGGCCGGCGCCGAGTACTTCGACGATCAAGCCGTCTTGCAGCACCAGGCCGCCACGGGCATCGAGACCGTTGGAGGTGAAAATGGCGAGGGGATTTTTTAACCAAGTACGGGTCGCAGGCATGTTGGCCGGCTCCTCTGAAAATTGGGTTCAGGGTTGCCAGCTCAGTGTTGCCCTGTCTGCTGATCCAGGTTCGCCGGGGAGGCGAGGTGGGCAGTTTCGATCAAAACGCTCTGGCGGGCAAGCCCAACCCGACCAGTCGAATAATAATCCTGTGGGAGCGGGCTTGCTCGCGAAGACGGTGTAACTGCAAGGTTGATGTTGGCTGACACTACGCTTTCGCGAGCAAGCCCGCTCCCACATTTTGATCTGAGGGGTTACCAGGGAATGGTCTCACCCCGGTAATTGATGAAGTGATGCCCGCCCTTGCCGACGTACGCATTCACCTGATCAACCAGGCCGCGGGTGCTGGTTTCGACATCGATGTCCGCGCCTTCACCGCCCATGTCGGTCTTCACCCAGCCCGGGTGCAGCGACAGGACCGTGAGCGTTGTATCGCCCAACTGAGTGACGAAGCTGTTGGTCATGGAATTCAGTGCTGCCTTGCTGGCCTTGTACAGCGCCAGCTCCGGCGCATCGGGCATGGTCACGCTGCCCAGCACCGAACTCATGAACGCCAGCACGCCGCTGTCCGGGCGGATCTGTTCTACAAAACGCTGGGCCAGGTTGATCGGCGCCACGGCGTTGGTGAAAAACAACTGACCGACGTCGGCCATCGTCGCGCCACCGTTGGGTGTCTGGACATCCGGCCCCTTGACCCCGGCATTGACGAACAACAGGTCAAACACCTCGCCCTTGAGTTGTTGGCTCAGGGCGGACACCGCGGGCTGATCGTCCATGTCGAGCTTTTCGATCCGCACCTTGCCCAGGGCCTGCAAGGCCTCGGCCTTTTGCGGGTCGCGCACGGTGGCGGTGACTTGCCAGCCATCGGCCAGCAGGGTTTTCACCAGCCCGAGGCCAAGCCCCCGGGAGGCGCCGATGATGAGTGCGGTTTTTGCCTTGGACATGAGTGGCTTCCTTGAAAGTTCAGGATCGTGGATTCAATGGACACTGTTGCCCGAGCCGTTGTTGCAACTCTTCGCGTAGCGCGCCGAGTTCGGCCATGCGGGCTTCGATCAGTTTAAGTTTGTCTTGCAGCAGTTGCGTGACGGCGCTGTCCGGGTCGGGCGACTGCCAGATTGCCGTGACGCTGTTGCCGATCTCGCCGAGGGTAAAGCCCAGCCGTTGAGCGGTCTTGATGTACTGCACCAGTTGCACCATGTCTGGCGGATAGTCGCGATACCCGTTGGCGCTGCGTTGCGCCGCGATCAATCCGCGCTGCTCGTAGAAGCGCAACGTGTCGCGGCTGACGGCGCTGGCCCGGGCTAATTCACCGATGCGCATCATGACGTCTCGAAGGGGCTTGACCCTGGAGCATACTCCAGGCTTTAGCCTTGTTGCTCCCTGAATTGATGGAGCAATGACGATGTGGACTACAGCGCAATATCGCCGGTTGGTGCAAGGCAGTGCCTGGTATGACTTGTTGGTGACGATGGCGTTTGTCACGCCGTGGAGTTTTGCAGCGTTGCATGGGGTTTTGACTGCGCTGAGCCAGGCGTTGAGTTTGCCTGGTGAGTTGCCACCGTTCGAACCGGTGCACATGTTGATGGCAAATCTGTTGGGCTCGATCGTCTGCGTGTGGGCGGTGCTGCGGATTCGTGATCCGCAGCAGGTTTTCGGGCGGTATGACGCCGTGGCCAGATTCCTGTTCTCGGCCTGGCAGGCTTATGCCTTGATCCAGGGGGCGAGTTCGATTCTGGTGGTTTTTCTGGTGTTTGAATTGGCTTGGGGCATTGCTCAAGTGTTGCCTGTTCGGACGCCTTCGCGGGCAAGCCCGCTCCCACATTTGACCGAGTTCACGCCAACTCCCTGTGGGAGCGGGCTTGCCCGCGAAGGGGACGGCCCGGTCACCACCTAATGCCCGGCCTGCCACGGCTGCCCCAACGACACCGGCGCATACAACCGTGTCCGCAGCGCATCCCGTGACAGCAGCACCAGCACTACAATGGTCGCGACATACGGCAGCATTGCCAGCAGGCTCGACGGAATCGCCAGCCCCAATCCCTGCGCCACCAGGTGCAGGATGCTGGCGAGCCCGAACAGGTACGCGCCGAGCAGCAGGCGCCACACCCGCCAACTGGCGAACACCACCAGCGCCAGGGCAATCCAGCCGCGTCCGGCGCTCATGTTCTCCGCCCACATCGGCGTGTACGCCAGGGACAGATAGGCCCCGGCCAAACCAGCCATCGCGCCACCAAACAACACCGCCAACGTACGCACTGACAACACCGGCAAACCCATGGCACTGGCGGCAGCGGGATTTTCCCCGACGGCTTGAATGATCAGCCCGACACGGCTTTTCAGAATGACCCAGGCCACCAGCGCAAACAGTGCAAACGACAGATACACCAACAGGTCCTGGGCAAACAGCATCCGCCCGATCAGCGGGATCTCGCTCAGATAGGGAATCGCCAAGGGTTCGAAACCCGCCAGCGGCTTGCCGACCCAGGCCGCACCGACAAAAGTCGACAGGCCCACGCCGAAAATCGTCAGGGCCAGACCGGTGGCCACCTGATTGGCATTGAACACCAGCGCCACCAGCGCAAACAGCGATGACAGCAGCATCCCGGCGAACATCGCCAGCACTACGCCGAGCCACAGGTGCCCGGTGTTGAACGCGACGATGAAACCGATCACCGCGCCAAACAGCATCATGCCTTCCTGGCCAAGATTGAGGACGCCGCTTTTCTCGCAGATCAGTTCCCCCAGCGCTACCAGCAGCAACGGCGTACCGCAGCGGACCATGGCGTAGAAAATATTGCTCAGCAGATCGATATCCATCACAACGCTCCTGCGTGTACGGCGGTGGCTTGGGCACGGCGGGTCCAGCGCAGGTTCAGGCGCGGCCGGTAGAGAATCAGCACGTCACTGGCCAGCAGGAAAAACAGCATCATGCCCTGGAACAATTGGCTGATCGCTTGCGGCAGGTTCAGGCTCATTTGTGCACTTTCGCCGCCGATGTACAGCAGCGCCATCAACAGGCTGGAAAACAGGATGCCGAGCGGATTCAGGCGACCGAGAAACGCCACGGTGATTGCCGCATAGCCATAGCCCGGCGAGACCTGCGGCACCAACTGACCGATCGGCCCGGTGACTTCGCACACACCGGCAAGGCCGGCCAGACCGCCGCTGATCAACAGCGCGAGCCAGATCAAACGTTTCTCGCGAAAGCCGACGAATCCGGCGGCCCGCTTGTCCAGCCCGAGCACCTTGATCTGGAAACCGACGAAGCTTTTCTGCAACAGCACCCACACCGCCACCAAGGCGAGCAGGGCGAAATACACCCCGGCGTGAACTCGGCCATCCTCCATCAGGAGCGGCAAGCGGCTGGCCTCCCCGAACATCGCTGACTCGGGGAAATTGAACCCGGCGGGATCCTTCAACGGACCGTGAACGCAGAACAGCAACAGGTTCAGCGCGATGTAGTTGAGCATGATGCTGGTCAGGATTTCATTGGCGTTGAAGCGCGTGCGCAACCATGCGGTCAGGCCGGCCCAGGCGGCACCGGCCAGGGTGCCGGTGAGCAGAATCGCCACCAGCGCCCAACGGCTTTGCATATCGATGATGTTGACCGCCAGCGCACTGCTGGCCAATGCACCGAGCAGCAGCTGACCCTCGGCACCGATGTTCCAGATGCGCGCCTGGTAGGCGACGGCCAGGCCCAGTGCGCACAGCAGAATCGGCAGGGCTTTGACCAACAATTCAGAGACACCATACAGGTCGCTGACCGGAGCGATCAGCAGTGTGTGCAAGGTCAGCAGCGGGTCATGCCCGAGCGCGATGAACAACAACGATCCACAACCCAGGGTCAGCGCAGCCGCCAGCAACGGCGAGCACCACAGCATCAGCCGCGATTGCTGGCCACGGGGTTCAAGAGAAAGCAGCATGTGACACTCCGTTAGCGCGTGGCGGATGCGAGTGATTGAGGGGTAGCGAACTGGCCGGCCATCCAGCCGCCGACATCGCTCAGGCGCGTATCGACCGTGGCGTGGAGCGCCGACAGTCGACCGCCGCACAAGGCGCCGAGGCGGTCGCTGATCTGGAACAGTTCGTCGAGGTCTTCGGAAATCACCAGGATCGCCGCGCCGGCATCGCGCAAGGCAATCAAGGCGCGATGAATGGTGGCGGCCGCGCCGACGTCCACCCCCCAGGTCGGGTGCGCGGCGATCAGTAGTTTGGGTTGCTGGAGGATTTCCCGGCCGAGGATGAATTTCTGCAGGTTGCCGCCGGACAGGCTGCGGGCCGGGGTCTGGCTATCGGGTGTCTTGACCCCGAAACGGTGGATGATTTCCTCGGCCAGCGTTTCGACTCTGCTGCGCCGGATGAGACCCTTACTCACCAGTCCTTGCTGGAAAGCGGTCAATAGCGCGTTGTCTGCCAGGCTCAACTCTGGCACTGCGCCATGGCCCAGGCGTTCGGCAGGGACGAAGCTCAGGCCAAGTCTGCGACGTGCGTCGGGGTGTAAATGGGCAACCGGTTCCTTGCCAAAGCGCAGGGTTGCGCCTTCGTTGCGATTGAGGCGTTGTTCGCCGCTGAGCAAAGCCAGCAGCTCGTCCTGGCCATTGCCCGCGACCCCGGCGATGCCGACGATTTCGCCGCTGCGCACTTCAAGGTTGATGTCCTTGAGCGAGCACCCGAACGGGTCCGGGTTGTGCCAGGACAATCCACGTACCTCAAGGAACGCATCACCTCCGGTCACCTTCGAATAGTTTGCGATCAGCTGCGCCGCCTCACCGACCATCAGGCGCGCCAGTTGCTGATCCGTACAGTCGGCTGGCACGCAATGTCCGGTCACGCGCCCGCCGCGCAGTACCGTCGCGCTCTGGCACAACGCGCGGACTTCCCCGAGCTTGTGGCTGATGAACAAAATGCTGCAGCCCTCGGCGGCGAGCCGGCGCAGGGTGACGAACAAGTCGTCGGCCTCTTGCGGCGTCAGCACCGAAGTCGGTTCATCGAGAATCAACAGGCGGATGTCCTGCATCAGGCAGCGAATGATTTCCACCCGTTGCCGTTCTCCGATCGACAGGCTGTGGACAAGTCGCTCCGGTTCCAGCGCCATGCCATAGCGTCGCGACACCTCGCGAATCTTCGGCTCAAGTTGTCTGGGTGTGCCTGCCGCCGCGCCCATGGCCAGGGCGATGTTCTGCGCCACGCTCAAGGTTTCGAACAGCGAGAAGTGCTGGAACACCATGCCGATGCCCAAACTCCGGGCCTGGGCCGGGTTGCGCAGGGTTACCCGCCGACCTTGCCAGATCACCTCGCCCGAATCGGCCTGGGTCACGCCGTAGATGACTTTCATCAGCGTGCTTTTGCCCGCGCCGTTTTCGCCGAGCAGGGCATGGATCTCGCCAGGAGCAATGGTCAGGTCGATGGCATCGTTGGCCAGGCAGCCGGGATAGCGTTTTGTGATTGCGCGCAGTTGCAGGCGCGGAACCGGAGCGGGGATTGGGGCGTGATTGGGCATGACAGGCTCAGTGCTGTTGGACTTGTGCCTGTGGATAAAGCAATTTTCTGGCCATCAGGTCAGGAAAATCTTCAGGTCCTGTGAGCCGAAGTGTTGAGCCCGCGGCTTTCAAATGAGCCACGCAGAACCCGGCACCAGATGGGGGCAACGGCGCAAATCAAGCCCCGATTTTGCTCGTGGGCTTTTGCTTAAAAAATGATCAATCGACCACAAGCCATACCGTGCAGGGTGCCGAGACGGCCATGAACGGGTTATCCACAGATTGCTCCACAGTATTTGTGCGCAAGCTCAAGGCATGGGCATAAGCACTGGGTGGCTTTCTTCTAAAGGTGATAAATCGTTGTAACTGTTTGTTTTTACTTGAATTTGATGCGCTTGATGGCAGATTGGACGAAAATTGAGCAAAGTCCGCAAAGCCGCATGACAGAAGGGTTACAGCGGTATGTGCTCAGGTTATCCACAGCCGGGTGCACAGCAGATGTGGGCAAATATGGAATAAGTGGAAAAGCGGCGTGCCCCAAAAGATCGCAGCACGATCCCCTGTAGGAGCTGCCGAAGGCTGCGATCTTTTGCTCTTGTTTTCAGCGCTGCAAAAGAATGCGTCCACGGCTCAAATCGGCCAGCTGTGACTGCAAGGTATCGATCTGCGCGTCGCCTACCGCCAACTGCAACTCGACACCATTGGCGGTGAAGGTTTCATCCACAACCAGTCCACCTGCCTCCGCCACCCGCAGCTTGACCAACGCCAGCTCGGCAAACCCGCAAGCGCAACGCAGCGGCACCCGGCTGATCAACTCAACCTTCGGCGCCGCTTGCAGGCATTTGTTCGCACCGCCGCCATAGGCCCGGGCGAGACCACCGGTGCCCAGCTGGATGCCGCCATACCAGCGAATCACCAGCACCGCGACCTGATCACAATCCTGTGCCTCGATCGCCGCCAGAATCGGCCGACCTGCCGTTCCACCGGGTTCGCCATCATCGGTGCTGCGATATTGATCGCCGAGCTTCCACGCCCAGCAGTTGTGCGAGGCATTCAAGTCACTGTGCTGTTCAATGAACGCCTGCGCCTCGGCCGGGCTGGAGATCGGCGCGGCGAAGGTAATGAAGCGGCTTTTGCGAATCTCTTCGCGGTATTCGCAAAAACCGCTGAGGGTAAAAGGCATACGTACCCGAATGGCTATTTAAATGGCAGGTTTCAGGCCGCAGCCCTTGAGAATGATGCGGATCAGGTTGTCCCCGGCGTCTTCCATGTCTTGCTTGGTCAACTTGGTGCGCCCGGTGACGCGGCAGATCTGCGTGGCGAAGTCGGCGTAATGCTGGGTGCTGCCCCACAACAGGAAGATCAGGTGCACCGGGTCGACCGGGTCCATTTTACCGGCGTCGATCCAGGCCTGGAACACGCCGGCACGGCCCTGGAACCAGGCGCGATAGTCCTGGTTGAAATACTCGGTCAGGCACTCACCGCCACTGATGACTTCCATGGCGAATATTCGCGACGCTTGCGGCTGGCGGCGGGAGAACTCCATTTTGGCGCGAATGTAACGGGTCAAGGCCTCGGTCGGATCATCCTCGGCGGTGAGGGTGTTGAAGGTGCTGTCCCACAACTCGATGATGTTGCTCAGCACCGCCACGTACAAACCGAGCTTGTTGGTGAAGTAGTAATGCAGGTTTGCCTTGGGCAGCCCGGCGTTCTGGGCGATGGTGTTCATGCTCGTGCCTTTGTACCCGTGACGGGCGAACTCGTCTTCGGCGGCTTTGATGATGGTCTCTTCGTTCTTCTGACGAATGCGGCTGACGGGTTTTCCGCCGTGGGCTGGGACTTCAAAGGTCATAAGCACTTCCGAACAGGTAGGTGGGACGGCCAGTGCGTTGATAGCGTACCCACCGACTTCAGACAAGTCCTCACACAATAAAACCCTACACCACAATCCACTGTGGGAGCGGGCTTGCTCGCGAAGGCGGTGTGTCAGCTATGCAGATATCGACTGACACGGCCTCTTCGCGAGCAAGCCCGCTCCCACAGTTTTTCAGCGTGTCGCGGCCAGGCTCTCGAGAAAGCTCTCCAGCACCAGATGCGGGCGACGCCCCTTGCGTGTGACCGACGCCAGGCTCAGGTCATAGAAGCGTGAATCCGGCTTCAACGCTCGCAATCGGCCTTGCTGCACCCAAAGGCCCGCGTAGTGATCCGGCAGATAACCGATATAGCGTCCGGTCAGGATCAGGAACGCCATACCCTCGCGGTCCGAGGCACTGGCGGTGCAATTGAGCGCCTGGTAGTGAGCCTGGATTTCCGCCGGTAAGCGGAAGGTGGGGGCGATGGCGTCCTGACTGTTCAGGCGCTCGTCGTCCAGTTGTTTGTCGTCGACATAAAACAGCGGATGGCCGACCGCGCAGTACAACAGCGATCGCTCGCTATACAGCGGTTGATATTCCAGTCCGGAAAGCGCGCTGGCCTGCGGTACCACGCCGACGTGCAGGCGACCGTCGAGTACACCTTGTTCGACCTCATTGGGCGCGATCATGCGGATCTGGATCTGCACGTCCGGGCCGCGCTCTTTCAACTGCGCGAGGGCATGGGTGATGCGCATGTGGGGCAGGGTGACCAGGTTGTCCGTCAGGCCAATGATCAATTCGCCACGCAAGTGCTGGTGCAGACCGTTGACCTCGGTGCGGAAGCTTTCCAGCGCACTCAACAGTTGCAACGCCGATTGATAGACCTCGCGACCTTCTTCGGTCAGGGAAAAACCGGCGCGTCCACGTTGGCACAGGCGCAGACCGAGGCGTTGCTCCAGATCGCTCATCTGCTGGCTGATCGCCGAGCGACCAATGCCCAGCACGGTTTCCGCTGCGGAGAAGCCGCCGCATTCCACCACACTGCGAAAGATCCTCAGCAGGCGAATATCAAAGTCGCTGACCTGGGCCAGCGGATCGGGACGGCGAGTGCTCATGCGGGTTACTCGAAAGTTTAGCGATTGGCTGACTGAACATTAGAAGAGTTGCATTTCACCGACTTTATCCCCGTGGCAATTTAGCTGCAACAACGGTTTTCAATCCTTACGCCGCTTATTGCCTTGCGAGGTTTTGCCCATGAACTTGCCTGAAAACGCCCCGACTTCGCTGGCCAGCCAGCTCAAGCTCGATGCTCACTGGATGCCTTACACCGCCAACCGTAACTTCCAGCGCGACCCGCGCCTGATCGTTGGCGCCGAAGGCAGCTGGCTGATCGACGACAAGGGCCGCAAGGTGTATGACTCGCTGTCGGGTCTGTGGACCTGTGGTGCCGGCCACACCCGCAAGGAAATCCAGGAAGCGGTCGCCAGGCAACTGGGCACGCTCGATTACTCGCCAGGCTTCCAGTACGGTCATCCGCTGTCGTTCCAGCTGGCCGAAAAAATCACCGACCTGACCCCGGGCAACCTGAACCACGTGTTCTTCACCGACTCGGGCTCCGAGTGTGCTGACACTGCTGTGAAGATGGTCCGTGCCTACTGGCGCCTGAAAGGCCAATCGACCAAAACCAAGATGATCGGCCGTGCCCGTGGCTACCACGGTGTGAACATCGCCGGCACCAGCCTCGGCGGCGTGAACGGCAACCGCAAACTGTTCGGTCAGGCGATGATGGACGTCGACCACCTGCCGCACACTCTGCTGGCAAGCAACGCCTACTCCCGTGGCATGCCGGAGCAGGGTGGCATCGCCCTGGCTGACGAACTGCTCAAGCTGATCGAACTGCACGATGCGTCTAACATCGCGGCGGTATTCGTCGAGCCATTGGCCGGTTCCGCTGGCGTGCTGGTTCCGCCGCAGGGTTACCTCAAGCGTCTGCGTGAAATCTGCGACCAGCACAACATCCTGTTGGTGTTCGACGAAGTGATCACCGGTTTCGGCCGTACCGGCACCATGTTCGGCGCCACCACCTTCGGCGTGACCCCGGACCTGATGTGCATTGCCAAGCAAGTCACCAATGGCGCGATCCCGATGGGCGCGGTGATCGCCAGCTCCGAGATCTACCAGACCTTCATGAATCAGCCGACGCCTGAATACGCGGTTGAGTTCCCCCATGGCTACACCTATTCGGCACACCCGGTGGCTTGCGCGGCGGGCCTGGCAGCACTCGACCTGCTGCAAAAGGAAAATCTGGTACAGAGCGTGACCGAAGTCGCACCGCATTTCGAAAATGCGCTGCACGGCCTCAAAGGCACCAAGAACATTATCGACATCCGCAACTTCGGCCTGGCCGGTGCGATCCAGATCGCACCACGTGACGGCGATGCGATCGTGCGTCCGTTCGAAGCCGGCATGGCGCTGTGGAAAGCCGGGTTCTACGTACGCTTCGGCGGCGACACCCTGCAGTTCGGCCCAACCTTCAACAGCAAGCCGCAGGACCTGGATCGTCTGTTCGACGCGGTCGGCGAAGTGCTGAGCAAGATCGACTGATTTCTCCTTCTATATACCTATAAACAACGGGCGTCCGGGAACGGGCGCCTGTGGACAACTTTTCAGGAGCTTCCATGAGCGTTATTCCGCATTTGATCAATGGCGAACTGGTGACCGAGAACGGTCGCGCGGTTGATGTGTTCAACCCGTCTACCGGCCAGGCTATTCACAAGTTGCCGCTGGCGACCCGCGAAACCATCCAGAGTGCCATCGACGCGGCCAAGGCTGCATTCCCGGCCTGGCGCAACACGCCGCCGGCCAAGCGTGCCCAGGTGATGTTCCGCTTCAAGCAACTGCTGGAGCAGAACGAAGCTCGTATCGCGCAACTGATCAGCGAAGAGCACGGCAAGACCCTGGAAGATGCTGCCGGTGAACTGAAGCGCGGCATCGAGAACGTCGAGTTCGCTTGCGCGGCTCCGGAAATCCTCAAGGGCGAGTACAGCCGCAACGTCGGCCCGAACATCGATGCCTGGTCTGACTTCCAGCCGTTGGGCGTTGTTGCCGGTATCACGCCATTCAACTTCCCGGCCATGGTGCCGCTGTGGATGTACCCGCTGGCGATCGTCTGCGGCAACTGCTTCATCCTCAAGCCGTCCGAGCGTGACCCGAGCTCGACGCTGCTGATTGCCCAGTTGCTGCTGGAAGCCGGCTTGCCTAAAGGCGTACTGAGCGTGGTGCACGGCGACAAGACGGCGGTGGATGCGTTGATCGAAGCACCGGAAGTCAAGGCGCTGAGCTTCGTCGGTTCGACGCCGATTGCCGAATACATCTACTCCGAAGGCACCAAGCGCGGCAAACGCGTTCAGGCCCTGGGTGGGGCGAAGAACCACGCCGTGCTGATGCCGGATGCGGATCTGGACAACGCTGTCAGCGCACTGATGGGCGCGGCTTACGGTTCTTGCGGTGAGCGCTGCATGGCGATCTCCGTGGCCGTGTGTGTCGGTGACCAGGTCGCCGACGCCCTGGTGGCCAAACTGGTTCCGCAAATCCAGGCGCTGAAAATCGGTGCCGGTACTTCCTGCGGTCTGGACATGGGCCCATTGGTGACTGGCCAGGCTCGCGACAAAGTCAGCGGTTATGTAGAAGACGGCGTAGCCGCCGGCGCGACGCTGGTGGTGGATGGCCGTGGCCTGACAGTGGCCGGTCATGAAGAAGGCTTCTTCCTGGGTGGTTGCCTGTTCGACAACGTCACGCCAGAGATGCGTATCTACAAAGAAGAGATCTTCGGGCCGGTGTTGTGCGTTGTTCGGGTCAACAGCCTGGAAGAAGCCATGCAACTGATCAACGATCACGAGTATGGCAACGGCACCTGCATCTTCACCCGTGACGGTGAAGCGGCGCGGTTGTTCTGCGACGAGATCGAAGTCGGCATGGTCGGCGTCAACGTACCGTTGCCGGTGCCGGTCGCCTATCACAGCTTCGGCGGCTGGAAGCGTTCGCTGTTCGGCGACCTGCACGCCTACGGCCCGGATGGTGTGCGCTTCTACACCCGTCGCAAGGCCATCACCCAGCGCTGGCCGCAGCGTGCGAGCCATGAAGCTTCGCAGTTCGCGTTCCCTAGCTTGTAAGTAGAAGGGCGTAGAAGGCCGACCCATTGGGTCGGCCTTTTTGTTTTAGAGGCTTTTTTGACCTATATGACAGATTTGTGAAAATCAGTGCTTGACGGCAGATTCTGGAGGCCTATAATTCGCCCCACTTCCGGCGCAGTCGAAACGGAAAACTCTTTGATAAACAAAGAGTTACGCAGTTTTCGGCAGCAGGTTGCTTCAGGTCATCGAAGTCGAAAGGAAGTTGAAAAAGAGG
>Ga0209050_1001355_pt1 | contig 26835 bp, 13 predicted proteins | sample Araplavi_mTSA_r2_FD_184276 | JGI IMG/M metagenome (GOLD analysis project Ga0209050, IMG submission 184276) | Arabidopsis root microbial communities from North Carolina, USA - plate scrape MF_Cvi_mTSA_r2 (SPAdes) (version 2) | ecosystem: Host-associated > Plants > Roots > Endosphere | place: USA... | reverse complement strand
TCCGGTTTGTTTATCTGATCCTTTTTTCATAAGTTAAGTCATCGTTATCGGGGTCCCCCGCCCGGCGCATGATAAGAAGTGGAGCATAGGAATATCTGTTAGCATTCTCAAAGGCTTGTTCTCAGGATTTGCCAAGGGGCATCTTGAAATGAATCGCGCGAGGATAGATCGGTTGGATGTTCATTTCAGGATTTACATCAGGTGTCGCTTTTCGCGACCTGCATGCTGCACCTTTTGGGTAAAGAATGCCCGATTCGCATTTCTCAGGACTTGTTTACGGATTATCAAAGGCATTGTGAAATGAATCACGCCATGATGGATTTGGTTGCTTGTTCATTTCATGACACCGTTTAAAGTATCGTTTTCGGGGCCTGCCCGCTGCATTTTTTGAAGGGAAAGAATACCGGTTAGCATTTCTCAAAGCTTGTTTTAGGAATAGCCGAAAGGCATCTTGGAATGAATCGCGCGAGGGATAGACAGGGTTGGATGTTCATTTCAAGACATTCATGTGAAACCATTTTTGGTCTTATAGTTAACTGTCTAACCTAAATCTAACCCGTATGAAAAAACTCTACAGGTGCATGGGACTGCCATTGGCCATGCTACTACTGTTCACCTCCATGGCACTGGCGCAGAACCGAACTGTGACCGGTTTAATCACGGATGAGAACGGCACTGGAATGCCCGGTGTCAACGTGATCGTAAAAGGAACGTCGAACGGTACCACCACCGACAGCGACGGTAAATATTCAATAGGCGTCCCCGATGGACCCGCGACACTGGTTGTTTCCTTTATCGGCTATTCCACCCAGGAAGTAGAGGTCGGAACGCGAACGGCCATCGACGTGAAGCTGGAAAGCGACGTAAAGCAACTCAGCGAAGTGGTGGTGACCGCCCTGGGTATTGAAAGAAATACCAAAGCGCTGCAATCGTCCGTTACGCAAGTGAGCGGCGACAACTTCACCCAAGCCCGCGAAAACAACATGGTGAACGGCTTGGCCGGTCGTGTGGCCGGTGTGAACGTAACCAAGATCGCCTCCGGTCCCGCCGGCTCTTCGCGCGTGGTTATCCGCGGTGCGAAATCCCTGAACACCGCCAACGGCGCTAACAATCAGCCCTTGTATGTTATCGATGGTATCCCGATGGATAACACCAACTACGGTCAGGCTGGTGTGTGGGGTGGTGGTGACCAGGGCGATGGTACAAACAGTATCAGCCCGGACGATATTCAATCCATGACGATCCTGAAGGGTGCTAGTGCTGCGGCCCTTTACGGTTCCCGCGCCGCGCAAGGGGTGATTCTCATCACCACGAAAAAAGGAAGCGCGCGCAAAGGTTTGGGTATTGAGTATAACTCCAACTTCGTTTTTGAAAAAATTTACAACCTCACCGACTGGCAACACAGCTATGGCTCCGGCGCCTACACCGGCGTTGGCTCCCTGGCCAACCGTGTGGCTACTAAAGCGACCAATCCAGACGAAGTTCAGAGCGCTTTTGACAATGGATGGTACGACCAGGCCTGGGGTCCGAAACTTGATGGCTCGACCGTTTATCATTTCGACGGAAAGGCCCACCCGTATTCCTATCAGGGAGATCAGTGGGATAAGTTTTACAGAACAGGGACTTCCTTCACCAATAGCCTCGCCTTTACGGGAGGCACCGAAACGCAGAGTTTCCGGTTTTCGATGTCGAATCTGAATAGCAAGAGTGTTATTCCGAATTCCGGTTTTGACAGGGTGAACCTGATGCTGGCTTCCAACTCGAAGTTTGGCAAAAAGGTAACGCTGACCACGAAAATCATGTACTCCAACGAGAAGGCAAAAAACCGGCCCAATGTTTCTGACTCTCCCGGCAATGGCATTCAGTCGATGTACTATATCAACAACGACTTCAATCTTGAAGAATACAGGGGCGACCCTAACAAGCCCGGTGCGGTTTGGGAAGGCGGTCCGCCGCCGCTCGATGGCAAGAGCAACGGTCAGGAATTGCAAGGCTCTTCCAACTTGTGGGGACAAAACCCTTATTGGGCAGCGTATCAATTTAGAAACACCGATACACGCGACCGCATTATTGCTTCCGGACAATTGCGTTACGACATAACCGATTTTCTGTATGCCCAAGTGAAGGGTGGTATGGACTGGTCGACCAAGCGCGGCTCGCAGTTAACGCCGGAAGGCACGGGTTATCAGCTTCCTGGAGCCCTTACCGAATATGAAGCACGTCAGCGCGAGATCAACCTGGAGTATACCGTCGGCTTTAACAAAACCTATGGTAAAATCGGTGTCAACGTCTTTGCCGGCGGCAACAAGATGCTGACGGAATATGAAAAGAGCGACTTGGCAGGAAACGGCTTTAACACACCGTTTGTGGCCGCCATCGCGAATGCTGCAGCGAAGACCTATAATTATGACTACAGAAAACAAGGAATCAATTCGCTGTATGGATCGGCCGAAATTTCGTGGAACAACATCCTTTACTTGACGGGAACCGCCCGAAAGGATTGGTTCTCGGTGCTGAACCCCGGACACAACTCGATTCTGTATCCTTCGATCGGCGCATCGTTCATTTTCTCCGATGCTATCGGCGGTCTTCCTACATGGTTTAGTTTTGGCAAATTGCGCGCATCGTGGGCTCAGGTGGGAAATGCATTTTCGGTTCTTCCCTATAGCACCAACTTGCAATACACTACCGGTCTCACGCACCTTAGCCGGCCCTTGGGATATTTCTCTTCGGCAACCCAAACCAACAACGGAAACTTGCCTAACCCCGACCTGGTGCCCTACACCTCTACAGAAACAGAGTTTGGATTGGATGTACGTTTCCTTGAAAACAGACTCGGCATCGACTTCACGTACTACGCTCAGAAAACAACCGATGATATTCTGAACGCCCCGATCTCGCGAGCTTCGGGCTTTGGAACAACGTCTGTGAATTTGGGTGAACTGCAAAACAGAGGTATAGAGCTGTTGATCACCGGACAGCCTCTCCGTGGAAACCTGACGTGGGATGTCTCTCTTAACTTTGCGAAAAACAACAGCAAGATCATATCGCTGATTCCGGGAACGGACATTTTAAATGTTGAAGAACCCAGGACCCGAACGGTGTTCGTGAGCCAGATCGTTGGCCAGCCCTTTGGTACCTTAACGGGCCTCAAACAAAAAGTATCTCCCGACGGGCGGTTGGTCTATGACAGCGACGGCGCACCGTTGACTGACGGAACCTATCAAGTTCTGGGCTCCGGTGTTCCTAATTTCACAGGGGGGTTGAACAACTCGTTTACCTATAAGCAATTCAACCTGACGTTCCTCATCGACTTCAAATCCGGTGGTAAGATCTATTCCGGAACGAACGTGCGGATGACGGAAGCCGGCTTCCACAAACAAACGCTGGCGGGAAGAGATGGCGAAGCGCCGCTGACCATCAACGGCGTGACGGAAGTCAAGGATGCTGATGGCAACGTGACAGGCTACGAGCCGATCAACAGGGCACTGGCCCCTGGAGAGGCGCAGAATTATTGGGCCCAGTTGGGTGAGCGTGCGCAGGATCATTTTACCTACGACGCCTCCTTTATCAAATTGCGGCAAGTCACCCTTGGCTACAACCTGCCAAAAACCCTGTTGACGAAAACGCCATTCCAGACAGTATCCCTCTCGTTTGTAGCGCGCAACCTGGCAATTCTCTATAAGAATGCAGAGAACATCGATCCCGAATCATCCTATACCAGCTCGAACGCACAAGGTTTGGATTATTTTGGTATGCCACCGACGAGAACGTATGGCTTCAATTTGAGAGTATCCTTCTAATCCCAATCCGAACGACCATGAAGCAATTACATAAATACTTTCTAACGATGATCCTGGCAGTCATTTTTGTTGCCGGATGCGACACGGATTCACTGCATGAGCTGAATGTCAGTCCACAATATGTGAACGAACTCAATCTGAATTTCTTGTTCACGTCAGCACAACTGGGCTCGGCATCCGGAGGATCTGCAGGCGATAACCGCTATATCGACTGGCGTACCAACATCGGTATGTGCAGCTATGCTATCCAGCAGCTTGCGAATGCCGGCGGTGGTATAGCCCCTGGCGATAAATATACCGACAACCCCGAAACCGCCAGCGCTCCTTTTGAATTCATCTATGGCGATGAATTAAACAACTTGGGTGCCGTGCTCAGGCAGACGTCTACCGGTGGATATGCGGAAGGCAAAAATCTAAACCTTCGCCAGGCTGCGCGTATTCTGCGTGCCCTTCTTTTCCACCGCCTCACCGACTATTATGGAAGCATTCCCTATAGCGAGGCCCTGCAAGGCATGGACAAAGTATACTTTCCGAAATACGACAAACAGAAAGCCATCTATGCCGATCTTTTGAAGGAGCTCGATGAAGCCTCTGCGGCCATCAGTGACGCCAACCCGGATGAAGGGTTTGCGGCTGCTGACCTGTATTTCGAAGGCGATATCGCGAAATGGAAAAAGTTTGGCTATTCGATCATGTTGCGCCTGGCCATGCGCATCTCCAATGTGGATGCCGCAACAGCCGGAACCTATGTTGGCAAAGCCGTTGCCGGTGGAGTCTTCGAGAGCAACGACGACAACGTGTGGGTGCAAATGGCATTGGCCCCCAGCCAGTGGGTGAACCAAAACGGCATCAGCCGCGCGTTCTATCCCGGCGATGGTGGACAGCCTACTTTCCTCAGCAAAACCTTTATCGAATGGCTGAAAGGCGCCAACCTCAACGACGCTTCGGATGATGATCCGCGGTTGATGATTTTCAGCGGTGGCATCGGCGATTGGGTTCCCCCGAAATGGACTCCCACCACCACCGATCCCTTGAAACAGAAAGGCATGCCGAACGGTTATGACGCGCCCGGTCTTCAAGTTTACGAAGGCGCACCCAAACCCGTCGATCAGGATGCAACCTACTCCAAGATCAACCCGGTGATGCTGGACAACGACGAACCGTACATGATCATGAACTATGCTGAAGTCGAGTTCCTGATGGCCGAGGCGGCAGAACGCAACCTGGGTGGCCTTGCCCCCGGCGATGCCCTGGAACACTATGAAGCCGGTGTGAAGGCAGCCATGCAAATGTATACACCGTATGACGCTTCGCTCAGCGTGACCGATGGAGAAGTGACCACCTACCTGGCCACCTATCCGTATGCCGGCACCACCCAACAAAAACTCGAAATGATCGGCGAGCAAATGTGGGCGAGTAAATTCCTGAACTGGTGGGAAGCCTGGTCGGATTGGAGAAGAACCGGTTTTCCTGTGCTGACGCCCACCAGCTATCCGGGCAACATCACCGGTGGAACGATCCCGCAGCGACTTAAATATCCGAATGCGGAAGTGGCCGGCAATCCCAACTTTAGCGCCGGCGCAACAACACCCAACCTCTACACGACAAAAGTGTGGTGGGCTGGAGGACCTGAATAGACCCCGTTCGTGTATAATTAAAAAAAGCCGTCTCGTTCGAGACGGCTTTTTTTGTTTGCGCCGGGTCCATCCGGACGTCGATCAAGACGGGTCATTGCCCAGGGACAAGTTTCATCTGCGCTTGCGAAACACCAGCAGGGGAGCATTGTTGCGCGCGACGAAGATCCGTTTGCCTTGCGCTGTGTTCATGATCGCGGCGTCGCGCACTTCGCCCTTCATGTAAAACGAAGTGTGCGCCTGTGGTTGGTAGGTAAACGTGCTGCCGTTGCCTTTGAGGAAGACGCCGCGGCTGGCATCATGTCGACCGGCTTGCGGTTTGAGCGCGTAGAAATTTCCGCCGAGCCATAGGTCGGTCTTGCCGTCTTGGTCGAGATCGTCGGCGAGGATGGCGAAGACGGGGGAGACCTGTGCTTCTTTGGGCAACGATGTTCGCCTGAACGTTGCCCCGTCATTCCAAAGGATGGCGCTTTCCAGGGTCTCGGCGCTATAGACCAGCGAGCGTTCGCGAATGGCAGGTGGAAAAAGCGAGTCGTAGGTTTTGGTGGCGTAGCCGGCATATTTGAGGATGCTCTTTCGCAGCGCGGGCAGTTGGCTGGTGAGCTCCAGTTTGGAAACGAACGGGTAGGGGATCGTGTCGAGCGGGGGATACCAGGTGATGATGGGCTCGCTCTTGCCGTTGTCGTCGAAGTCGTTGACATACATGGCGACGGGCCGGGTCGTTGAGGCTTTGAATTTTGTGTTGAGTCCCCAATTGCCGGCAATGAAATCCATGTCGCCGTCGTTGTCGAGATCGGCCGCCTGGATGCGGTTCCACCAGCCGGTGGTGTGCGGCACGGTGTCGGGGTCGGTGAGCATGCCTTTGTCGTTTTTGAAGATGTGGATGGCCATCCAATCGCCCACCACGACGAGCTCCTTGAAACCGTCGCCGTTTGTGTCGGCCCAGGTGGCGTCGGTGACCATGCCGATGTTGCCGAGGGAGGGGAGGGCGATGTTGAGCCATTCGCCGTTGTCGTATTTGAGCAGGTAGCTTTGCGGGGGCAAGCCATAATTGCCGGGCACGGAGCGAGCCCCCAGGAAGATCTCTGCGCGGCCATCGTGATCAAAATCTTCTGCGAGGAGGGTGGAGAAATTGCCGATGAGTTGGGGGATGGCTGCGGGGTTGGGTGAGAAATTTCCTTTGCCGTCGTTTTTGTAGCAGCGCAGCAGGAAATAGGAGCGATCCATTTCGGGTTCGTTTCCTCCCGAGCCGATGATGAGATCGAGATCGCCGTCGGCATCCTGGTCGAAGAACGTGCCACAGGTGCTTTCAAATTTCTTGTCGTTTGCAAACGCGGGCGTTGGTTTGAGCAGGAAGGTGCCATCGCTTTTTTGGAGAAACAATTTGCAAGGATCGCCGGACGCACCCAGCAAGATAAAGTCGTCTTTGCCATCGTGGTTCACGTCGCCGGTGATCAGGCGGGGGCCTTCGGTGGACAGCATCCGCGTCAGCAGAATTTCCTGGTCGAAGTCGTTGTGCCGATCCTCGTGATGGGCGGCGTCGCCGTGGAGCACTTGCGCGCTGACGTCTTCAAAATCGTTGTGTGTTTGATCGTTGCGATTTTTTGTGGGAGTTGGTGTTGCCTTCGCGTAGTCGAGCGTGAGGGATTGATCGGCTTTTATTTGTGTTAGGACCTCCTTCTTTCCATCGGGCCACGTCACGGTGAGCGTATCGATATGATCTGTTTTTCCCAATCCAAACAACAACGACGGTTCAATGCTGCTTTGAAAGCCACGGGTATTGAAATTTTGCTGGGTCATGATTTGCTTGCCCACTTTAAAACTAACCTGCGCCCCAATGCCAAAGGGATCGTGGGCCGGTCCTTTGAAGGTTGTTTTGAGATAATGATTATTCGCTTTTGTGTTTGCTTCGTTGCGATAGACAAAACAGGGCGCGTTGATGTTGCTGACCACCAGGTCGAGGTCGCCGTCGGCATCCAGGTCGGCATAGGATGATCCGTTGCTGAAGGAGGGCTGCGCCAAGCCCAGGGCCTGGGCTTTGTTTTGAAAGTTCCAGTCGCCGGTATTTTCAAACGCATAATTCGACAAGGGGTGGGAGGGGATGAGGGTGATGAAATCGCGATAATCGAATTTGCCGCGGCGGCTGATGATCTCGTTCTTTTTTTGAGCATCGCCAATAAACTCACGGAAGTCCATGGACATGATGTCGCGCTGGATGCCATTGCTGACAAAGATGTCTTTGCGCCCGTCGTTCTCGAAATCAAAAATGAGCGCACCCCAGCTCCAGTCCGTTGCCGATACCCCGGCTTGCAAGGCGATTTCCTGGAAGAACCCTTGACCGTCGTTGAGGTGAAGGCAATTCTGCACCATTTGGTAGTGATAGTTTGCGCGATACTTGGTGTCTTCGAGGTGATAGGGGTCGAAGGCGATGGTGGCTTTAAGCCGGTAGTTGTCGGCCGGCAGCATGTCGGTGGTGAAGATCTCGGGGCTGCCGTCGTTGTTGAGGTCGGCGATGTCTGCCCCCATGCTGGAGACGGAACAATAGTCGACGCGGTCGATCAATTCTTCGTGGAATTTGCCTTGGCCTTGGTTGATGTAGAGGTAGTCACGCTCCCAAAAATCGTTGCTCACATAAATATCCGGCAGAAGATCGTTGTTGACATCGCTCACGCCAACGCCCAACCCAAACCCGACGGCGCTGCTGTAGAGGCCCGCGGCGCTGGTCACGTCGGTGAACGTCGCACCGTCGTTGCGCATCAACTTGTCGCCTCCGGGGTCGGCGTGTTCGCGCATCTTGCTGTAGAGCTCGATGCGGGCGGGGTCTTTGAAGCTGTTGTTGAGGATGTAGCAATCGAGGTCGCCGTCGCGGTCATAGTCAAAGAAGGCGGCGTGGGTGGAATACCCCGCGTTGTTGAGGTTGTAGGCCTTTGCTTTTTCGGTGAAGGTGCCGTTGCCGTTGTTGATGAAGAGCTCATTCTCGCGAAAGGCGCCGTCGACGTCGCCGGAGTTGCAGACATAGATGTCGAGCCAGCCGTCGGCATTTACATCGGCCATGGTGACGCCCGTGCTCCAGACCTTTGTTCCGGCCACGCCGGCTTTGTCGGTGATGTCTTCAAAAACAAAATTGCCTTTGTTCAAGTAGAGTTTGTTCTTGTCCTGGTTGGACGTGAAATAGATATCCGGCAGCCCGTCGTTGTTGATGTCGCCGATGGCCACGCCTCCGCCGTTGTAGAAGTTGCGATAAGTAAGGACGTTGAACTTCTCCTCGTTGACCACCTGGTTTACAAAGCCGATGCCGGTCACGTCGGCGGCGAGCAACGTGAAGAGGGGAGCCTGATCCGTTGGGGCCGGCGTGGCGATTTCTTTTTTGCCACAACCGCTGCAGAGCAACGCAAGCAAGCATGCAGAGTAAAGCCTCGAGGATATTGTTTTTGATGATGTTGTCAAGGAATGCACGATGGTTACGGGGTTATGTGGTCGCCGTCGAATACGCCATCGCCATACGTTCCCATATACGCTCCCCACCGCAGGGGGGCTTTGACGCGGACCGGCGTGGCGATACGTTTGATGCGCGTTCCCAGGAATAAAAGAAGATCGCCATGGTGATAGTACTGGCAATGGACAATGTCAAGATAACCGTCGCCGTCGAGGTCTCCGATCCAGGGCGTGGAAAAAATGTTTTTGAACCCCTTGGTTTGATCGATCACCTGGACGGCGTTTTTGCTAAAGTCGATGGCGATGAGTTTGTTTTCCATGACCGGCGGGGTCTTGCCGGCAAAGCCCAATGTACAGTCGAATTCATTTATGCTGAGGATGACCTCGTCGCGGCCGTCGCGATTGAGATCACAAACGACGGGTGATGAAAAACCCGTGCAGCCGATGGAATCCGTATAGGCGATGGCGCCGGTCTTGCCATCGATGAGCACCTGGCGCGAGCCGGCACTGTTGGGCCACTGGCCGCGGCTGACAAACGTGAAAAAATCGGGGACGTCATCGTCGGTGAAATATCCCACGGCAAAGCTATTGCTGCACTCCGTCCCCTTGACCGATTGGGTCCACAACGGCTGCAGCGTTTTGCCGTCGACGGCCACGATCGTGCTGCCATGGGTGATGGCTACGATATCGCGATAGCCATCGGCGTTGATGTCGGCGATGGAGGGTGGTGCGATAAAGCCGTGGCCGGTTTCGGTGGCAATAGTGGTGGCGTTGGCAAGGCGGTGCTGCAGGAGGTCTTGGAGATGGGCTGCGTATAGGTGGCCGTTGATGGTTTCGCCCCCTGTCCCAAAGATGAGGGTGAGATCCGGGCTTCCCGGTTGCGAGAAGCACAGCGGCGACATATACGATTCCTTGCCGTCGGGCATGGTGTCGGCGGCCAGGATGTTCCCCGTTTTGCTGTCGAAGAGCATGAGCACACCCGGGAACCGGTTTATTTCCGAATCCGGGGCCGCCGCCGCATTGCCGCCGTTGACGGTGAGCAGGTCTTTGATGCCGTCGCCGTTTTGATCGGGGACAAGGACGCTGTTGTTGAAATTGAACCGCGCGTATTTTAAGATGGAATCTTGTGCGTGTTCGGCGGCATGGTATTCCCACAAGACGTCGCCCGTTTTGCCGTTGAGCGCTTTGAGGTGGGGTGAGCGGCCGCCAATGAAAATATCGGCTGTGCCGTCGTTGTTGATGTCGCAGAAGGTGGCCGACCCATAGACCTGGTCGGTGGCGGTTTGCTTCCACAGAAGTTCGCCTGTTTTTCCGTTGACGGCGATGATGCCATGATCGCTTTTTTGAAATTCATTTTTGCCGGCGCCCATCACGAGGTCCAGCACACCGTCGCCATCGAGGTCAACGGCACGGGGCGATGATTGCGAGCCGATGACGCCAATATCTTTCGTCCACACCACTTCGCTTTTTCGCCTCCCGCAAGTCATCAACAGAAAGCCCATCACGACCGCAAATCCGTAGCGGCAAAACAGGCAAAAAAAAAGACCGGGAACATGCTGCATAGGCAGGGGATCAACGCCCAAAAAGGAGGCTTATCAAAGTTCACATTTTACGGGAAAGAACCGCTACTTTTTGCAAAAAAAACTCGCCGGGAGGATGCCTTATGGAGGAACTATGTTATCTTGTATGACAACCAGCCTGAACCCTTTGCCCTCATGAAAAGCCTGCATCGACAGCTTTTTTTTCTAACCGTCCCGCTGATTTTTTACCACCCTTTCTTATCGGCGCAAGCGCCCTTGTTCGAATCGTTGCCCGCGCAAAAGACGGGTGTCACTTTCCGGAATATGCTGGAAGAAACACCGAAGTCGAACGTGCTCACCTATGAGTATTTTTTTAACGGCGGCGGCGTGGCCGTGGGCGACGTGAACAACGACGGGCTCGACGATCTTTACTTCACGGCCAATATGAAGGCAAACGCACTCTACATTAACCAGGGAAATTTTAAGTTCAAGGAAATTGCCAAGGCTGCGGGGGTGAATTGTGACGTGCCGTGGAAAACGGGTGTGACCATGGCGGATGTGAATGCCGACGGATACCTTGATCTGTATGTCTGCTACTCGGGCAAAGGCGATCCGGAGAAAAGACGCAACAAACTTTTTATCAACAACAAAGACCTCACGTTCACCGAACGGGCGGCGGAATATGGTCTGGACGATCCCGGCTACTCCACGCACGCTTCTTTCTTTGATTATGACAATGACGGCGACCTGGACATGTACCTGTTGAATCACAACGTGGTGGTGATCCGCGAATTTGAGTATGCGAAAGCAAAGCAGACACGCGATCCCTATGCCGGTCACAAACTCTTCCGCAACGACAACGGCCACTTCAAAGACGTGAGCGAAACGGCCGGCGTCAAAGGCAATCCACTGGGCTTCGGACTTGGTATTACGGTGGCCGACATCAACAAGGATGGCTGGATGGATATGTATGTCTCCAACGACTATGTCGAGCCGGACTATGTCTACATCAACAACGGCGACGGCACCTTCACCGATCGCATGACGGAATACATGCAGCACATCTCCTATTTCTCGATGGGCTGCGACGTGAGCGACATCAACAACGACGCGTGGCCCGATATTTTTACGGTCGACATGCTGCCGGAGGACAATCACCGGCAGAAACTCCTCTACGGACCCGAGAACTATGAGCAATATGCCCTGATGGTGATGAACGGTTTTTATTTTCAAAACATGCGCAACATGCTGCACCTGAACAACGGCAACGGAACCTATAGCGAGATCGGACAATTGGCCGGCGTTTCGAAAACCGATTGGAGTTGGGCGCCACTGCTGGCCGACTATGACAACGATGGCTGGAAAGATCTCTTCATTACGAACGGCTATTTCCGCGACTACACGAACCGCGACTTTCTGAAGTACAAGGGTGATTATTATTTTGAAAAACGGAAAGCGAATGAAAAGGCCGACACGTTTCACCTGGTGAGTACCATGACCTCGACGCCCGTGCACGACTACGCCTATCGCAACAACGGTGACCTGACCTTTACCGACGTGAGCAACGCATGGGGGTTCGGCGCGCCGAATTTTTCCAATGGCGCCGCCTACGCGGACCTGGACAACGACGGCGACCTGGACCTCGTGGTGAACAACGAAAATGCGACAGCCTCGGTGTTCAAAAACCTTTCACGCGAGCAACACCCGGACCTTCATTATCTGCAGGTGTCGCTGGCGGGGAGCGGAAAGAATACGAGGGCCATCGGTGCAAAGGTGAAATTTTACACCGGTAACAAAATACAATACCAAGAACATGTGCCGGCACGCGGTTTTCAATCGGCGGTGAGCGACCGCATGCATGTGGGCCTGGGGAAGGTTGATGTCGTGGATTCCATTGCCATCACGTGGACCTCGGGGAAGCAAGAGACGTTGCGGCAAGTGAAGGCGGACCAGCTTCTGGTAATAAAAGAAGATGAAAACGCAAAGTATGTGCGCCCGCCCGCGACGCGTCCCAACCCGGTCTTTGAAGCCACGGACCCCCTGGTGAACTATGCACATGTGGAGGCGGGCTTTAACGATTTTAAACGTCAGCCCTTGTTGCTCACGATGCTGACCGCCTGCGGGCCTGTGATGGCCACGGCGGATGTGAACGGCGATGGCCGCTCCGATGTGTTTGTAGGTGGAACGGAAGATAACCCCGGAAAATTGTTTCTTCAAAACCCAGCGGGTTCCTTCAACGAAGTTGCGGGTCTCGCCCCCGGGAAAAAATTCACGGATGCCGATGCGCTCTTCCTCGATGTGGATGGCGACAAAGACGTGGACCTCTATATTGTTAGCGGGGGATACAACGAATACAAAGAAAAAGACGACGCGCTGCAAGACCGGCTTTATCTCAACGACGGCAAGGGAAATTTTACGCCGGCACCGGCACTGCCGGACGTGCGCGTGAGCAAGTCATGTATCGCGGCGAGAGACTTTGATCACGATGGCGATGTAGACATTTTTCTTGGCGGTCGCGTCATTCCCGGAAAGTACCCGGCGACACCCGAAAGTTTCCTGCTGCGGAATCAGAACGGGAAGTTCGAGCAGGTCGCCGACGCCGTGGCGCCCGGCTTGTCGCGCCTCGGCATGGTGACGGACGCTGCGTGGCTCGATGTGAACGGTGATCGCTGGGAAGACCTTGTCGTGATCGGCGAATTTATGGCCATCGAAGTTTATGTGAACGAAGGAGGCAAAAGCCTGGTGCGGAGTACGGACAAATTCTTTGACCGACCGGCCACAGGCTTGTGGAACAAAATGCTTGTTTATGATTTCGACGGCGACGGCGACGACGACGTGATTGCCGGCAACCTCGGACTGAATACGCAACTCCATGCCAGCGCCACCGAACCGCTGACACTGGTGTATAAAGATTTCGATAACAATGGATCGCTCGACCCGATCCTGGTCTATTATCTGCAAGGCAAACCCTATCCCTTTCCCACGCGCGACGAATTGCTGGACCAAATGTACAGCATGCGCAAAAAGTTTACCAGCTATGCATCGTATGCCGACGCGCAATTGAACGACATCTTCTCCGGTGGCGATTTAAAAGATGCCACGTCACTGAAAGCCGAAATGCTGGAAAGCGTCTACCTGGAAAATACTTCACAAAAACTGGTGCCCCACCCGTTGCCCACCCAAGCCCAATTTGCACCGCTCTACGCCCTTGCCCTGACGGACTTTAACGGCGACGGCCACATGGACGTGATCGCTGCGGGCAACCAAAGCTCAATCCGTATTCGCATGGGTGTGATCGATGCCAACTTCGGACAACTCCTGGCAGGCGACGGCAAAGGGAACTTCCGCTATGTGCCCCAAGGCGAGTCGGGGTTGACGTTTGTGGGGGATGTGAAATCCCTGGAGATGATTCGCGCCGGGGAGGACAATTATTTGCTGCTGGGTGTGAACAACGTGGGGATTGCCAATTATAAACTTCGTAAGAAATGAGATCGCGGCAATATTTCTTTTTGCTCGGACTCGTGTTGGCGACTACGGTCGCGGCTCAAAAAAACGATCAGCGGCGCGAAGACATTCAGCTGTTGACCGACCACGTCTTTCATCTTTCGGAGGTGATGCTACACGATGTGGCAAACCCGCCGGCGGCGAGCCGATTCTATGCCTATGCGTTGCTGGGCGCTTATGAAGCGTCGGCCATGAGCGAGGGGAAATTGCCCGACCTGCATTTGAGATGGAAAATGGCGCCCGCTCCCGCGCCGGCAAATGGAAACACAGCCTTTTGCTCGTTGTATACCCTGCTGGAAGTGGGACGGCAATTGATGCCTTCCGGTTATTTGCTGGAAGAGAAACAAAAGAAACTCATCCAATACTTCAAAACAAAACGCAAACTCTCCACCGCCCAGGTGACGAGCCTGGTGACCTACTCACAAGACATTGCCTCACAAGTGGTCGCGTTAGCGCGTGCCGACCACTACAACCAGCTGAGCACCTATTCGCGCTATAAACCCAAAAAAGAGGAAGGGCACTGGTTCCCCACACCGCCGGAGTACATGGCGGCCGTAGAACCCCAATGGAAAACAATCGTTCCCTTTTTCCTGGACTCCGCCGCCCAGTTCGCCCCCGCGCAACCCACTCCCTATAGCAAAGACACCGCCAGCGCATTCTACTGCCAGATGAAGGAGGTTTATCTTGCAGGCAAGCACCTAACGACCGAGCAAAGGGCGATTGCCAGCTTCTGGGATTGCAACCCCTTTGCCGTGAGCTACTCCGGGCACATGGCCATCGGCTTGAAGAAGATCTCCCCGGGCGGACATTGGATGGGCATCACCGGCATCGCCTCCCGGCAGGCCAGGCTTTCCCTCGATTCGGCAATCCTGATCCACACCGCAGTGGCCCTCACGTTGCACGACGCCTTTATCAGTTGCTGGCAGGAGAAATATGGCAGCGATCGCATCCGGCCAGAGGCGGCCATCAACAAACTCATGGACCCCACATGGCGGCCCCTGCTGCAGACGCCTCCCTTCCCCGAATATACCAGCGGCCATAGCGTGGCCTCGGCGGCAGTGGCCGTAGTCTTGACGCATTTTTTTGGAGACGGCTTCGCCTACACCGACAATTCCGAGATCGTCTTTGGACTCCCCGAACGCAAGTTCTCCTCCTTCCAACAAGCCGCCGACGAGGCCGCCATCTCCCGCCTGTACGGCGGCATCCATTTCCGCGACGCCTGCGAACAGGGCGCGATCCAAGGAAAAAAGGTCGGCGAATTCGCCTGGACGCGCATGTTTACCAAAAAATGACCTAACCCTCAGCATTTTAACCCGGCACAGCCGCAACACAAAGAAGCACTACTGCACAAACGATCTCTGGGTTCAAATGAAACCCCAGGAATCCGCGGACAGCCCATTCAAATCCGTGCGGTGATGCATTTCCACTCGAAGCCGACATTTCCAGACATCCGCCGTGCCATTTCCCCACCCCCCTCACACCGCTGATGTAGTTTTTCCCACCGCCACAAATCGGCGATATAAAGGAGAAATCGTTTGTGGAGAACGGCTTCCAGCGATAAATAAATGTTTATCAATCCTTAACAAATACTTTCGAAACTTATTTGCCGCATTGCTGTTATTTGAAGCGAAAAAGAAGCGCACGACGACGATTTTATGGGACCGAAGGGAATTTTGATTTCTATTTTTATACTGGCTCACCTGGCATACATCATCACCCACCTATATGATCTGAAAGTAAAAAGCAAACGATCCAACAAATGGAAGTGGGCAATGATGATCTTGTTCCTCCCTGTTGTGGGTGTTTTGCTGTACGACCGGACAAAGCAAAGAAGACGACAGGCACATTGGTAGCGCCTGATCAACCGAAGACACCCAGCAGCAGTAAGGCCCATACCCACCGTCTCCACACCATCGACCCACAACCTGCGGTTGGAGAAAATAGGAGCTTAGTCCCGAATGCTCTGGGCAGGGTTTGCCATCGCAGCACGTATGGTATGTATACTTACCGTCGCCATCCCAAGAATCAGCAAAACCATAGACGGAAAGAGAAACACAGCGTACGACAAATTTATTCGAAACGCGAAATTGCCAAGCCACTTGTCTGATACTATCCACACCACCGGCAGTGCGACTATGCACGCAAGAAGCAGAAGCTTTAGAAACTGCATCGACAACAGTTCAACGATAGCTATGGATGAAGCGCCAAGAACCTTTCTGATACCGATTTCCCTAACTTTTTGAGCGCTGGTAAAAGAAGCCAGGCCCCAAAGACCGAGACAGGCAATTATTATCGCTAGCATAGCAAACAGGCTAAATAATCTCCCGAATCTCTGGTCCGACTGATACTGCCGATTGAAGAAATCGTCGTGAAAGTAGTACTCGAATGGGGCGTTCGGAAAATGGACCTTAAAGAGCTTCTCGACTTGTGTTATCGTTTCACGTATATTATGGGAGATCACAATCGAATACCACCCTGCGCAAACTTCCTGGGGCCAAAACACCATCGGAGTGAACTTATTCTTCAGAGAATACCAATGCACATTCGATACAACGCCGAGCACGGGTGCAGTATACTCCTCGTTAAAGATCATACTTTCTTCAACCGCTTTCTGTGCGGACCCAAATCCAAAGGACTCCACCGATGCCTCGTTAATGATGATCGCCTTCATTTCCGTTGCCGACGTGTAGTCCCAATTCTTGCCAGCCGCCAACTTTATGCCGTACGTGTGCAGGAAATCTGGGTCAACGAACACGACCTCCATATTCTGCCCTTTTATTTGCTCTTGCTCGGCCGCACCCTTTTTGGCGGCATGTATGCCCCAGTTGTATCCGCCACCCGGTACAGCATCGGATGTGGCCACTTGGCTTATGGCGGGAATCTGACGCAGTGCATTCTTGAACGAAAGCAATTGAGTTGAGAAATTCGCCGAATCCAGACCTTTAGGTCCGTTCAAAACAAGGATTTTCTCTCCAGCCGCCTCATCACTTCTGTTTTGCATGAATTGTATCTGCTGGTAGATGACAAACGTCCCCACGATAAGCGCCAGCGACGAAGCAAACTGAAATACCACAAGGGCTTTCCGCAACAGTAGTCCATGGCCGGTCCTGCTACTGCCCTTTATGACTTCCGTGACCTTAAACGATGACAGAACAAATGCCGGGTAAAAACCTGAAATGACGGATCCAACCACAAGCAGCGATATTAACCATGTCCATACCTGAATTCCCGTGAACTCAAGTGAAAAACGCTTGTCCATTATATTGTTTAGCAGATCAAGTAACGGGAACGAAATCAATACAGCTAACAATAGGCTAATCAGATTGACAACAACCGACTCAAGGAAAAACTGCCCCATAAGCTGACTCTTATAGGTGCCAACTACCTTCCTTATTCCAACTTCCTTCGACCGCTCTATCGCGCGGGCAGTAGAAAGATTTACATAATTCACCCACGCTATTCCCAGTACAAAAATGGATATCACAATTAGAAAATATACCGTACTGATGCTTCCACCCTCACGCTGCCCAGCGCCGGAACTATCACCCAAGTGGATTTGGGTAATAGGTTGAAATTGAATGACTGGGTTACTGGCCCCATTGTTCCCTAATCTGCCAGCGGTGTACGGGTCTTTCGGTAAGTAGCTAGCAAGAAAACCAGGCATCTTCGACTCAGCCACGGACTTGTCAACTCCAGCAGCGAGCTCAACATAGGTGATAAAGTTTTCAAGACGGGCATTTGCACCTTTGTAGTCAGCATTGTTCAACAGATTTTCCATCGGCAAGAGTATATCGACATCGATATGAGAATTCTCAGGCGGATCATCGATCACAGCCGTCACCTGGAACTCGCCATATTGCGAAATATGTAGCGCCTTTCCGACCGGGTCAATATCTTTTCCAAAATACTTTTCAGCCATCGACTTGGTCATCACCATAGTATAGGGCCGCGATAGCGATCCAACAAGGTTTCCGTAATGTGCGCTATAGTCGAAAACGTTGAGAAACGACGCATCGACAAACTGCAAATTGGGCTCGTTGAACCGAACAGGGTTCCCGATTGCGGAAAAGTATGTGACCACTGCACCACCGTAAAATGGGTGTCTTCTTACAAACTGTTTAATCTCAGGTATTGATTCCTGTAGCGCCGGTCCAAGATCATAGCCCACGACAGCCCACTGTTCACCACTTGAATATATTGAGCTTGTTATTCTGAAAACGGAATTTGCCTTTGCATGATACTTGTCGAAACTAAGCTCGAATGCGACAACCGTCCACAAAACTATGGTGACAGCCATGCCAATGGATAGGCCCAGTACGTTGATCAACGAGAACAATTTTCTCTTCATTAAATTGCGAAGACATATCTTCAGATAGTTGCCAATCATGGGCATTTTAATTTATCTGATAGAAAGCTATGAATATTTCACATCATCCGTGTCCTTATTTTCTCCCATCCCATTGAAATAGTCGGCTTCGGAAAGGACTGCGTTGGAATGCGGCTGGCTGGACGCGTCAGTACTTGACATTTGTCCGCCAATAATTCGGGTGAGCCAACGAAATGGGCCTGGGCCGGCAACATGATGACGATGGCGTGTTGATCACCGTGGCCCTTCGAAACAAGCAGATGCGCATTGAGGTAGGGCGGGGCCTGGAGCGAATCCTTACCGACGAGAAAGCAGAACAAATAAACCTGGAACTCATAGCACCCCGGTTCAGGGAGGAAAAATTCTATGAAGGCCTCCGGGCGGCCGCCGCCATCACCTTGTTGCTTGGAGAAAACAAAGATCGCATCCGGAAAGGGCGATAAAAAAAGAGCTTAGGCAAAAGCATCCGCCCGCAAAGGCACTTTACGGATCCGCTTCCCCGTAGCCGCAAAAATCGCATTCAGCACCGCCGGCACCCCCAGTGCACTCGAGATCTCGCCTACGCCTCCCGGCCGCTCCTCGTCCGTCTCCACAAAATGGACTTCCATCGCAGGACACTCGTTCATCCGCAGCAACTTGTTTTGATGAAAATTGGAATAGACCGCTCGCCCGTTCTTGATGGGAAGCCCCCCGTAGAACAACGCCGTCAGACTCCACACGATCCCACCCGTGATCTGGTTGGAAGTTCCCGAAGGGTTGATCACCTTGCCACAGTCCACACCGATGGTAACCTGGTCGACGCTCAATTGATGATCGCGCACGGTCACTTCGGCAATCACCGCCACATAGCTTCCACCATAAATGCACACCGCGATGCCCATGCCTCGGCCGGCCGGCAGCGGCTTGCCCCAGTTTGCTTTTTCTGCAGCCAACATCAGGACCCGGCGCATGCGCGACCCGGAGACCGGAACGGGGTCACCAACAAAGACGTCGTCGTTTCGCAAAAGCGACAAGCGGAATTGATAGGGATCTATTTTCTGATCGGCGGCGATCTCGTCAATAAAGCATTCGTGATAGAAACGGCCGTGTCCCACCACGCCACGCCAGGCCGACGACTGGACGAGCTCATGTTGGATCAGGTCTTCAAAGTCATAGCGAAGGTTGGGAATGTTATAGGCCATAGAAGGCAGTTGGGGATCGGCATACTTGGCGCCCCACGTGTAGGTGCGGAGCTCCTTCTCGTACCAGGCATAGAGCTTGTTGTCTTTGTCGAGTCCTGCCTGGTACTCCATGTGTTGAAACAAATGGCCGAAGTTGTGCAGGTGATCGTCTTCCCGGGTCCATATCATTTTGACGGGAACATGGCCGGCTTCTTTGGAGATGAAAGCGGCCTCGACCGCCATATCGGGATAGTATCGTCTTCCAAAACCACCGCCGGACGGGTGGAGATGGATTTTGATTTTGTCTTCTGTAAACTTAAACACGCGGTTCAACTCAAACACGATGAGGTGGGGCGCTTGCGTGCCCAGCCAAAGTTCACATCCCTCGGGGTGGGTATGGGCCGTGCAATTGAGGGGCTCCATGCAGGCATGGATCTGGTGTGGGAAGACGTAGGATGCACGCAGCGTCTTGCGTACGTGGCCGACGTCGGCTACGGCATTTTCATCGCCAACATAGCCTGTGGGATCCGTGCGATGCTGGGCATGCTCCGCCGCGAGGGCTTCGAAATCTTCGGTGCTGTATTTGCCGTTTGGACCTTCGTCCCATTCGATCTTGAGCAGCTCTCTTCCTTTGCACGCTGCCCAAAAAGAATCGGCCACCACCACAACGCCTTCGCGGATGTCGTGCGGCATGTAGGGCGATTCGAGTTGAAGTCCGGTGATGGGTTTTGTTGTAAAGACTTTTTTGACGCCTTTTACCTTCAGTGCGTTCGTTGCATCGAAACTTTTCAGTTTTCCTTTAAATACCGGGCAGCGGGCGATGACGGCATAGAGCATGCCGGGCATATGCACGTCGATGCCATATTTCAATTGACCCGTTACGATCGCGGGGACGAGTTTGGCAGGTTTAGGTTGGCCGATGACCCGGAAGTCGCGCTTGTCTTTGAGGGTTGCTTCGCGGGGCGGTGTGAGCTTGGCGGCGGCACTGGCCAGGGCGCCAAAGCCGAGGCGCTGGGAGTTGGTTTTGTTGATGACCTCATGGTGATCGGCATAGCAGTTAGATGCTGTGGTGTTCCATTGACGGGCGGCGGCTTCAACGAGCAGTTGACGTGCCGTGGCACCCGCCGAACGAAGCCTGTCCCACTGGTAGATGATGGTGCAGCTGCCACCGGTGTCGTGCTCGAACTTTTTGTCGGCCATGGGGAATTCGATCTTTACTTTTTCCCAGTCGGCACACAACTCTTCGGCCAGTATCTGGGCCATGGCGGTGGAAACGCCCTGGCCCATTTCATGTTTGACGAACTGAAACAACACGTCGCCTTGAGGCGTGATCTTGATATAGTCGCCCAACACATCGGCGTCTGCAGCCACAGGTTTTCCGTCGATGCGCTTGGCCACAGCCTGAAAGGAGAGGAGGAGGCCGCCACCGGCGAGGGCGGAGGTGCGGATAAAATCGCGACGCTTCATGGTGTTTTTGTTTGGGCGGCTGCTCTTTTTACGGCCGCGTGAATACGGAGGTAGGTGCCACAGCGGCAGAGGTTGCCCGACATGGCGCGGGTGATGTCGTCGTCTGTGGGATGAGGCTGTTGTTCCAGGAACGCCGCAGCGGTCATGATCTGGCCGGCCTGGCAATAGCCGCATTGTGGAACGTCTTCTTGCTGCCACGCGCGTTGCAGGGCATGCTGGCCGTCGGGCGAAAGGCCTTCGATGGTGGTGATGTTCTTAGCGCCCACCGCCGACATGGGGATGGAACAGGAGCGAACCGCTTTGCCATCCAGGTGCACTGTGCAGGCGCCGCATTGCGCGATGCCGCAGCCGTATTTGGTGCCCGTAAGCCCCAGGAAATCACGGATCACCCAGAGGAGTGGCATCTGGGGGTCGACGTCTACTTCGCGGGGGTGTTGGTTTATGTTGAGCAGGAACGTGGCCATAGGGATGATTGTTTTGCAATCATCAAGTACGACACAAATCAGGTCGGGCGCTTGATTTTTAGACCAAGGACGTGTTGTCCGGGACACGTTGAGGCGATGCACGACAAAAGGCGTTTGTCGCCGTTTCCCACGGATTGGGTTATCGAAATAAAAGGGCTATCCATTTACGGGGTAGCCCGTAGTGTGGAAACACGCACACTTAGCAGCCATCAGGAAAGATGCACCGCGCTGCTGAAAATAATTTGCAGTGAACGCTTTCTACTTTTTAACGTGTGTTGCCGAAGGCTATCGATGTTGTTTTATTCTGAAATGAAAATAATTGGTGTGGTGATAAAATAGTAACGGGTAGCCTAGGGCAGTATTCCTTGATCGATGAAATCAAACCACTAAAAGCTTTGACTTTCCTATGGCCTGAACCGATTGATCAGCCACAGTCCGATTTTTACGTTAGTTAACGGAAAAACTTTCCCTTCATAGTGTGCGCTGAAGTTCATGTGATGATCGCCGATGATATCGATGGGCATGTGACCCGGTCTTTCCTTGTCGATCTCATGAAAAACTTCCAGCATTTCGACGGGGTCGAATTCGGCGTCCACCCAGCGCTTCATTTTTGTGAATGCGAAATCCACTTTCCAGGGTAACGGTCGCACGGCGTAGCCGCTTAGCGCGTTGCCTGAGATTTGTTCCTCTTCGCCGTTCAGGTAGAGACAGTGGCGTTGGTTTTCACTCTCCATTTTGTAGAACTGCAGGACGAATCTGTAGTTGTACAATTTTCTGAAGAGACTCCAATGAGCGTAAGGAATAACGTGGCGTGTTTTTATATACTCCTTTGTTTCGGCCGGCACGACGTGATCATACCAACGGGTGAAAAATTGTTCCTGGTTGTCGCCGAAGGGATTGTCGTAGAAGTCGTTCACATCTACAAAAGCTTCCTCCGCCTGGTAGTGTCCCACTTCAACACAGCGCAGCGCGCCCCTTAGAAAAACGGATACCGCGCCTCCCGGGGCGACCGCGACAACAATGCGATTATGATTTTCGGGCGGGAGCGGAAGGTTGGTGGAATTGAGGTTGATAATTTTTTTGTTAAAGAGCCGCTCGATCCAGTCGGCGTCCAGTGCGGCGCCCAACTTCCAGAACTTCTTTTCTGCATAGGAAAGCCAGGTGATGAAGAGCCACGACGGAATGCCGGTGCCACCGGAGAGGAGCGAGGTCCCCGGGGTGTGCCAGCCATCGTTTATAATGCCTGTTTTGGGGAGGGCTGCAAGCAGATTTTTGTGAGAGGCAAGGTACCCGGAATGTACTTCGGCGGGATATCCTTTGGCTGACACTACGGCATTAACCCAGCGATGTTCGTTTGGCGGTTCCATACAAATAGATGTTTGTTTTATGGCGGCTTGAAAGGAAATTTCTTTGGCTTGAAAAGCGAAAGCTTCTGCCGGCTATTGGTGGGTAGCCATAGCGTTAGGACCGGGGCCGTTGGGTGGAATTTTTGGTGCCTTCATAGGTGAGGTTTTTTGCAAAATACTCGATGTGAAGGGCTAAGTAATTATAACGGTTATAGGTGTGAATTTCTAGTTTTTTTTGGAAAAGAAATTTTTGAGCAGACAAGGTTGCGTTAACGATGAACGTGAGATGTTTATCATTTTTCTGCCGTTTTAAACACAGGGTTTGGCAGTCGGAAGAAAGCGTATCAAGAGGGGAGTGCTTGCAGGCGTTAGAGAGACGATAAACGGAGCCCGGCCAGGGATAGTAGTGGAAAGCCCGAAGTGCGTTTGCCCTGTGGGAAGGCGGACTTGGAACGAATAGCCCGCCCGATCGTACGTTACGTATACTGAAAATTGACAGCTGGTCACACGTTCGGCAAGGGCGGGCCATTCCGACGCAGAGGGGGCCGCCAATGCACGCTTATTATCTGGCCACTGATCACATCCTTGGGGTTGTTCTTTCCTTTCGCAGACAGCCTTATCGAATGATAAGGCGTTCGATCACGGCAAAGCAACCGAATCCATCACCACCTTCAAGTCTTTTCCCGCAATATCCTCCCACCGGTACAAATGAAACGTCCTGTCCTGCGAGCCCATGGCAAACATACCCGACTTGAACGTAGGATTTAACGCTGCGGTAGAAACCGTTGACCCGGTACTCTCCAGCGTGGCAATGTTAATGGTCTTGATCAACGTGTGCTGGTGCGGGTTGCCTGTGGCGCCTTCGCGGGGGAAGACATGAATGCGGTTGGCTTGTTGATCGGTGACGAGAATGTAGCCCGTGTTGTCGGTGGCCGGATAGATGGCCAGCCCGCTTTGATTTTCCGTGAAGTCTGCGTTGGCAAACAACGCGAGTTCGTCGCTGCCCTTCCCGGGATCAGCATCGTATTTTCGTACGCCCGTGCCAGCGTCCGTGTAATAGACGTAGCCGAGTGCAGGATCGACAGCGATGGCGAGCACGCCTTTCTGACCACTATACATTCCGAATTTTCGAACGACCGAGGCGGACAGTGTGCCGGATTTGTTTTCCAGCAAGTATTGCCAAACAAAACTGCCGTCGGTCGGTCCGTTTTTGCGGGCCACAAAGGCGTAGAGTTTTCCACTGGCAGGTTGTTTGTATAAAGCCAGGGCGCCGGGTTCGCGGAAGCCTTCGCCGGTTTCGCCGTCGAAGACGGGAATGCCGCCGCCATCAATGGGCTTCATCGCAGGAAGCTGAAAGGCGCGTAGCCGTTGCGTGGTGGCTTCGGTGACGACGGCGATGTCGATGGTGGAGTCGCCCAGCGGGAAGCCGTAGGCGATGGCCACGCTGTGGGGCTGTTTCATGGGGACAACGCAGCGGTCCTTTTGCACCTTTCCCTGTAGGCCAAAGGCGTACAGTCCCCCGTGCGCGTGGCTGTCGGTGCCGAGGACGAGACTTTGTTCGGGGTTCGCGGGGTTTATCCACAGGGCGGGGGTGGTGGCGGTGTAGAGCACATTGTCGGTGATGACGGGGGGACGGATGGCGTCGGCCGCTACTTCGGCGGTGTGTGGTTGATGACCGCAGGCGAGGAGCAGGGTGCAGGCCAGGGCGGGAAGCAAACGGTGTATCATGACGGTGCAGGTAAATCTCCTTCTTTGTATCGCGGCTTAGCGGCCGCGACGGGGGAAACGGTTACAATTGACCATTATTTTTTTAAGTTATCAAGCGGCGCGGTCATTTTTTGCGGGCTAATTTGGGATGGTCGAGGATGCTTTTGTACCCTGCGCGTTTTTTTTACCTTGAACTTTATAATCTCAAAGACATGCAAAAACGAACATTAGGGAAATCCGGAATAGCGGTGGCGCCACTCACCTTTGGCGGAAATGTTTTCGGATGGACACTGGACGAGGCAACGTCCTTTCAACTTCTCGACGCCTTTGTCGGCGCCGGGTTCAATTTTATTGACACGGCCGACGTCTACTCGCGTTGGAAGCCCGGCAACACGGGTGGCGAATCCGAAACCATTATCGGCCACTGGATGAAGAAGCGCGGCAACCGGGCGCAAGTGGTGGTGGCCACAAAGGCAGGTGGTGATATGGGCCAGGGAAAAAAAGATATTTCAAAAGCACACATTTTACAAGCCGTTGAAAATTCGCTGCGCCGCTTGCAGACCGATCATATCGATCTCTATCAAACGCACTGGGACGTGGTGGAAACGCCCGTGGAGGAAACGCTCGAAGCCTATGCGCAGTTGGTGAAGGCGGGAAAGGTGCGGGCCCTTGGCGCTTCTAATTTTACCGCCGCCCGTTTGCAGGCCGCCCTGGAAGCCAGCCAGCGGCACGGCTACCCGCGCTACGAAACGTATCAACCCGAATACAACCTGTACGCCCGCGAGGGATTTGAAAAAGAGCTCGAGCCGCTTTGTGAACAGCATGGCCTGGGCGTGATCAATTACTATTCGCTGGCGGCGGGATTTCTCACAGGCAAATACCGGTCGGAAGACGACTTCTCCAAGAGCACCCGGGGCCGCGGCATGGCCAAATACCTGAACCCCCGCGGCCTGAACATTCTGAAAGCGCTCGACGAAGTTGCCGCCGAATACAACGCACCCCAGGCCAGCATCGCCCTCGCATGGCTCATCGCGCGCCCGTCCGTAACCGCACCGATCGCCAGCGCCACCAGCCTCGAACAACTCGATGCCCTGGTAAAAGCCACCGAAATCAAACTAACCGCCGACACGATCGCCACCCTGGACAAAGCCAGCGCCTGGTGAACTCAAACGAAAGGCAACGGCCTTTCTTTGCGCCAACTTTGCACCCTCTGTGCCTTTGCGGTTAAACCTTCTGGCCCGCAAGCCTTCCCCACACACCATCCCTTCACAAAAAAAAATCCCGAAGCACACGCTCCGGGATTTTTTTTGATGACCTGATGATGGATCGAGGACACTGCGTCTGTCGATCGCGTTGTTTAAGATGCCTCCAAAGCGGCTCTCCGTTCTCTTCTGCGGAAGGCAATCTTCGTGATGAACACAAACAATACGGGCACCACGAAGATGGCGAGCGAACTGGCGGCGAGCATACCCCCCGCCACGGTCCAGCCAATGGTCTTGCGGGCTTCAGCACCGGCCCCCGAAGAGAACGCCAGCGGCAGCACGCCGAGAATGAAGGCGAGCGAAGTCATGATGATCGGCCGGAGACGCAACTGCACGGCTTCCAGCGTTGCGGCAACGATGTCCATCCCGCGGTCTACCCGTTCTTTGGCAAACTCCACGATCAGGATGGCGTTTTTCGCGGCCAACCCGATGAGGGTGATCAACCCGATCTGAGCATAGATGTTATTGGTCAAATTGGGCAAGAACGTGAGGGTTAGGATGGAACCAAAGGCACCGATGGGTACAGCGAACAATACCGAGAACGGCACCGACCAGCTTTCGTAGAGGGCGGCCAGGAACAGGAACACAAACACGATGGAGATGGCGAAGATAATGCCCGTGCTGTTACCCGCTTTAATTTCTTCGCGGCTCATGCCGGAAAATTCATAGCTGTAGCCGGCGGGCAAAACTTGGGCAGCCACTTCACGCAGGGCATCGATGGCCTGGCCGCTGCTGTAGCCGGGCTTGGCCGCACCCATGATCTCGGCGGTGCGATACAAGTTGAAGTGCGTGATGTTCGCCGGCGTCTCGATGACCTTGGAGGTGATGATGGCACTGAGCGGCACCATGCCCCCGGCGCTGTTTCGAACGCGATAGTTACCAATGTCGGCGATGTTTCTGCGGAAGAGTGTGTCGGCCTGCGCCACGACACGGAAGTTCCGGCCATAGATGTTGAAGTCGTTCACGTAGGAACTTCCCAGCAGGGTAGACAACGTGTTGTAAGCTTCGGCCACATTCACGCCGAGTTTCTTGGCGCGTTCTTTATCGATGTCCACCTGGTAGCCCGGTGTGCGGGCGGTGAAGAACGAGTAGGCCACGGCAATCTCGGGGCGCTGGTTGAGGGCGCCAAGGAATTGACGCATCGTGGCTTCGAATTTACGAATGTCA
>Ga0209050_1001352_pt1 | contig 26946 bp, 20 predicted proteins | sample Araplavi_mTSA_r2_FD_184276 | JGI IMG/M metagenome (GOLD analysis project Ga0209050, IMG submission 184276) | Arabidopsis root microbial communities from North Carolina, USA - plate scrape MF_Cvi_mTSA_r2 (SPAdes) (version 2) | ecosystem: Host-associated > Plants > Roots > Endosphere | place: USA... | reverse complement strand
CTTCGGCTTCCTCGGCGGCCCGGGCGAAACCCAGATCGAAGCCGACAGGCGACTGATCCGCGACCGGATGGCGCGGCTGCGCAAGGAGCTCGACCAGGTCAGCCGCACCCGCACGCTCCACCGCGACCGCCGCCAGCGCGCACCTTGGCCTGTCATCGCCCTGGTTGGTTATACGAACGCCGGAAAATCTACTATTTTCAATCGCTTGACTGGTTCTGACGTCATGGCGGAGAATCTGCTCTTCGCCACGCTCGATCCGACGCTGCGCCAGATCTCGCTGCCGGGCATCGACAAGGCGATCCTGTCCGACACGGTGGGCTTCGTCTCCGAACTGCCGACCCAACTGGTCGCGGCGTTCAAGGCGACGCTGGAGGAAGTGGTGTCGGCGGACCTGCTGATCCACGTCCGCGACATCGCGCATCCGGACAGCGAGGCGCAGCGCGCCGATGTCGAGAAGGTGCTCGGCGAGATCGGGGTGGCCGAGGCGACGCCGCGCTTCGAGGCGTGGAACAAGCTCGATTTGCTCGACGACGAGCATCGCGGGCAATTGCTCGAGGATGCCGGCAAGCGCGAGGACGTGATGCCGATCTCCGCAGTGACCGGAGAAGGAGTCGACGCCCTGATCGAAACCGTCGCGGCGCGCCTGACCGAGGGGCATCGCCGCTACACGATAACGCTCGATCCGGCCGACGGGGCGGGGGCGGCGTGGCTCCACCAGCATGGCGAGGTGCTCGAACAGCGAGTCGAGGACCAGCAATCGGTCTACGAGGTGCGGATGGCGCCGCGGGACTATGAGCGGTTCGAGACGCGCCGCGCCTGACGCGGCCATCCCCAAATTGGTTTTGATGCCGGAACGTTTGTGCTAAATCCGGCGCGGGCGGGGGAATGTGGAGTGATGCCCATGAAGATCCTTCCCTTCCTTACGATCCTTTCGCTTGGCGCCACCGCCCTTGGCACTGCCACCGCCGCGCAGGCCCAGCCGGGTTGGCGCACTGTCGGGTACAAGACGGTGAGCCGCGGCAGCGATCGAGACACCATCATGCTCCGCGGCAACATGCGTGACCGCCAGATCCGCGTCTGCGCGCTCAATCGCCCGATCCACTTCACGCGCCTGACCGTGCGGTTCCAGAATGGCGGCGTCCAGGATCTCCCGGTGCGCCGGATCCTCAATGCCGGCACCTGCACCGCTCCACAGGAACTCAACGGACGGCGCCGCAACATCGCTTCGATCAACATGGTCTATTCGCGCTTCGCGCCGGGCACCTTGCCGATAATCCGGGTTCAGGCCCGCTGAACCACGCAATTGTCGATTCCCGACTCTGCACGGCTGAACGCGGACAACGCGGAACATGAGAACGCGGTTTTGCGACGCAGGGCGGATTGAAGCAGTTTCCCAGCGGAAGTGGGAACAAAGTCCAGCCGAAGTTGACACAAGCGAGCGTGCGGGTTCCGCGTTCACGGAGACCGCACGCACGTTGTCGTCCTGGCGAAAGCCGGGGTGACGGATGTCATACTTCTGTCTGGTCTGGCCCGGGCATTCGCCGGGATGACGAGGGTTCACGAGTCAAAGAGCGGCGGCTTGCGGCCGGCGCCGGCCAGTCGAGCAGACGAAATCCTACATTGCAATCGGTGCGGAAGCCTCATCCGCGCTTGGCCTTGACCCACAGCGCTTCCTTGCCGTCGAGGTCGAGCCCGGCGAACGCTTCGCCGGCCTCGGTCTCCATTGCCCTGAAGCGGCGCTCGAACTTGGCATTCGCCGAGCGCAGCGCGGCTTCGGGGTCGACGCCTTGCTTGCGTGCCCAATTGACCACTGCGAACAGCAGGTCGCCAATCTCTTCCTCGCGCTCCTCGTGCGTCGCCGCGGCTTCGACTTCGGCGAGTTCCTCGTCGATCTTGGCGCGGGCCCCGGTGGCGTCGGGCCAGTCGAAGCCGGTGCGCGCGGCGCGCTTCTGGAGCTTCTCGGCGCGGAGCAAGGCGGGAAGGCCGAGCGCCACGCCTTCCAGGGCACTTACCGCCCGTGCGCTTTCGTGCCCTTTTGCGCTTCGTTCCGCCGCCTTGATCTGTTCCCACAGATGATGGCCGCCTTCGGCAGCGCCGAGGAAGATATGGGGATGGCGACGCTCCATCTTGTCGCTGATCGCGGTGATGACGTCTGCCAGCGCGAAATGGCCGGCTTCCTCCGCCATGCGGCTGTGGAACACGACCTGGAGGAGCAGATCGCCAAGCTCGTCCTTGAGCTCGGCCAGGTCGCCGCGCTCGATCGCGTCGGCGACCTCATAGGCTTCCTCGATCGTATAGGGCGCGATCGTTTCGAAGGTCTGGACCGTATCCCATTCGCAGCCGGTCTTCGGATCGCGCAGCCGCGCCATGATCGCGACGAGACGCTCGATATTCGGAGAAGTCATGCGGCGGGGGCTCTCTCGGACTGAAACGGGTCGAATCCGCTTTAGCAAGAATGACGGATCCGTGCAGACAAAAGCGCTGGCAGAAGGGCGCGACCTGTTTCGAGCAGCGCCAAATTTCGGCGGATTTCAGAGCTGCATGCCGATCCGGGGAGCGATCCAGGTCATGCCGGCGTACAGCATGATGGTCAGGCAACAGCCGGCGACCAGCGCGGCCCAGAACCCGACGCCGTGCCGAAGCAGCGCCGGGATGACGAGGAACATCGGCAGCGACGGCAGCACGTACCAGAAAGTGGCGCCGGCGTGCAGCGCCATGTTCTCGGCGTCGGGCTTTTCGTGCCAGAGCCAGATCATGCCCAGCACCGACACCAGCGGCAGCGAAGCGATCAGCGCCCCGAAACCGGGGTAGCGCCTGGCCATCGTCGAGGCAGCGGCGATCAGGACACCCGAGATCAGCGCCTTCAAGATCAGATAGACCATGTGTTCGATCCTTCGGTCGTGCGGTCGCGGACGTCTGTCGCAGCGCAGGGGTTCGCAGCGCGCGAGCTGGTACAACGCCGGAACCAAGGGCAAGGTCAACAGCGTCGAGAAAGGGAGGCGCCCGCGGCGCTTGACACAGGACGAGTCGCAGGCTCACTTTGAACAGATGGGGAATGCGGTCTCCCCACGAGGCGTCAGCCGAAGCATCGCGTCCTGATTTCGATTTGAAGGGACGCATCATGCCTGTTCAGAATTCGATCGCCATCGACAAGCTCGTCCGTCTCGTCGGCACGGCGAACGCGCCCGCGATCGTCGACATCCGCCCGGACGAGAGCTTTGCGGCGGATCCCCGCTTCATTCCCGCAACGCTGCCCCGCCGGGCGAGCGAAATTGCCGGCTGGGCCGACCAATTCGCAGGTCGCAACGTGATCGTCGTCTGCGATGACGGTCTGTCCGCCAGCCAGGGCGCTGCCGCCTGGCTGCGTCATTCGGGGGTCTCCGCAGAGGCGCTCGAAGGCGGGTTTGCCGGGTGGCGGGGCGAGGGGCTTCCGCTCGTCCCCGAAGCGCCGCTCCCCGCCCGGAACGCCGACGGAAGGACCGTCTGGGTTACGCGGGCGCGTCCCAAGGTCGACCGCATCGCCTGCCCATGGCTGATTCGCCGCTTCGTCGACCCGCAGGCGGTGTTTCTCTACGTGCCGCCCTCCGACGTGCTCGACGTGGCCGCGCAGTTCGGCGGTGCGGCCTTCGATCTCGAAGGCGATGGCGTATTCTGGAGCCATCGCGGCGAGCGCTGCACTTTCGACCTGATGGTGGAGGCGTTCGGACTGGGCGGCATCGAACCGCTGGCCCATCTCGCCACGATCGTACGCGGCGCCGATACGGGGCGGCCGGAGATCGTCCCGGAGGCCGCGGGATTGCTGGCGGCGTCGCTCGGCCTGTCGCGAATCTACGCCGACGATCTCGAGCAGCTCGAGGCGGGCATGGTCCTGTACGATGCCTTTTACCGCTGGTGTCGCGATGCGCGCGGCGAGACGCACAACTGGACCTCGCACAAGCCGGCCAAGGTGCGGGCGTGACCGCAGCGACCATGGCCGCTGCCGTCCGCGCGAAGCCGCGCCCCGCCGCCGTATCGCTCGCCGAAGCCTTCTGGGTCTGGCTGCGGATCGCCGCTTTGTCCTTTGGCGGCCCGGCCGGGCAGATCGCGGTGATGCACCGCATCCTCGTAGAGGAAAAACGCTGGATCGGCGAGGAGCGGTTCCTGCACGCGCTGAACTATTGCATGCTGCTGCCCGGTCCAGAAGCGCAGCAGCTTGCCACCTATATCGGCTGGCTGATGCACAAGACGCGCGGCGGCATCGTCGCCGGCGGGCTCTTCGTGCTTCCCGGCATGGTTTCGATCATGGTCCTCAGCTGGATCTACGTGTTGTTCGGCGCACTGGGCTTCGTGTCCGCACTGTTCTTCGGGCTCAAGGCCGCGGTGCTCGCCATCGTGCTCCACGCCGTGGTGCGCCTCGGCAAGCGGGCGTTGAAGAACAATGTCATGCGGGGTCTCGCGGCTCTTGCCTTCGTGCTGATCTTCTTCCTCGGCGTGCCGTTCCCGATCATCGTGCTGGGTGCTGCGCTCATCGGCTATTTCGGCGGGCGGGCGGGAAGGGCGGAGTTCCGCGCCGGCGGCGGTCATGGCGCGAGCGGCGGTGTCGTCGTCGCGGATTCCGAAACCCTGCTCGGCGAGGAGCTTCCGGCGCATGCCCGCCCGACGATGAGGCAATCGCTGCGCGTGGCGCTGATCTGGCTCGCTCTGTGGCTCGTCCCGGTGGCCGCGTTGCTCCTCGCGTTCGGGCCGGACAATGTGTTCAGCCAGATCGCGACCTTCTTCTCCAAGATGGCGATGGTGACTTTCGGCGGCGCCTATGCGGTGCTCGCTTATGTCGCGCAGGAAGCCGTGCAGTCCTATCATTGGCTCAGCCCCGAGGAGATGCTCGATGGCCTCGGCATGGCGGAAACCACGCCGGGGCCGCTGATCATGGTGCTCCAATATGTCGGGTTCCTCGGCGCCTATCGCGATCCGGGACTGCTCTCGCCGCTCGTGGCCGGCACGCTTGGGGGATTGCTCGCGACCTGGGTTACCTTCGTCCCGTGCTTCCTGTGGATCTTCCTCGGCGCGCCGTTCATCGAGCGGTTGCGCGGGAATGCGGCACTGGCCGGAGCATTGTCGGCGATCACCGCGGCAGTGGTTGGCGTCGTGCTCAACCTAGCGATCTGGTTCGCGATCCACAGCATCTTCCGCCAGGTCGTATTGTTCGCGGCGGGCCCGGTGCGTTTCGACATGCCGATCGTCGCGAGCGTGGACCTCTGGGCGCTGGCGCTCTCGGCGGCCGCGGCGATCGCGATCTTCCGCTTCAATGCCGGGGTGCTCGTCACTTTGGCGACGACTTCGGCCGTCGGGGTAGCCCTGCATCTCGCGGGCCTCATCGGCTGACAGACGCATCGACGAGACGGGAGGACAGAATGACGCAGATCGACCGGCGGGGACTGATTGCGGTGGCGGCAGCCACGAGCGCGGCGGGCAGCCTGCCCAACATCGCCGCCGCTGCTCAGGCGTCCAGATCTGCGCCGCCTGCCAGGAGCTTCACCGCGCAGCCTTTGCCTTTCGCACCAGGATCGATCGCCGGCTTGTCCGAAAAGCTCCTCGTGAGCCACCACGACAATAACTATGTCGGCGCGGTGAAGCGGCTGGGATCGATCGCGACGCAATTCGCCGCTCTCGATCCCGCGACGACTCCCGGTTTCACGATCAACGGATTGAAGCGCGAGGAACTGATCGCCTGGAATTCGATGATCCTTCACGAACTCTATTTCGCCGGCCTGGGCCAGCCGTCACCGCCGGGCGAGCCGCTCTCGACGCTGATCGAACAGAGCTTCGGCAGCTTTGACCGATGGGCGGCGGAGTTCGCCGGCATGGGAAAGGCGCTGGGCGGCGGATCGGGCTGGGTTCTGCTGGTCTGGAGCCATCGCGACAGGTGTCTCGTCAATCAATGGGCGGCGGATCATACGATGACACTTGCCGGTTCAACGCCCATATTGGCGCTCGACATGTACGAGCACGCATATGCGATCGATTATGGCGCCAAAGCGGGCGCTTATGTCGACGCATTCATGAAAGCCGTGAACTGGTCGTCGGCCGATCAGCGTGTGAGAAGAGCCATCGCGGCGTAAGTCGTGTTCGAACCGGGTGAGGAGTGGGCTCGCGCGGTGCGCCATTGACGAGAATATAAGAACGATAATATACATTATGTAAATAGCAATACCGCATATGTCCATGTAATCTGTGTCCACTATGTGACCTTTTGGCCTTGCGTAGACGGCGCCTATCGCCGATATCAGTACCGTGTCCACTTGGAAGCATCCCGCTCCACTGGTAGCTGCGCGCATCCAGATGCCGCATGGCCCACGCTCGTGGACCGTACTGGATGATAGCGGTGACGTGGTCGGACGAATTCGCGACTGGATCGTTCACCTTGAGCAAATCAACCTCTCTCCCAACACCATTCGAGCGTATGTCCGGCATGTCGTCGACTTCGCGAACTATCTCAGTTCGAACGACACTGATCCGCTGGGCGTAACCGTCCCGCTGTACGACAGCTTCTTGGCGTGGCGGACCGGCAGCCGTAGAGGGCCGCTACCAAGCCCCAAGCTTATCAGCTTCCGGCAAAAGGCCCGCGGCGTCTTGGCCCCGACAACGCGCAATCAGATCCAGCTTTCTGTAAAATCCTTTTACCGCTTCATCAACGGAACTGATGATTTTGCGATCGATACCATAGACCGGATTAAGGCATATGATGGTCATCGTCTCTACAAGCCATTTCTTGAGCATATCAGTCAGCGTCGAACAACTCGGCGTAAAGACCGCTATCTCGGCGGCGATCTCGGCAGAGTGCAAAAAAGCGTCACGCAGCGGCGCCTGACTCCTGAGCAAGTGCTAAAACTAATTATGGCTTGCCACTTGGCTCGCGACGCTTTGCTGATTGTGATCCTATATAACACCGGTATTCGCATCGGTGAAGCACTCGGCCTCCGTGTTGTCGACATCGACATAGTCGAAAAGGTGATCTGGATTATCCCGCGTAATGACAATACCAATGGGGCAAGGGCCAAGTCTGGCCGCACACGCGGCGTTCCGGTGCACGACTACGTTATCAATATGTATGTTGATTATCTTACTAGTGCCGAATACCTCCCGGCGTTTGAAGCAGGATCTGAGTACGTCTTTGCTAACGTGTGGGCCGGTCAGATCGGCAGGGCAATGACCTTACCCAATGTCTACAAGCTGAGTCGGTCGCTCAAACGACGGACTAGGATTGATTTTAGCTGGCATAGGTTCCGGCATTCGCATGCCTCGGAAGCAATCGCCGCCGGCTATAGTCTGCTTGAGATCGCTGATAGGCTGGGACACTCAAGCGTTCAGACCACCGCGGCCTTTTACCAGCACCTTTTCGCGTCGGAGATCCGCAAACTCTATCTCACCGGTCCTGAGCTCGTGCAGGAGCGACTTAGAGATATTCACGAGGCAACGCTGGTCGGAAAGGATGTCCGGTGGGCCTGACGCCGCTCGCTGCGGTCGGCGGGACGCCGGACGAAATCGATCGTTACAATAACTACCTTGAAGGTAAGCTCGCAGCGCTCTCCCCTCTCCTCGTCAGCAACGACATTTGGTCCGACGCAGTGATGGAGCAGGTCTTCGGGCATCCTTGGCTCAGTCCTACCTTCGCGACCCTGTCACTCTGCGCGCGGAGCGCGGTGCTCACTAGCGAGGTCAAGAGCTACCTCGCCGCGTCGATTTTGGATGATCGCAAAGCCGATCGGCGGTGGTTCATGCGGCGCGCGCCAGTCGTGGAGTATGTGACAGAGCAAGGCTCTGATCTCTTGAAAAAACTTGGTGCGCGCTGTCTTGCCGGAATTCCGCACCCGAGCTTCATTCCGGAATCCGCAGCCGAGCAAGGCAGTCCGCGAAGCCATAATGATGACGTTCTGGAGCTTTTCGCAGCGTGGTATGGGACGAAGTACAAACGTCGGCTTAAGCAAGCAAGAACCTGGATCCGCGATGGCGAGTTGGTGACGGACGCGTATCACTCACCTGAAATACAGCTCTTTGGCGACATTCATCGATTCTCCGTAATCAATCATGAGCAGATGCGGCCGCTCCGTGAACGCAGTATCATTCTGCTAAACGATATATACGACGAAGAGGATACGCGCTTCCGAGACCGGCAGCGTCGCAGCGATACCTATTTGAATCTCCTGCGCTGCCAAGCTTGGATGCGTCCACTCGTTCGCACGTTCCTCTTGGACAAGGTGGCACACGGGGAATTGGCGCCTGCCACTGTAGTCGGAATGCTCGGTCGCATCGGCACATTCTGCCGGTTTCTGTCAGACGACGGCATCACTGCTCCCGAACAAATGACGGAGCAGACAATGGAGCGCTATCTAGCTTGGGGTAATTCGCGAAACGCCGCCGGCAAGAACTGGTATACCGATATCGTCCAACTCATGCGCGCTGCGCCGCTCCTGCTGCCCGGCCAGTGGCCTGCGATCCCGCTCGACAAGCGTGCGGCAGGGCGCATTAAGTACAAGCAGGCCCCGGACGACGTCCGAAATCGGCTCTACGCCTCGAAGGAAGGAGCAAACCGTGCCGCCCCTCCTACGGCCGTCGCCCAGATCATGGCACACCTCGACGAATTGCCGCAGCCGATTCCAGCCATCTTCACCATGGGACTGACGACAGGCGCTCGACCGGAAGATCTGCATGCGATGCTGTTCGATTGCCTCGCGCCTGATCCGCACGACGAGCGATTCATGATCCTGACGTTTTGGCAGAATAAGGTCAGCCGATGGAATACGAAGCCCCTTCTGAAGACCGATCCTTCCCACGCCGCGATGATCGGTTACATTGAGGAGCAGCGGGAAAGCGTGCGCAAGCGATATGGACGGGAGACCAAGTATCTCTTTCCAGTTCTGCACGGTAAGAAAGAGTCATTCTTAACACAGTACTGGACACTGCAGGAGCTCAAGGCTCTGTGTATCCGTTATAATATAACAGATGAAGAGGGGCGGCTCTTCGATTTCTCGTGGCACCCGCTACGCCATCATCGTGGCACGCAGATGGCCGCTGAGGGCCATGATATCCTAAGCATAATGTTCGAGTTGGGTCATGCCTCACCTGACATGGCGTCGATGTATGTCAACAAGCGTCTCGAATTGAAGAAGAACGCTCTTCTTCAAAAAGGTGGCGGTAAGTTTTATACCATTGAGGGTCGCGTTGACGCTGCGGTTGGTGATCTCCTGCTACGTAAAGAGAGTATGGTGGCGACCCGCGTTTGCGGAGGTGCCTGCACCCTCCCCGGCCAGCTCGGCGAATGGTGCGAACACGCCAACGCGTGCCTCACATGTAGGTTTTTTCGCGCCGATGGCGACGACATCGATCACTTCCGCTGCGAGCGAAGCAACCTGTACACCACGATTGAGGAACTCGAGGTGGAAGCTCGCGGCTACGAGGAGAATGGGCAAATGCGCATGGCGGAGATTACTCGCAAGCGCATTCAGCGCAACAAGGACGCCGTTCAAAACACTGACGTGATCGTTCGGTCAATCGAAAGCGAAGGGCGCTACAAAGGCAGCGAACAGCGCTACAAACCGGCAGCGCCTATCCAAGGGGTTCTGCTGTGAGTACTGGAGCCGACAAGCGAGCCGCCACCCTCGCTGACGCGAGAAGCCGGCGAAGTGCCGACAAGCGGGTCGCAGTCGAAGATGCGATTGGGAGGCTGCGCAACAGCCGCCAAGCTATCACCTTTGTTTCTGTAGCGAAGGAAGCAGGAGTCAGCCGGCAGTACCTCTACAATAACTTTGCTGACGAGATCGGAGAAGAAAGAAAGGACACTCGTGCCGAGGCGACAGTGGTCGATGGGGTGACGGTGCCCTCACGAACGCCAGAGGAGTATCGCCACATCGAGTCCGCACTTAGGAACAAGATCACGCGCCTTGAAGAGCAGTTGAGGGAGGCGCGCGCCGCCGAAAAAAAGGCGACGCAGACAGCTGAGCGCGAGCGGGGTAAAGCGGAGCACTGGCGATCACTCTACACGACAGCCCTTACCCTGCGTTCATCCAACTGAACCTGGCGCGGTTTATCAACGGCAGGTCGTCAATCCATCTGCCACTAGCTTGGTCATTTCCGGCTCTTGGGGCCGCGGCATCATCGACGATATAGATCGCTGGCATGAATTACATGTAAAAGCTGTAACTGACCTGCGGCTTCTCGCTAATGCTCACATACTTCATGATGTCGCCGATCTTTTTCGCGCATTCGAGGGTGATCGGTAACCGCCCATCCATCTGGGTGTTGTTCCAATTCATCTTGGTCAGCCCAAGAATCTCCTCGCACAAGCTCTCGAGCGACGAATCTTGCTCATACACGGTAATCTTTAGGGGACTCGGGACATACTGTCCCGGATAGGTTTTGTAAAAGTCGACCGTCCCACGCGTGTAAAGGACGCCCTCGGTCTCCGAGATGGCCAGCAGCGTCCCCCGCTTCGGTGGGTACTTCTTATCACTGAACAGGCGTACCTCGGTGTCCGTGATCGCGACAAAGTCCTTCGAGCGAATACCCTTCTCGTCCAGCGCGCGAAGAAATCCCTTGCGCTCCCCGTCACGGAAACGGCTCGACTTGTGAATTACAATCCTCGCCGGCATGTGCTCCAATGCGCGGTCGTATTCGTCCAGCGCATCGCGCAGCAACTCGTAGGCCTGATCCTCGCTTAGAAAGGGATGGCGGTTCTTCTTGTCGATCGAGACCGGTGTTCCGCGCAGGATGATGCCGTGCCCAAACTCGTCGAACACCTGCGCCAGGCTTGACGACACTGTTTCGCCGTCGCGGCTCTTGTAGAACCCGATTCCGATGTAGCACGACCGTAGCTTCGCCGTGTTCTCAACGAGCCGCCAAGGGATCGTACGGTTGCCCTTGTAGTAAAGCGCCGTGCAGAAGTTCCACGCCTTGGTCGCGGGGTCCTGCTGGTCCCCCGCGAACTTGGTAATGAGAATGGTCTTCTCCCGCACCAATTGAAGCGGCGTGCCGAGGTGCATGCACTTGGCCTTAAGTATACGCCGGAAATTATGTTCGAGTTCGTTCTCATCCTTCTCATCACCGATGATCGACGCGGTGACAGAATCGAACATCTCGTTCGGCATTACGCAAACTATTACATCCACGGATCTGTTCTCCGCCAGGAAGCGGATCTGCTCGTAGTAGAGCTCGACGGCCCTCTCCACGCGATCGGCGCGGGAGGCCAGCTTCACGATTCCGCTGATGTCGGACTTCTTGAGGGTCCGCGTGTATTGGGGTGAGTTGATCAGTCGGGTCAGGAAGCCGTAGCTCTGATTTACCCCGCCGAACCCGCGGAAGAGGTTCAGGAGCTGCGAGTCCTTTTTCCGTTCGATGCCATCGCGGCATCTCTCGAGCCACTCGTCTAGCAGGTCGATGCCCTCGCCGCGACCGACGACCCCGATCCGGAGTTCCGTCCGGCGCAGTTCGTCGCGTTTGTCGTATACGCCCATGTGCTCGATGCCTGTGCGGGGACAGATGTGCGTGCCGGTGCCGAACTCGAGCATCGGCTCCGCGAGCACTGTCAGCTTCATGCTGCTACCTCTTCATCATTTGCATCGTCATCATAGTCGGCGAGAAAGGCGTCCCCTTCGGCCAGATCGTCATCGGCCTCGTCCCCCACGTCGAATTCAAGAAGCGTCCCGAAGCTTAACGGCGTTTTGTCCGAGCCCTCCCCACCGCCGCTGTTAGAGAGGAAGTATGCGATAAAGCGGACTGCGTTCCTGACGCTAAGATTCAGTTCGAGCCGCTTCTGCTTGGAAAGCAGCTTGTCATGCCAGTTCGACCGTTTGAAGCCGTCATAGGAATAATACCAGCTCGGCACGATTTGAACGAACCACGTTCCGGCCAAGTTCGAGAAGGTCAGTTCGAACGAGAAGTGCTGGTGGTGCAGAACCTTCTCAGGATCGTTCTTCTGATACTTCACCCCGTATACGGTGCGCGTCGCGCTGGCCTTCCCGACCCAAGACTCCTTGCGAAGCTCCTGACCATCGTCTTGGGCAACGAAGAAGAAGAAGTTGTCCTTCGGATGGAAGCGCACGTTGCGCGCTTTCAGCATCTGCCGCGCCTCGGCCAAGAGGAGCTGCTTGAGGATGTTTACGTTATCCAGCTCGTCGGAGTCAGCCAGATCGGAGACGCCCAGCCGCTCGACTGTGCCCTCGTCCACGATGCTGACGAGCCCGCTGGCGCCGATGTCGGTGAACGAGAACAGCTTATTGTCATGACAGACCCATGCGTCCGTCTGCACGTCGTTCAAGAGCAGCGCCATCTTCACAACGGCCCTGCGGCCCTTGGCGTAGCCCCTGTAGCTCAACTCCGCCTTGGCCCGCGCGATCACCGCCTTGTCGTCGATCGTCAACTCCGCGACGTAGACCGCCTCGGGCAGCCGGATCTCCTGGAGGTTGGTGGTGATCGCTGTCGGTGCCTCCACCGTCTCCGACCTGATGCTGATGAAGGCGTCCACCTCCCCGAGGATGTGCCTGAACTCCGTGAGCACACGCTCCTGCGCGGCCAAGCGCAGCGTGGCGACCATACGAAGGATGTCGCTGAGATCGATGATGTGCTTGGTGCAGTCGAATGAGAAGTCCTCCGTCAGCAGCGTATTCACCGCGCTCTGGCTGTAGGACGCCTGCTTCTTGCCAAGCATGAGAACGTACAACTCGTCGAAGGTATTGTAATATGATCGACCCATGAATTGGCCGATCGTGAACTTCACCTTCTCGAGACCGGTCGTGGACGTGACCTGAAATGCGACGCGGTCATGGTCGTCGCCGAGGTCGATGCCGGGGAAGTTCTTCTGCTTCCGGTTGAGATTGATGAGGTGCGGCAGGTTGAAGACGGACCGCAGGATCGGGATGAACGCATCTTCGAGCGCGAGGTTGATATCGGTCCGCCCCTGCGCAGTCGCGAGTTCGACTTGGACGATGATACGACTCACGACGTCGCGGAGCTGATTCTCAACCTGAAGCTGTCTCATACCGCAGCGCTCCTCCCCAAAGGCTTCTGTGATATGGGAACGCACCAAGAACATCGCAAGTGCGCCTTGGCCCATGACCGCTGCCGCCACGGCCCGAGGGCGCCGACCGGCAGGTCGACCCGCTCTACGGGGCTTGCAGGCGCGCAAGGCCGTGCGGCATAGCTTCCCGCGTATGGGAAGGCCTAACACCGACGACGGTCGTCCACGCATGACACTCGAGGAATTCGAGCGAGATCTCGCTCGTCGTCGCGAAGAGGCGGGAGCAATCGAAATGCCGCGAAACTCCGGCAAGCGCCGGACCAAGAGCAAGAAAATCCTGCTAGACCTGCTCGAGAAGCTCGGCGCCACTTGGTAGCAGCACGAACTGCACCCGAAGTTACGCAAAGCCGCCCAGCGACAAATGCCGAAGGTAAGCGACGACTGCCTCACCATCCCCGCCTTCCACCAATTGCTGTGCCGTGCGTTCGCCGAGCGGGGCTATCGAAGCTGATCGATACCAGCTTTCCGCCTTCTGTTGGCTGCCGGCCATCAAGCGCAGTTCGCAGAGGATTTTCGCCTCGAGAAGACAGATCGGATCGGTCTCCGCCTCCCCCCAGATCCGGCAGGGCACGCCCTCGCCTCGCCAAATATCGATCTCGCTTTGGGGGTAGCCATTCGCAAGCAGCCAGTCGTCGACCGCTTGGCCCGGCGTCGGATCGAACGGTTTGGGAAAACCATATCGAGATCCGGACGGGGGATCGATCCACCGCATCGCGGCCCACCTTTCAGCTGATGTAGGGTTCGAGAAACGCCGGCACGCTAGCCATAGAGTTGCCCCTGCAAATACAGTCGGACGGCGCTCACCCCGGGAGGCCCCTCTTCCACCATCAGGTCGAGCGCGCTCCGCCCGCCGAACATCGGCGCAGCATTGGGCGCGCGCATCCAGACGTCTGCACGCTCTGGCGGAAACAGCAGGTTGATCGCCTCAAATACCCGGGCGAGGAATACGACGCGTCGCAGGGTTTCGATGGGCAATACCTGCGGGCAGCCGCGTGCGTACTTGCTCCACACCGGTCGCCGCAGCCCCAGCAGGCGCATCTCTTCGCGGAAGTCCATTTTCCACGCCTGCGAGATGCCACGAAAGACGCGGATCGCCGGCGGCGTCACGACTCGGCGGGCTTCGATCGACATCACAGGCCTCTGGCTGCCAGAGAGGTCCCAGCGCACCCAGCCCACGAGTTGCGCGGCGGCGAGAACCGTCGCGCGGAGCGTACGGTCCCGAGCAGTACGGTCCATCAATTCGTCGCGCCGATAAGGAGGTAGCGGCTGTTGCGCGTCCGGATGACATTGCCGCTTACCACGCTGCGGCGCGATGTGAGCACCGTGGAGGTCATGATCCATCGGCCGTCGGGAAACCGCCGCTTCGTGTCGCCGTAGATCTGCCCGACCACTGCGATCCCGTCGCGAAAGGCGACGATCCACCACTCCTTGAGCACGGCGTCGAAGCGGAGACTGCCCATTATCGCGCCTCATCGTCGCTTTGATCGAGATCGACCACCCAGTCGAAACCACGCGACAGGCCGCCCCTCTCCAACCAAGGATTACTGCCACCGATGTGGCGCAACAATGCACGATGCATCCGGTCCATCGCCGCGATGCCCCAGACAACGAGTTGCTCAAGCGGCGAGCCACCTTCGAAGGCGGTCATGGTTGCATCGCTACGTAGCCACTGGCTCGTTCGTTCGTAATGCACGAGCTCAAGCAGGGCTGTGTTGATGTGGAGCAGAATGGCCAGCCGCAGCCCCTCCTCCGGTGCCAGTCCGGCGGTCGGCGAGGTCAGCAGGGAGAGCGCGCGGCCTGGCGTCACGCCGAGTAAGGCAGCAAGTTCCTCGATCGACAGTTCCCATTTCGATCGCAAGTAGCCGAGGTCACCACCGCGCCAGTTAGCGTGACCGCCCGAGAGTCCCCCGAGCGTGCTGCGCGCGGGGAAGAACGCCCCCTTGCTCCTGCGCGGAAAGCGCCCACTGTCCGGCCAAAGCAGATCCCGGATCAGCGCGCCGTCAGGGCCGCGCAGGATACGCACCCCGCTTCGATCCTTCGGAGTCACATAGAGGTTGATGTTGGCGAGGAGATGAATGTCGTTCGCGGCGAAATCGCGCATCAGCCCCGGGATGGCGGCGCTGAACGCGTCGAGCGTGTATTGTCCGAGCATCGATACCCGCATCACGATCTCTCCTGATGGGGCACCGGTCCAAGCCGGGTGTTCGTAACCTGAGCATTCGCCAAGGCGCCGCCGCCTTTAGGCGAAGCCTTGGACATGCGCGACGGCCACCCGGCCACACGATGTGCGACCGGCCGAATGCTCAGGGGTTACGAAGCCCCGCCGCCGGGATTTACCGGCAACCTCAGGACCGTCGCAGAAGGAAAACCGGAGCGCAAGAGACTTCCAAAGTGTCTTGAAATCCCCTGAATCGGGTCAAGAACCACTCATCCGAACGTCACCCGAGAGCACGCGTCGACCAAAGTCGCAGCCTTGGCCCCTCCTCTATTGCTCCCAATGACCGCCAAGCCGCTGATGGGCGCGGTCGTCCAGGACAAGGAAAGGACGGGCCAAGGGTCGCGGGGTGGTCGGTCGAATGCCGCGCCAGTCCGTGGTCTCGTCGTAGGCCCAGCCCTGATCGGGCGGGCTCTCCGGCGCCAAGAAGTGTGAATACACGTATTGGAGCGGCGTCTCCCCGGGGTCGAACTCGCCCATGGACGCGACGATGCGTTCGTAGCGCAGCTGCTCGACGGCATCGCCTTCCACAGCCTCGAAGCCGACATGTATGATGCCTGGCCGATCGAGCGGGAGCTGGCCGAGACCGTCAGCGACCTTTCGCAGCACGTCCCGGGCTCGGCCCGAGATCGACGCGGGCGCCCGGGGTGTCCATTCTAGGACGGTCGCGTAGTCGCACTCCTGAATGTAGCGCGGATTATCAGCGAATTTGATCCGCAGTGAGCTGATCATGGCCTGATGGCGCTTGTACCTTCCAGTCAGAAGCTGGGCGAGCCGCGTGCTTCCGTTGAGGATCATGTTGTCCTCGAGCTCCTTCCGGAGCGGATGCAGATCGAGCGGTCGTATGCTTCCTCGGCCATGCTCGTCCTGCCACCCGAACGTCTTCTCCGGCGCAAGCTCCCAAGTCTTGGTCTTCCGGGTCAGATAGTCGTCCGGCACGTCGGCGATCGGGACCAGGAAATCGACTTGGGCAAAGGTGCTGCGGAGGATGCTCGCGAGATGCGCGCTCGACGGCCCCCACAGCGTCCGGGCACGGGAGCGCTCGGTCTCACCGAAATCGCTGACCTCCATGCGCTTGCACTCAACCGCATATGCACGCCCATTCATCGTCACGTCTATGTCGTGCGTGCGCGGTCCGCCCCGCCGTTCGGGCACGAACGCAACCTTCCCGCCCGCACGCGCATAGGCGGCAGCGACGAGCAGTTCGAAGAGCGACCCATTCGGTTGCGCCTTCTCGGCACCGACCATCCGCACGATCCGATCCTCGATCCCGTCCACAGCCTTCAGGAGATCAACGTTCCGGCCGATCGCGGCGAACACCGGCACGACTCTCGAACCGAAAACCGGGTCATAGTTCCACGGGTGGTCGATGGATGCCTCCGCGAGGAACAGGTGATAGGCGAAGCTGTCCCGCTCGTCGAAGAAGCGCCCAGTCTGGCCCGCCTCGACGCCGTTGATGATGAGCCTGTACACGCGCTGGACGGCCGCGAGACGCCGCTTTCGCCAATCATCCGGTCTGATGAAGCCCTTTATCCATTCGACGGCGCGCCGGACCTCGGGATTGTCTCCCCAATTTTCCGGCCGCTCACCATCGAAGTTGAAGAAGTCCTCGGGGATCTCGAACTCTTTGGCCTTCCCGCCTCCTCGACGGCGACCCTGACTATCCGCGCTCATCGGTACTCCCTCGGGTCGATTTGATCGGCGTGCCGGCGCATCATGTTCCCCTCGCCGCCACACGCCCGGCATTCATCCCTTCGATTGAGGTCGTTCTCACACACGGGACAATCCACCAGCGCGTACTCACGGGCGTCGATCCGATCGAGATATCTCCGCTCGATTGTGCCCTCCGCATGGCACGCTGGGCAGTCGTCGCCTCGCAGGCGTCCAGTCCCCTCACAAACCGGGCAGTCGGTAAAGTCATAGTCGCGCAGGTCGATGTTGTCGGCGTCGCGCCGGAGCATCTTCCGTTCGCCGCGGCAGGGCGGACAGTCCGATCCGTCGTATCGCCCAGATCCCCCGCAGAGGGGACAGTCGACCACGTCGTATCCGTGCCGGTCGAGCATGTCGGCGTTGCGCTTTTCCATTTCGCCACCCCCGTTGCAAGCCCGGCACTCCTCGCCGAAGTAAACCCGCGAACCAGCGCAGATCGGGCAGTCGACGGTGGAATAGTCGCGGATGTCAATCCACTCGGCTTGCCGGCGCTCCATCTCGCCGTCACCGCCGCAGGCTGTACATGCTTCACCGTTGCGGGTGCCCTCCCCTTCACACAGGGGACATTGGACGACCGCGAATTGATCTAGTTCGATGCGGTCCAGATCCTCGCGCGCCACCTCGCGGTCGCCTCCGCAGACCGGGCAGTCGCCGCCATCGCGGACGCCGGTCGCATCGCAGAGCGGGCACGCGACCATACCCATGGTCACGACGAACTCCGCGCGCATCACGGCCGCCCGATCCAGGCGCGATTTGACGGGCGCACTGCTCGAAGTCAGATTCTGGATCTCGGCCGAGATTTTCTCGAACTGGGAATAGCGCTTGTCGGCCTTGGAGACCGGTGCGATCGACGGGAGGTCCGCGAGGAACTTCACCGCGACGGCCTCAACTGCAGCGACCTGCTCTCGGGTCGTGGCGTTCTCCAGCTGCTTTGAGAGCAGGGCGCAACTCTCCAACGCAGTTAGCAGCTTGATGCTGAGCTCCGCCTGCATCTGCCACTGCATCACACGGTACCTGCGTAGGATCTTCTTGTAATTACCGACGAAGTCCGCGTCCTCGTCCTTTGGGCCATAGTGCCCCTTGTCGTACGAGGTGTGGTGGTTCGCGCAAAGCCAGAGCAGATTCTCCGGGTGGTTGCTATAGGTCGTCGCGACGGGCTCAAGATGGGCCGCCTCGCACTTGTTACCGTGCTTGCAGCATATCGCGCACTCGCCGTTCGCCTCAACCCTGATCTCCTCCCGGATCTCGGAAGGGAGGTTCGGGCGCTTACCGGACTTAGCCGGCCAAGGCTGGCGGAGGAACGCATCGAACGAGAGCAGTTCCTCGCGGTCGTAGAAGAGACGGCCATCCTTCTCCTTCTTGGCGACTTTCAGCTTCGTCTTGATTCCCGTCTTAGGAGCATAGCTCGTCAGCCAGCGTAGGAGGTCCGGAGACATCGCGACCAGCGCGGCCGCCTCGTATTCACTTATAATCTGCGGTGCCTTCGGCGTTTCAAACTCTTCCATCCCCTGGTAGTGCAGCAGTTCGAATATTGACGCCAGCCGCTGTCGCTTTCCGCCGCGTCTCCACATATACGCATAACGGTATGCAGCAGGACACCGAGATACGCGCGAAAGCACGCGAGCTGGCGCTAAGCCGCCAGTACAAGAACTGGCACTCCATCGAAATCGCCTTGAGAGCTGAAGGGCATACCAGAGCCCGGGCAGTCCTTGACGACCATTTCCTACGCAAAGAGCTCGACGCCCTTTGCCAAGGTAGGGATCCCTTCGATGCCTAGAGGCCTTCGCGGACAGGAGCGGCCAGCTGAGGCAATCGGCCTTTTGGTGACACCAAGCCGATCGTTTCCTACCATGTCGGCGATCGTTCGGGCGGAACGGCAATCGAGCTTATGAATGACCTGCGCGCCCGCCTCGCCAATCGCGTTCAACTTACCACCGATGGACGCCGACTATCTGAAGGTCTTGAAGGGCGCGTTCGGCGGCGTCGTGGACCATGCGTCGCTAATCAGGCTCTACGGTCCCACGGTTGACGCTTCGGGTTGCTACAGCCCGCCAAGTGCATCGGCGCCAAGACGCTGGAGAACCACGTCCACGCGCTCGCGCCGTACTTCTCGTTCAACTACTTCAGCCATGTCTATAAGACGCTGCGCGTGTCGCTGCTATGGTAGCGGGGATTACCGACCGCCTGTGGTCGCTGGCGGATGTCCCGGCCAAGATGGAGGTGATGGCCGCGGGGCTGGCGAAGCGCGGGCCGTACGAGCGATCGACTCAATCGCCGTCGTAGCCTTGATCAGAACCCTTCCAGCGACGGCCCTTCGGCCGCTGAGCATAGAGCCAGAACGAGAAGAATATGACCGCGAAAAATCCGAGTACGCTTAGAGCTTCCGACATGCGCGCCTCCGTGGCGCGACGTTAACCTCCACAGCTTAAATTTAAAACTGCGACACTGCCGATCCGCTTCATAGCTGCCCGGAATTAGGTCAGGACACATGCAACTTCCATTTCTGAGACATGACGATTTTCAACCGGCTAGATAGTGGTGTCGGCCAAGAAAGTCCTATAGACTTTTGCGTCGATTTTCGGTCGTTTAGCCAACGAAGCGGGGCAACCCACAAGCACCGACGGGCTGGGTCGATCTAGGGAGGGACACGGGGGAGATGGCTGGGGTGGTGTCAAAGTCAGCGCTGCTCGCCCACGCTCGAGCTGCGGTGAAACACCTGGCCGGCGCGGCACAGACCGCCCAGGCGCGGGCGGACGCATGCCTCGACCTGCTTTCCGATATTGGTTGCGATGATCGGCTCGAAAGCTTCCGGCTAGCTTTGCACGCGTTACCTATTGATGAGCGGCACTATTGGGTCGGAACCCTCTACACGCTAATGCTTCCCGGCAAGGTGCGGCGATCCCAAGCGACCTACTTCACTCCGCCAGCGGTAGCTGAAGCCGTCGTCGACATGGCTATCGCGGCCGGCTTCGACCTTGCCACGGACGACGTGCTGGACCCTGCCGCCGGTGGCGCCGCCTTCCTGTCCACGCTCGCTGGCCGAATGTCGATCGCCGACTTGCCCCCGCGCGAGGTGGCGCATCGCCTCAATGGGATCGAGATCGACGAGGGCCTCGCAACGCTTTCCCGCCGGTTGATCGCCGAACGCCTCGGCACCCCACTTCCGCGCGAATTGATCGTAGCGGGCGATGCGCTGCGCTACCCGATCCCCGCATCTTACGGCTTGGTCATCGCGAATCCCCCATACGGCCGGATGTCGCTCGACAATGTTCAGGGCAACGCCTGGAAACGCGTCGCGCACAGCGGTCACGTTAACAAATACGCGCTGTTCACCGAGCTATGCTTCCGGCACGCCAAGCCCGGCGGCGTCGTCGCGCTCGTCATTCCGTCGAGCTTTCGGGCGGGGCCGCTCTACGACCGCATGCGCGCGTTCATCCGCTCCCAAGGTCAGGTGCTGAGCATCGGGTCGATCGCCGGCAGGGACGGCGTATTCGTCGATGTGGCGCAGGACATCAGCGTCTTGGTTGCACGGAAGGGCAAACCGCACCCTCGCGGGGCAATGGTCTCGTTCCCGATTATTGGGCGCGCGGCCGCGATCGAGGCGGCCGTCGAGCAGTCACTGCCGGAGGAAGCTCGGGACGCCTGGCCTCTTCCGGCGGCAGACCCGCGCGAAATTGGAGGCGCGACACTCGCCGATTACGGCATCACAGCGCGCGCGGGCTACTTCGTGTGGAACCGGGAGAGGGATAGGCTGGTCGAGGAGCTGGGGCCTCGCCAGCGCGGCTACCCTCTCATCTGGGCCAAGAACGTGCGACTGCATGAATACTGCCGACCCGCGGGCAAGAAGAACGTAAAGGCTGACTTCGTCACCTTCGCCGACGAGAGTGCAGCGATCGTAAAGACAGCAGCGGCCGTCATGCAGCGGACGACCAACGACAAGCAGCCGCGCCGTCTGGTCGCCGCCATGGTCGATCCCGCCGTCATCGAGAAATGGGGCGGGTTCGTGACAGAGAACCACACCATCGTACTCACAGCAGACGATCCGGGAAAGCTGCGGACAGCAATTGCGCTCCTAAACACCGCCGCTGTTGATCAGCGCTACCGGCGTGTATCTGGGACCGCGGCCGTCTCCGTTACCCTGCTGCGCCAGCTCGACCTACCGCAGCCGGCGGCATTCGCATCCGCGCTCGCCGATGCAGAAGGCGACGCTGAGCTCGCGGCGTCGGTCGCTTACCGACGAGCCGAACTGGCCAACACCTGATGGCACGCAACCGGCCCTACCACCGCCCGCCGGGCGCTACGCAGCAGGACCGGGCCCATGCGCGACAGGCAGCGCTCGATAGACGCCAAGCGCTTAGCGCCAAACTCGCCAAGGCGGCGGCAAAGAGGGCGGCAAACCTCGTCACACCACCGGCTATCCAGCCGGAGCTACCATCGCGTAACGTGGACGGCTACCTAGCCGCGATCGCGGTCCAGCCGCTCCATCGGCTCGGTGAAACCGAAGTGGCGGAGCTCACCCCGACGTATACGACGCTGGTCCGGTCGGCCGCCGAGATCGCCGGTCGGGGCGACGTAAGAGTCGTGATGCCATGGCCGCCGTCAAAGGTGTCACCATCGGCGATCGTTTCGCTGCTCGCGATCGGAGCGATCGGCAGCGCGCCTCGTGCGACCGTACGGATACAGGGCACCGCAATTTCCAGCAGGGAACGCGCCGACGAAGTGCGCGCTATGGTGTTTCCATACGCACGCAGCTCCCATGCCCACGCAAGGCAGGTGCAGGTTGATCGGCATGAACTCGGCCGGACCAACTTCGAGCACGTCGCACGGTATCTTGGAAGCGACGGTGATGCGGCTAAGGACCTGCATCAGGTTCTAGCGCGCGTCCGCAAGCTGAGCGGACGCGCGTCCGACGGCCGCGACTACGCTGAGTTCGAGCACCCCATCCTCGACGAGGTCATCCCACACGGTCCCGCACGCGGCGACCGTCCGTCCAACAGTTCCGTGCTGTGGCGCACGCGCACTAAGACCGACATCGGCCGTCAGACGCGGTCGGGCGAGGCAGACGATCCCGCCAAGGCCGCATACTACATGTTCACCGCCCGGCGTGATGACCGGCTGGGCGTCGAGCTGCGCGCTATCAAGCACCCGCTCGACCTACTCATCCTCGACTTGTCTCGAAACGGGCGCGATCGTCTTGGCTGGGACTGGGTGCGCCGGGTTGGCGAGATGATCGCGTGCATGCGCGAGATTCACCCCTCGGCTGGCATCCTCGCCGTCGTCGACGACCCCTGGGCGTATCGCGCGGTCCGCTTCGACGTGCTCGGAACCAGGCAGCCTGGCAAGAAGGGCAAGGTCATCCCCGCGCCAGGCAGTGTCATCTACTGCCCGACCACTGGCATCCTCCAGGACGTCGGGCACCGCATACCACCGTTCGAGGGCGCCTCCTCCATCACGGTCAACGGGTTCTACGGCGACGTCGACCGCAACATCGAGCACCTGCGCGAACTCGCCAACCGTCTAGCCGACATGGGTGATCCCGCCGGCGCTGCGACCGCCCGCAACCTAATGGGGACGGTCCGCCGGTCGGCGAGCCTACCTGGCTCCATCACTGAACTCAGCCGTTTCATCGAGCGCGAGACGTCGGCCGCCATCGCAGACGACCGCCTCGCGACCTACCGCGCGACCGCCGACATCAGCACCTTGACCGACCCCACCAGCTTCGCGAGCCAGGTAGACGCCGAGAAGGGTGTGGCGGCCGAGGCCAGGGCCGTCATGCGAACGCTCGAGCAGGCGACGCCAATGGCCACGCTGATCGAGGATGCGATGCAGCCCGCGCTGCGATCGAGTTCCCGCTCCGTCTTCGTATTCCGGTCAGACATGATCGCCGAGTTCGCCGTGGACAGGCTGGGCCCCTCGCACCCCAAGCTCGCCGAGCGGATCGACAGCGGCGTCATACGCTTCGGCGGCACACGCGCCCTCGACACCGTGGCCGAAGCGCCGGCTTCCGCCCGCAACCAGTTCAAGCGCGCCATCTTCGTCGCGCCCACGACGTCGACGATACTGGCCACCCTAGCGGAGCCCTGGCTGCCCGAACAGGTTGTGTTCCTGGCCGATGCGGACACCTTGGCGTTCGCCGCCCGCGACGCGGACCGCCTGGCCCACGAGATCGGCGTCGACGCGCTTGCGGCGCGGCTGCGAACATTCGCCGAGAAGGCCACCAGCCGCGTCGCGGGGATCGGCCGCCATACGGTGCAGCTCGATGCCGAGGCGCCGTCCGAGGACGTCGAGTTCCCGACCGGTTCGGTGGTCGACCTCACCGGCGACGGCCGAGGCGAACGCCGGCTCGTTGAGGTCAAGCTCGGCAACGGTCAGCGCATCATCGCCCGCCCGTCAACCGGCATGGTCCTGCGGGACGACGGCGCGGCGACGGCCACCTTCGTCGAGCGACCCGCGTCACAGATCAAACGGGGCGATGAGGTCTGTGTGATCGGCCCCGGATTCATCGAGCGCGCCCGGTCGCTCGTGAACATCCGCGCGACCGCGGCCGAGGAGATCCGCGAATACCACAGCCAAGTGGCGAAGCGGTTCGCCGCCATACCTGAAGATTCCACGAACGGACGGCTCCGCGTCCTGGTGGCGCGGATGGGCCAGCCGGCCGTGCCCATCGAGCGCGCCAGATACTGGATCGACCTGCGCGACGAGATCGATAAGCCGCTCCACGAGGTCGTGCCGCACGCTCCGCAGGACCGAGATACGTTCATGCGATTCACCGAGGCGCTCGGGATCGGGCAGAAGTTAGCCGAGAGCTTCTGGCTGTGGGCCGTGGTCGCCCAGCGTTCGCACCGGATGCGGGCGGGCAACGTCTTCCACGACGCCTTCCGCGGCATCCTCACTGATCCCCATGCGGCGCTCGCGAGCAACCGCGACCGCAGCGCCGACATCAGGACGCTTCGCGCAATGGCGGAGGAACACGTCGCGACCGTCGCCGACACGCGGAGCATCGAGGCATCATGAAGGGTCTGTCGAACGCGAAACTATCCAGGATCGACGTCGAGCTCAAGGAAGCGGTCTGCGATGCGCTGGTGAACGCGCTCGTCGAACGCGTGAGCTGCACCGACGAGCGGGGACGGATGATCTACGGCGGATCGCCGCGGCGCGGGATATTCGCCGGCCAGCTGCTTCCGCGCTTCGACGTCAGTGGCGCTCTCGATGAGACCACCGACATCCGCATAGCCGCCATTGGGCTGGACCTTGTGGTCGGGTCGGAATGCTCCGCCGCCATCCGCGCCACACCCCGGTTCTCGGCATACGTGCGGGTCATCCCGCAGTGGAGCGACCTTAGCGGCGGCGGTGGCCAGCTCGACTTCGACTTCAAGCTGCAGAAGGCGATCCAGCAGCAGATCGACGCTGCCATCCGCGCCGACCGGACGACCGCCCTGAAGGCCGCCAACCTCGAACGGCCCGACTGGAAGGCCATGGACGAGGCGCGCCGGTCGAAGGTTCGCGCCGAGCGGGCCCAGATCCTCGCCGAAGTTCGCGTCAAAGCCTACGCCGCTTTCGGGATCAAGCTGCTGTCGGGGGTGCCCGACGAGCCCGCCTCGGCGGAGGAGCCCGGGACGGAGAGCGGGGACGACGCCGGGGATTCCACCGAGCAGCCGGCGTCGATCTCGCGCCTCATCCGCGAGGGTCGGGACTTGCCGCTGACGCTCGTCGATCCCGCGCCGATACCGGGCAAATGGCGGCGACTCGACCTCGCGCTCCCGACCTTCGAGTTCGATAGCGCCATGCGGCCGCCGGCCCTCGCGGCCGCACTCGTCACCTACAATTCCAGCCTCGCGGCGGCGGTGGCTGCGCAGCTCGAGGCGTGGGCTACCGGCGAGGGTGCCGCCGAGGCATGGCGAGACGTCAACATCTCGCCCGGCGACACGCTGGACGAGGCCCGATGGAATGCGGCAGTCGCCGCGCTAGGCGCCAAGCCTATCGACCGCACGCGCGTCGTCCCCGATCTCTCCCGCATCGCCCTGAAGGTCGAGCGTCAGATCGACTTCCTTGACCCGACGCGGCTGTCGCTGCGGGTCATGCTGGACAACCAGTCGCCCGAGCCCACGCCGCAGGATGCGCGCGGTCGCTGCAACACCGTCTTCGGCGTCGGGCTGACGCTCGCCCTTCCCGCCGCGGCGCACCGGCCGCTACGGCTCGATCGGGTCGAGCCTTCCTACAGATTCCGCGACTACCTCGACTATCCGGCGATCGGTCTCAACTGCGGGGTCGAGGCAATCGAGGCCGGGGGCCAACTCACCCTGGGCACCACCGCCGCCCCACGATTCACGCAGCCGCGCATCGTCGCCCGAAACATCGACCTGCCCTTCCAGTTCGCGATCCTCAAGGATCGATCTTTCGACGCGAAACGGCTGCTCGAGCTGCCGCGCTCATACAGCGAATGGATCGATGGCCAGGAGAAGCGGCTGCGCGACGCCGTCACGGTGGGCCTGGCACCGGATGACGCGGCGGTCGAGAAGGCGCGTCTGGCGAAGGACATCGCCGCCCAGCGCGCCGAGGCGCACTACATCGAACGCGGCGTCGAGATCCTGATCGCGTCGAAGAAGGCCAGTGATGAGCTGGCCGGCAACCCGCCAGGCGACCGCAGAAACTTGGCGCAACGCGCCGCGCCCTGGATGGCGTGGACGCTCACCAACGAGGCTTTCGCGTTGCGCGATGCGCACGACACGGGCCGAGGCTGGCGCCTCTTCCAGATGGCGTTCGTGCTCGCCCACATCCCCGTGTTCGCATCCCGCATGGCGGAGTGGCGCGAATTCCACGACGTCACGCTCGACGAGGACGGCGTCAGCCTGCTCTATTTCCCGACCGGCGGCGGCAAGTCGGAGGCGTTCTACGGCACGCTGCTCTTCGCCATGTTCCTCGACCGCCTGCGTGGCAAGGACCGCGGCGTCACCGCCATGATCCGCTATCCCCTACGGCTGCTGACGCTCCAACAGGCGCAGCGCCTGCTCAAGCTCGTCGTCCGCGCCGAGATGGTGCGGCTTCGCCACAAGGTCGGCGGGTGGCCCTTCGAGATGGGCTTCTGGGTGGGAAGCCAGAACACGCCGAACCACTACGGTGCGTTCCGCGCGGAGATCCCGCTCGCAAGCGATCCAGGCTTCGCCGACGACAGCGAGCTAGACGGTGAGACGGGCGACGAGGACCAGCGCGCCCGCGGACGTCGATATGCAGAGTCGCGCGAGGCCTTCGACAAGATTCCGGAATGCCCGGTGTGCGGCGAGCCGACGGGCCTGCGTCGCGACGAGAACGAAGGTCCGACCGGGCGGCGCGCAGCCATCGTGTGCTTCAGCGACAAGTGCGCATGGAACCGCGAGCATGGTCGGCGCCAGCCTCTCCCGTTCCTGCTGACCGACGACGCCATCTACGCCCGCGCGCCGGCGATCGTGCTCGGCACCGTCGACAAGCTGGCCATGTTGGGCCAGCATACCGGCACGATTTCCAAGGTGCTCGGAATGTTTGGGCTCGCCCGCCGTGTCGACAAATGGGGAAATCTCTCCATTCCGCGGAGCGAGGAGGACCTGCGTCGCGATCCGGCCGACGATAACAGCTCGAACGTCCATCCCGCATATGCGGATGGGAAGCGGGTCTTCCACGATCCTTTCCCGTCGCTGATCATCCAGGATGAGGCGCACCTGCTCGAGGAGAGTCTCGGGACGTTCAGCGGCCTGTTCGACACGCTACTCGACACCGCGTTCGAGGAGATCGCCGACATGGGCGGAGACGGGCTGGCGGTCGCCCGGCGGTGGACCGGCGACGGCTGGGGCGCTCCCCGAATGCCGAAGGTCATCGCGGCGACCGCCACGATCTCGGCGCCCGAACGCCAGCTCGAGACGCTCTACCAACGGCACCCGCTGCGCTTCCCCTATCCGGGTCCGGACCTCTACCATTCCTTCTTCGCCGAGCCGGCACCGCC
>Ga0209050_1001351_pt1 | contig 26975 bp, 21 predicted proteins | sample Araplavi_mTSA_r2_FD_184276 | JGI IMG/M metagenome (GOLD analysis project Ga0209050, IMG submission 184276) | Arabidopsis root microbial communities from North Carolina, USA - plate scrape MF_Cvi_mTSA_r2 (SPAdes) (version 2) | ecosystem: Host-associated > Plants > Roots > Endosphere | place: USA... | reverse complement strand
GCCGCGCGCCGGGCGCGACGAGCGTCGCGAACGCTATCTCGCCTGGGAAGCATTGGCGCCGGACGAGCGCGCGCAGGCGCAGGCCGCCGCCGCGCAGTACGCCGCGATGCCGCCCGACCAGCAGGCTGCCTGGCGTGCGCAGTTCGACGCGATGGATCGCAGCGATCGCCGCGGCTGGCTGCTGGGCCCGTCGCTGGGCGCCGATTACGCGGTATTGCAGCCGCTGCTGGCGCAGGTGCCCGAAGCCGATCGAGCTGCACTGATGCGCACCCTGCGCTCGATGACGCCGCAGCAGCGGCGCGAACTGGGCGTGCTCGCGCAGCGCACGCCGCCGGACGCGCGTGCGGCGTTGCGGCGTGAGCTGGTGTCGGTGAGCGCGCAGGAGCGCGGAGACTGGCTCTGGCGGCGGTTGCAGCATTGAGCAACAGGCCGTCGGGGTCGTTGTAGCCGGTAAGGCGCAGCCGCACCCGGGTGCGCTGCGCTTACCCGGGCTACAACAACGTCGGCAGGGCAGTGGGGTACTCACCCGGCCCGTCTCGCTCTGCACTCCCCGCGGTCGCCGAAGGGAGAGGAGCTTGAAAGCTCACATCCGCACGATGCTCGCGATCGTGATGAACACCACCGCGAAGCCCAGCAGCACGAAGTAGAGATTGCCGATCACGAAATAGCGCAGCGACGTGAGCAGCCAGCCGTTGCCGTAGACGCGCTTCTGCATGACCCACAGATAGATCGGCATCCACATCCACAGCGCGAACTCGATCAGCCCGGAGATCCAGCCGAAGCCGGCCCATTTCGGCGTGATCGCGTTGTCCAGCGCCATCATCAGGAAGAACGAGAGGATCGCCAGGCACAGGAAGGCGTGGCTGTAGAGCGCAACGACCAGGTGCTCCAGATACAGGCGCCTGGAGCCCACGTAGGCAAGCTTGAGCAGCAGCGCGAACACCGGCACCAGCAGGAACAGCGCCGACGGCACCGCGGCCAGCATCGCCTTGATCAGCAGGCCGACGTCGTGCTGCACGCGCGCCATGTTGTCCTTGCCGTGCGAGATCTGCCGGTTGATCCATGAGTTGATGAAGCCCGGCGCCCACGAGATCACGACCGGATTGAGTTCCTCGTCCCAGGGCTCGTCGCTTCCGAACAGCGTCAGTCGGCCGTCGCAACTGGTTTCGCCATAGACGCGCGCATCGTCGGATGCCTTGCGCGTGCGCGGGCCTTCGCTTCCGCGCGCGACCGCGATCTGCAACTGCGCCGCGCGGCAACCCGAGGCCTCGTTGGTCTCGCGGATCTCGCCCAGCAGGCGGCGGCGCTCGGCCTTCTGCGCGGGCGTGAGCGCGGCCAGTTCGCCCTGCTGCTTCGTCAACTGCGCATTGCGCACGTTTTCCAGTTCGGCCAGCGTCTTGGCCTTGTCCATCTCCGGAGTGGAGCCCTTGTCCTTCTGCTCGGCCTGGATCTCGCGCAGCGCGGCCGCCTTTTCGGTCTCGACCTCGCGCGGCGAGAGGTCCTTCTCGCGGATCAGTTCCTGCGTGCGGCGATCGGCGGCGGCGTTCACGTCGACCATCGCGATCTCGAACGGCTTGCGCACGTGCGGCAGCATCGTCGACACCGCGTCCCGGCCTTCGGCGAGTTCGGCGAGTTGGCTGGCACGGATGCGTTCGATGTCCTCGATGCTCGTCGCCGTCGCGAAACGCTTGTTCTCGCGATTGACGCTCTGCGTGCGGTTGGCGTTCTTCGACACGCCCTCGTCGAGCAGCGCCACCGAGGTGTCCTGCGTGTCGACGTGGATCACCAGCTGTGCGACGAAGAAGGTCAGCACGCTCAGCACGACGAACAGCCGCAGCGGTGCGACGTACTTCGCGCGCTGGCCGGACAGGTAGTTGATGGCGACGCGACCCGGCGAAAGCAGGTCGCGCAGCGTGCGGAAGATGCGGCCGTCCAGGTGCCAGAACGCCTCGAACACCTCCTCCATGGCATGCGCGGCGTGGCGGACGGGGTTCACCACGGACTGGCCGCAGTCGTGGCAATAGTGGCCCTGCAGCGGCGCGCCGCAGTTCTCGCAGTGGGTCGGATGGGCGTCGTGGGACGCGGCGTTGTCAGAACTCATGTGGTCAACGCTCTCCCCGGCGCACGAACACAGACGATTCATCGGCAGCGGTTAAGATAACGGGCCGCCGCGACCCGGCGCCAGCGCCCGACATTGGATGCGGTCGCGCGGCCGCAGTCGTGCGTCTGGTTTCCATGATGTCGCTCGCTTCCGTCTCGCCCGGCCGCAAGGGCCTGTCCGGCGAAATCCGCACCACCGCCATCCTCGCCGCGCCGCTCGTGGGCGGGCATGTGTCGACGGGCCTGATCGGCTTCGTCGACAACGTGCTGGCCGGCCACCACGGCACCACCACGCTGGCCTCGGTCACCATCGGCACCGCGCTGTGGTGGCTGCCGATGATGGTGCCCATCGGCACGCTGCTGTCGGTGCCGCCGTCGGTGTCGCAGCTCGATGGCGCCGGCCGCCGCGAGGACATCGGCGGCCTGTTCCGCCAGGCGTTGTGGCTCGCGCTGGGGCTGGGGCTGGTGTTGTTCGCCTTCCTCACACTGATCCCGCACGCATTGGGGCCGATGGGCATCGCGCCGGAGATCATCCCGGGCGCGACCGACTTCCTGCACGGCATCCGCTGGGGCGTGATCGCGCTGACGCTGTTCTTCTGCATGCGGTATCTCAGCGAGGGCCTGCACTGGACCTTGCCGACATTGGTGCTCAGCGCCGGCGGTTTGCTGATCCTGCTGCCGATGGGTTACACGCTGACGTTCGGCAAATTCGGTTTCCCCGAGATGGGTGCCGGTGGGCTCGGCATCGCCTCGGCGATCATGCTGTGGGCGCAGGCGATCGGCTTCTTCATCGTGCTCAAGCGCTCGCGCCGTTTTGCCGATCTGAAGCTGTTCGAGCGCTTCGACCTGCCGCATTGGCCGACCATCCGCGGGCTGCTCGCCACGGGCCTGCCGATCGGCGTGACCGTGCTGATGGAAGGCGGGCTGTTCATTGCCACCGCGCTGCTGATGGGCCGTCTGGGCCAGATCCCGGCGGCGGCGCACCAGATCGCCATCAACCTGTCCGCGCTGTGCTTCATGGTGCCGATGGGACTGGCCGAGGCGACCACGGTGCGCGTCGGCCACGCGCTGGGACGCGCGGATTTCGACGGCGTGCGCCGCGCGGCCAAGGCCGGCTACGCCATCGTGCTGGGCACGCAGCTGTTCTCGGGCATCGTCCTGCTGACCTGCAACGACCTGCTGGTGAGCTTCTACACGCGCGATGCCGCGGTCGCGACGCTCGCTGCCTCGCTCCTGCTGTACGCGGCGGCGTTCCAGTTCCCGGATGGCGTGCAGGTGCTTTCGGCCGGCGCGCTGCGCGGGTTGAAGGACACCCGCGTGCCGATGGTGCTGGCCGCCGTCGCCTACTGGGGCATCGGCATGCCGCTGGGCGCCGGCCTCGGGCTGGGCCTGGGCTGGGGCCCGCGCGGCATGTGGGTCGGCCTGATCGCCGGCCTCACCTTCGCCGCCGTGCTGCTGTGCATCCGCTTCGTCCGGTCCAGCCATCCGGACCGGCTGGTGATGCGCGGACCGTAGGTCGCAAGGCCGTATTTCCCACCCCCGGATCACGGACCCGCCATATGGTCCGTGTTACGAATGGGCGGTGATTCCACGCCCGTTCGCGTTTAGGCTGGTGGCGTGATCCAGGAGACCGTATGAACGACATTCCGCGTCGCGGCCCCATCGCCCGGTTCTTCGTCGGGGTGTGGGATGCGATGAACTTCACCCGCCGGCTGATCCTCAACCTGCTGTTCCTGCTGCTGCTGTTCGTGTTCCTCGCCATCCTCATGGCCGGCCCCCGCACCAAGCCGCTGCTGGATCGCACGACGCTGGTGATCGCGCCCGAAGGCAACCTGGTCGAACAGTTCAGCAGCGATCCGCTGACCCGCGCGCTGGAACGCGCGATGGGCGACAAGGGCGGCGAAGTGCAGCTGCGCGACCTGGTGCGCGCGCTGGATGCGGCAGCGAAGGACAAGCGCGTCGAGCGCGTCGTGCTCGACTTCGACAAGCTGCAGGCCGCCGGCATGGCGTCGCTGCGCGAAACGGCGCAGGCCATCGCGCGCGTGAAGGCCAGCGGCAAGCAGGTCGTCGCGTTCTCCGAAATGATGGACCAGAAGCAGTACCTGCTCGCCTCGCAGGCGAGCGAGGTCTACCTCGATCCCATGGGCGGCATGCTGCTGGAAGGCCTCGGCCGTTACCGCACGTTCTATCGCGAAGGCCTGCAGGACAAGCTCGGCGTCGACGTGCACCTGTTCAAGGTCGGCGAATACAAGTCGGCGGCGGAGCCTTACGTGCTCGATGCCGCTTCGCCCGAGGCGAAGGAAGCCGACCTGTACTGGATGAACGACGTGTGGCAGCGCTACCTCGCCGACGTGGCGAAGGCGCGCAAGCTCGATGCCGCGCAGCTGTCGCAGCAGATCGACCAGATGCCCGAAGGCATCCAGGCCGCCAACGGGGACCTGGCGAAGTTCGCCGTGCAGACCAGGCTCGTCGATGGCCTGAAGACGCACGAGGAAGTCGACGACCTCATCAAGCAGCGCGGCGTCGCCGACGACGATGCGCCGGGCGGTTACCGCCAGGCCTCGTTCGAGGAATACCTCGCGCAGATCGACAGCGGCCTCAGCGCGGTTGATCCGCGTCCGCAGGTTGCCGTCATCGTGGCCGAAGGCGAGATCCGCAGCGGCGAACAGCCGCCGGGCACCGTCGGCGGCGTGTCCACCGCCGAACTGCTGCGCGAGGCGCGCGACGACGACAACGTGAAGGCCGTGGTGCTGCGCGTGGATTCTCCCGGCGGCGAAGTGTTCGCTTCCGAACAGATCCGCCGCGAAGTCGTTGGCCTGAAGAAGGCGGGCAAGCCGGTCGCGGTCTCGATGGGCGACCTCGCCGCGTCGGGCGGCTACTGGATCTCGATGGATGCCGATCGCATCTACGCCGATGCCTCGACGATCACCGGTTCGATCGGCATCTTCGGCCTGATCCCGACGATCCCGCGCGCGCTGGAGAAGATCGGCGTGCGCAGCGACGGCGTGGGCACCACGCGTTTTGCCGGTGCGTTCGACATCACGCGACCGCTGCAGCCCGAAGTCGGACAGGTGATCCAGTCGGTGATCGAAAAGGGCTATCGCGATTTCACCGGCCGCGTCGCCAGTGCGCGCAAGAAGCCGGTCGAGCAGGTCGACGCCATCGCGCGCGGTCGCGTGTGGACCGGCGCGCAGGCGAAGGAACGCGGACTCGTCGACGAACTCGGCGGCCTGCAGCAGGCGATCCATTTCGCCGCGAAGCGCGCCGAACTCGGCGAGCAGGGCGATTACCAGGTGCGTTACATCGAAAAGGCGGCGACGCCGTTCGAGCGTTTCTTCACCGGCTTCATCGCCAGCCGCGCCGGCGGTGCGCTGATGCGCGATTCGGACCTGGCGCGCAGCCTGATCGCGAAGGCCTCGCCGCAGACCGCGCAGGACCTGCGCTTCCTCGAAAGCTCGATCACGCCCACGCGCGGCGTGCCGGTGAAGGCGTTGGCCTACTGCTTCTGCGGGTTCTGATCCGCTGCATGGACCCAACGAAAAGGCCCGCCAATGGCGGGCCTTTTCGCGTGATACATGCCGAAAGGATCAACCGCCCGCCGCCTCGATCGCCTTGCGCTGCGCTTCGGCCGCGTCCTGCACCTGCTTGTCGACGTTCTTCGCCTTGTCGAGCGGCTCGTTGATCGCGTCGCGCAACTGCGTCGCCTGAGGCTCCACGGGCCGCTCCTTCTCCGGCGGCTTCGGCTTCGAACAGCCGGCAAGCAGCGCCGTCATCACCATCCCCATCAGCAGCGTCCGCACCATTCCCGCATCCTCGTGGCTGGTCTGCCGGCTATGCTACGCCGGCCGCCGCGCGCGGCAAGTTCCGGGTGTCTGCCCAATCACGGAGATGGCGATGGATCCGAAGCGTTGGCGACTCGACGGCCAGCTGGCCCTGGTCACCGGTGGAAGCGCCGGCATCGGCCGTGCGGTCGCGCGCGAACTGCTCGGCTTCGGCGCCGACGTGCTGCTCGCCGCGCGCGATGTCGCCGCGCTCGATGCGGTTCGCGCCGAACTCATGGAGGACTTCCCCGAACGCGACGTGCAGGCGTTCGTCGCCGATGTCGCCGACGACGAACAGCGTCGCGAACTGCTCGACTGGGTGGAGGACTTCGGCGAAGGCCTGCACATCCTGGTGAACAACGCCGGCGGCAACCTCACCAAGGCGGCCACGGATTACACCGAGGACGAGTGGCGCCAGGTGTTCGAAGTAAACGTGTTCTCCGCGTTCGAACTCTCGCGCTATGCGCATCCGCTGCTGACGCGCCACGCATCGTCCAGCATCGTCAACGTCGGCAGCGTGTCCGGTACGACGCATGTGCGAACCGGCGCGCCGTACGGCATGAGCAAGGCGGCCATGCACCAGATGACGCGCAACCTCGCCGTCGAATGGGCCGAGGACGGCGTGCGCGTGAATGCGGTCGCGCCGTGGTACATCCGCACGCGCCGTACTTCCGACAAGCTCGCCGATCCGGACTACCTGGACGAAGTGCTGCTGCGCACGCCGCTGGGGCGCATCGGCGAGCCGGAAGAGGTTGCAGCCGCGGTCGCCTTCCTGTGCCTGCCTGCGTCGGGCTACATAACCGGCGAGTGCATCGCGGTGGACGGCGGATTCCTGCGTTACGGGTTCTGAATGCGCGCCTGGTGCGCGCAACGCAACATGCAGCCGAAGCGGCACGCAGTAGACGCGCAATAAAAAGGCCGCCGGACGGTGCTGAATCGTCTGGCGGCCCATGGCAGGCATAACGCCTGTCGTTTGCCTGTCGAGGATCAGAACTTTCGTTCGTGGGACCTCCTCTTCAGGCGTGCGTAGAGTACCCCGTGCGACGCAACGAACGGGTGAAGAATCGAAGTTGCGTGCGTGACCCGCAGATAACATGCGCGTGGGCATCAATGACGAAGGCCCACACGCAAGCGCACTCATGTCCGGATACGAAGCCGCCCGCCTGCGCATGGTGCGCAGCCACCTCTCGGCGCGCGGTGTACACGACGCGCGCGTGCTCGCCGCGATGGCGGAGGTGCCGCGCGAACGCTTCGTCGATGCGGGCATGGAGGAGTTCGCCTACGAGGACAGTCCGCTGCCGATCGGCGAAGGCCAGACGATCTCGCAACCGTACATCGTCGCGCTGATGGTGGAAGCGGCGGAAATCGCGCCGGACGATCGTGTACTGGAAGTCGGTACGGGTTCGGGTTACGCGGCTGCCGTCATGTCGCGCCTCGCGTGCGAGGTGACGACCGTCGAGCGTCACGCCCCGCTCGCCGATGAAGCGCGCGCGCGCTTCGCGCGGCTGGATTACGACAACATCGACGTCCACATCGGCGACGGCAGTCGCGGCTGGCCGGCGGCCGCGCCGTTCGACGCGATCATCGTCGCGGCAGGCGCGCCCGCGCCGCCGGAAGCGCTGCGTTCGCAACTCGCCATCGGCGGCCGCCTGATCATTCCCGTCGGCGACGAAGGCCTCGTGCAGGAACTGCTGAAGATCCGTCGCACGGGCGAGGACACGTTCGAACAGGAAAGCCTCGGCGCGGTGATGTTCGTTCCGCTGGTCGGCGAACAGGGGTGGGCGGAAGACGGACGACGCGCGGCGAGTCGCCATGTCCCGACGGGCGCGCGTGCGGGCGATCCTGCATCGCTGATCGCCGAGCGCGCGGTCGCGCTGCCTGGGATGGACGACGATGCGTTCGCCGATGCGTTCGAACGCTTCGCCGATGCGCGGATCGTGATGCTGGGCGAATGCAGCCATGGCACGTCGGAGTTCCATGCGGCGCGCGCGGCGGTCACGAAGCGGCTCGTCGAACGCCACGGCTTCACGCTCGTCGCGGTGGAGGCCGACTGGCCCGACGCTTCGGTCATCAATCGTCACGTTCGTCATCTGCCTCCACGACCGCACGGCCCGGTGTTCGCGCGCTTCCCGACGTGGATGTGGCGCAATCGCGAAGTCGCGTCGCTGACGGCATGGATGCGGCGCTACAACGAAGGGCGCGGGTATGCGGAACAGGTCGGCTTCTACGGGTTGGACATCTACAGCCTCAATGCGTCGATCGAAGCGGTGCTCGAGTATCTCGACCGCACCGATCCGGAGGCCGCCGCCGTCGCACGCGAACGCTACGGCTGCCTCACGCCGTGGCAGAGTTCGCCGGAAGTCTATGGGCGCGCCGCGCTTCGGGCCGGCCATGCGTTGTGTGAGGAAGCGGTAATCCGTCAGTGCCGCGAACTGCTGGATCGTCGCCTCGGCGACCTGGACGAGCTGCAGCCCGATCATCTGGACGCCGCGCAGAACGCGCGCCTGGTCGCGTCCGCCGAGCGCTACTACCGCGTGATGTACTACGGCGGTGCGGAAAGCTGGAATCTTCGCGACGAACACATGGCCGACACACTCGACCAGCTGTTGCGCGCACACGGCCCGGATTCGCGCGCGGTGGTATGGGCGCACAACTCGCACATCGGCGACGCGCGCCACACCGACATGGGCCAGTCGCGCGGCGAGCACAACATCGGCCAGCTTGCGCGCCAGCGGCATTCCGGCGAGGTCGCGCTGATCGGGTTCGGTACGCACACGGGCACGGTCGCCGCTGCGCACGACTGGGGCGATGACATGGAAGTGATGGACGTGCGGCCGTCGCGCGCCGGGAGTGTCGAACGCCTTTGCCACGAGAGTGGCGTCCGCCGCTTCCTGCTCGACCTTCGCGGCGGCCACGACGAAGCCTTGCGCCACGCGCTGCACGAACCGCTGCTGCAACGCTTCATCGGCGTGATCTACCGACCCGACACCGAACTTCAAAGCCACTACGCACGCACGTCGGTTTCGCGCCAGTACGATGGCTATGTGTGGTTCGATGAAACGCACGCGGTGCATGCGATCGGTGCGCCTTCGACGGGAGGCGACGAAGTTCCGGAGACGTATCCGTTCGGGCTTTAGCGTGGTCCTGCGAACGTCTTGTCTTCCGGCACCGGCAGATCCAGCACCGGAATCTCCACGAAGCTCACCGCATCGCCGCCATGGAAGATGCGGTTCAGCGCCTTGGACGGAATCGATTCGTCGTAGTTGCGGCCGCCCGTACCGAGGTTTCGCTCCAGGCGCGGGAAGCTGGAGCTGCTGATGTCCAGGCGGATGCGGTGGCCGCGCGGGACGAGGTAGGCGATGGAACGCATCGGCACGTCGAGCACGTATCGCTGCCCCGGCGACATAAGGCTTGGGCGTTCGACGCCGTCGCGATAACGCGCACGCAAGGCGCCTTCCTGGATGTTGGTCGCGCGGCCATCGGGCCACACATGCACGAGTCGCGCGATGAAGTCGGTGTCCGGCGCAGTGGATGAGACGACCAGCTGCGCGCTCAGTTGGCCGACGATGCGCAGCGGTTGCTGCAACGGTGCGGAGGTGTAGACGAGCACGTCCTGCCGCGTTTCCACATCGCGTTGATCCACCGGCCCCGAACGCTGGTTCGGATCGCCCGTGCAGCACAGCGGGCCGCCGCGTGACGGAACCGGGTTCGACGGATCGTGGATGTAATCGTCCGAACGGATCTCGCGCGCGGCTTCCAGTGCGAGTACGCCGTCGCCATCGCGACTGTTCGCGTGGCCATTGCTCGACAGGTACCACGACTGCGGCCGCGCTTCGGCCGGCGGCCATTGCGTTGCATCGAGCCAGCGTTGTTCGTTGAGCACGAAGTAACGGTACGGCGGCAGTGCGTTGAGGCCGGCGCCGCGGCCGCGCAGCCAATGGTCGAACCAGGCGAGGTACCACTGGCGATACGGCTGGTCGGCGTTGCGCACCGGCAGGTCGCCGAACTGGCCCGAACCGATGACGATTTCCTGCTCGCAATGATTTCCCGGCGCGATGATCACGTGCTGCACGCGCCCGGCCTCGGGCGAATGGCGGCGCACGGATTCGGTGATGGCGAGGGTGCCCGACAGGCTCGGATCGCCCCAGGTGTCCACCACCAGCGCGGGCGTCGTCGGGCGATCGTCGGCGAACACGTAGTCCAGCGCGCGCCAGCGTGCGTCGCCGAGCGGCGTCTGCAGGAAATCCTCGAAGCCGTTCGGCCCGGGCCGAACGCGTTTGACGACGTCCAGCGCGGGTAGCGTCGGCAGTGCCGAAGCCATGTCGAGGTCGTTCGGCCACGGGCCGTGGTCGGATTTCATTCCATGCTTGGCGAACCAGCCCGCCGCGCCGGCCAGCTGGAACACGCCGCCTTCGAATGCACCGAAGTAGCCCGCATGGCCGTCCACGTCGCCGGCCGCGCCGCCGGCGGCGATCGGGATCATCGCCGCATGCGCGGGATGGTTCGCCCGTGCCAGGGCGTACTGCAGTTCGCCCAGCGCGGAGCAGCCGATCGTGCCGACCTTTCCGTTCGACCAGGGCTGGCGGGCGATCCAGTCCAGCGTGGCGACGCCGTCGCTGGTGGCGTGGCGCCACGGGAGGAAATCGTCGCCCTCGGACCCGAATTTGCCGCGCACGTCCTGCAGCAGCACGGCATAACCGTTGCGCGCGAAGAACAGGCCTTCGCCGATGGCCTCGCCGTAGCGGCGCCGGTCGTAGGGCAGGCGCACGTAGACGGTGGGAAGCGGGCCCTCGATGTTTCGTGGGCGATACAGCGTGCCCGCCAGATGCGTGCCGTCGGGCATGGCGATGCGGATGTCGTCGTCGATCCTCACGCCGAAGACCAGCGCGCGCACCGGCTGCTGCCAGTGCGCGGGAATGCGTTCGCGCATGACGAACAGCGCGGCCGCGGCCAGCACCAGCGCGGCCAGCACGAGGGCCAGCACGGTCCACCAGCCGAGCGCGGGGCGCACTGCGGACAAGTCCATCTCCAAGAGTCGTTCCCTTGCGCTCGTGGCGGCCGCGGGACGGCCGTCCGGGTCGTGCGGCGGTCCGCCGCTCCGCCATGTGTTCAAACGCGCTGGGGGCGCTCCTGCGGCCAGCGCGAAGGCGTCACGGGGCGCAGGTGCTGTCGGCCAGGACGCTGCGGATGCGGTCGGCTTCGGCCGGCGTGATCGGCTCGCCGCTGCCAAACGTGGCGCGGGCATCCAGCTCGCGCACGCGCTGCTTCCATGCATCGCACAAGGCGGCCTCGGCGACCGGCTGGCATTGGTCTTCCATCATCTGGCACGCCGCGCCGCCGGCCATCGCGCCGGTGCCGTCCAGGCCGGTCACCTGCATCGGCGCGCATCGCGGCGGCGGTTGTGCGTTCTCGCCGAAGTAGCGGTCGCCGTTCCAGGTCTGGCACTCGAACAATGCCGGCGGCGGTTGGCGCGGGGCGATGGCGATTTCGGGCGGTGGCGCTGCCGGGGCGGGCGCGGGGACGACAGGAGCGGGAGCGGGCAAGGGCACAGGCGCCGCCTGTGGCGAAGCTGGCGCGGGTGCCACCGCGGCCGGCGCCGGCGTTTCCATCACCTTCTTCTGCTGCTTGCTGCCCTTCGGGCACGGCGTTCCGTTCTGTAGCGTCACCGCGCCGGACGCGTCGGTGCAGCGGTAGATGACGAGTTGCGCGTGCGCGGCAGGCATTGCGAGCGTGAGCGACAAGGCGAGCGCGACGTGCCGCATCAGCCGCCTCCGCAGTCGCTGGCCAGGCGCGCGTCGATGCCGCGCTGCTGGCGGTCGATGTCGTCGCGTTCGCTCTGCAGCGCGCTGTTGTAGCGGCGTCCAAGGTTCCAACGCTCATCGCGCAGCCGCGCGCAGACTTCCGCCTGCGGCAGCGCATGGCATTCGTCGTAGACCCAAGTGCCGGTGCCGTAGGAAGCCAGGGAGCCGGGCGGCGGCGCGCCGTCGGGCGGACGTGGCGGCGGGCGGTCGCCGACGCTGACCGAGACGCGCCCGCGAGTGCCGATATCGCCCTGCACGTTCGCCCGAACCTCGCCCGGATGGAACCCCGGCCGCGGCGGCAGCAATCCGTAGCCCGGATAGCCCAGCGTCCACAGCGGCACCCAACGCGGATTGCCGGCGCTGGTGTCGCTCAGATAGTGGTTGCCGTCGGGCGTGACGCATTCGTACATCGGCCGCGCGGGCGTGGTGACGACGTAATGCGTCGTCGGCGCGGCGGTGGCGGGCGTGGGCTTCGGTGCGGAAGCTGCGCGGCGCACCGCTGGCGGCGCGTCCTTCGGTCGCTGCATTTCCTTCGTCTGCTGCGTCTCGCCCTTCCTGCACGGCGTGTCGCGCAGCGCCAATTCGCCTTGCGCGTTCGTGCAGCGGTAGATGGTGATGTCCTGCGCGGACGCGCCCGTCGCCGCGAGCATCAGCGGGAAGGCGAGGAGCTTCGCGGTGCACAGGGCTGGGCGCATGGGCGCATCTTGCGTCGGCCGTGGTGACGAAGGAAGCGCGAAGCAACGCCGCCAGTTGGCTGGCGTTGGCGTTTTCGCTCAGGCGCGGATCTGTGCGCCCGTGCGAGCGTCGCGGATCGCCGTCGGCGAGGCCAGGCCGCCGGTTTCGCCGCCGGCGACGCCGTCCAGCCGTTCGACCACGCGCGGGTCCAGCGCGTCGCGCGTGAACGCAGGCGGCTCGCCGGCGAGGTTCGCGCTGGTAGACACCAGCGGGCCGCCGAACGCCTCGCACAGCGCGACCACGTCCGGGTGCGCGCTCACGCGGACGGCGACGCCGTCGTGCGAGCCGGTGATCCAGCGCGGCACGCGCGGCGAGGTGGGAATGATCCAGGTGTTCGGGCCAGGCCAGCTGGCGAAGACGGCATCGCGTTGCGCTTGCGTGAGCGCGTCCCAGTCGAGCAGGCCGTCGAACTGCGAAGGCGAGGCGGCGATCAGGATCACTCCCTTGTCGACCGGACGCTGCTTGATGGCGAGCAGCCGCAGCACGGCGGTCTCGTCGAACGGATCGCATCCCACGCCCCAGACGGCTTCCGTCGGATAGGCGATGACGCCGCCGCGGTGGAGCGCGTCGGCGGCTTCGTTCGGGCTGAGCGGCGTGGTCATGCCGCGAGGATAACGCGTGCCGCATCGGCACGGCCCGCGGCAACGCTGCGGGCCGTCCCGGCTTTTTCCGGGTCGAGGTGAAGCAGGAAACGTGGAAGGAAAGGAGAAGGCGCTCAAGCCTTCTTCACGACCTTCTTCGCTGCCTTGGTCGCGGCCTTCTTGGCGGGCGCCTTGGCAGCCGTCTTCTTCGCCGCCTTCTTCGCGGTCTTCTTGGCAGCGGCCTTCTTCGCCGGTGCCTTCTTCGTGGCAGGCGCCTTCTTCGCGGCGGCTTCCTTCTTCACTTTCACCGCCGGTTCCTTCTTCGCGGCCTTCTTGCCGAAGCCACGACGCACCGGCTTGCCGGTGTCGGCGAGGAACTGCGTGGCTTCCCCCAGCGACAGCGAGGCCGGCTCGCGATCCTTCGGGATCTTGCCGTTGAGCTTGCCGTCGCTGATGTACGGCCCGAAGCGGCCGTTGAGCACCTGCACGTCGCTGCCATCCCACTGGCGGATGATGCGGTTGCGCGCGATCTCTTCCTTCTGCTCGATCAGGAACACCGCGCGCGCGAGGTCGATCGTGTACGGATCGTCTTCCTTCGTCAGCGAGGCGTACGTGGTGCCGCGCTTGGCGAACGGACCGAAGCGGCCGATGCCGACGCTGACTTCATGGCCGGCGTTCTCGCCCAGCTTGCGCGGCAGCTTGAACAGCTCCAGCGCGTCTTCCAGCGTGATGGTGTGCATCGACTGGCCGGGGCGCAGCGACGCGAACTCGAGCTTCTCGTCGGTGTCCTTGTCGCCGATCTGCGCATACGGCCCGAAACGGCCCAGGCGCACGCTCACCGGCTTGCCGCTCTTGGGATCGGTGCCCAGTTCGCGCGCACCGGTGGCTTCGGAACGATCCACCGACTCGGTCTTGTCCTCGACCAGTTCCTTGAACGGGCCCCAGAACTTCTCCATCAGCGGCACCCATTCCTCTTCGCCGCGCGAGACGGCGTCGAGTTCGTCCTCGAGCTTCGCGGTGAAGTCGTAATCGACGTAGCGCGTGAAGTGCGAGGACAGGAACTTCGACACCGCACGGCCGACGTCGGACGGGCGGAAGCTGCGGCCTTCCATCTCGACGTACTTGCGGAACAGCAGCGTCTGGATGATCGAGGCATAGGTGGACGGACGGCCGATGCCGTATTCCTCCAGCGCCTTCACCAGCGCAGCTTCGGTGTAGCGCGGCGGCGGCTGGGTGAAATGCTGGTCGGCGTGGATGCGGTCCAGCGGCACGCGGTCGCCGGTCTTCATCGCCGGCAGCTTGCGGCCTTCGTCCTCGTCGTCGGCCGTCTTGGTGTCCTTGCCCTCCTCGTACGCGGCGAGGAAGCCCGGATCGACGACCGTCGTGCCCGAGGCGCGGAACGCGTGTTCGGCGCCGGCGGCCAGGTCGACCGACACGGTGTTGAGCGTGGCCGGCACCATCTGCGAGGCGACGGCGCGCTTCCAGATCAGCTCGTAGAGCTTGCGCTCGTCATCGCTGAGGTAGCGCGAGATCGACGAAGGCGTGCGCAGCGCGGAGGTCGGGCGCACCGCCTCGTGCGCTTCCTGCGCGTTCTTCGACTTGTTCTGGTAGGTGTTGGGCTTGTCCGGCAGCGCGCGCGTGCCGTAGTCGCGGGCGATGACGTCGCGGATCTCGCCGATGGCGTCCTGCGACAGCGTCACCGAGTCGGTACGCATGTAGCTGATCAGGCCGACGGTGCCTTCTTCCTCGCCGATCGCCACGCCTTCGTACAGCTTCTGCGCGACCTGCATGGTCTTGCGCGTGGTGAAGCCGAGCTTGCGCGAGGCTTCCTGCTGCAGCGTGGAGGTCGTGAACGGCGCGGCCGGGCGGCGCTTGCGCTCCTTCGAGGCGACGTCGGTGACGTGCAGCGCGCCGTTGGCGGCGTTCGAAATGCGCTTGCGGGCGTCTTCGGCGGTGTCGCCGTCGGTGACGGTGAACTGCTCGAACTTCTTGCCGTCCAGCTTGATGAGCTTGGCGGTGAAGGCCTGCGACGGGTGCGCGCACTCGGCCTCGATGGTCCAGTACTCGCGCGCGACGAAGGCTTCGATCTCCTCCTCGCGCTCCACGATCATGCGCAGCGCCGGCGACTGCACGCGACCGGCGGACAGGCCGCGCTGCACCTTGCGCCACAGCACCGGCGAGAGGTTGAAGCCGACCAGGTAGTCCAGCGCGCGACGCGCCTGCTGCGCGTCGACGAGGTCGGAGGCGATGGAACGCGGCTGCGTCATCGCTTCCTTGATCGCGCGCGGCGTGATCTCGGTGAACACCACGCGGTGCAGCGGCTTGCCTTCCAGCAGGCCACGCTCCTTCAGGATTTCCGCGATATGCCAGCTGATCGCCTCGCCTTCGCGGTCCGGGTCGGTCGCCAGATAGAGCGTGTCGGCGGACTTGGCGGCCTTGGCGATGGCATCTACGTGCTTTTCGTTCTTGTCGATCAGGTCGTAGCGCATGGCGAAGCCGCGCTCGGGATCGACCGCGCCCTCTTTGGGCACCAGGTCGCGGACGTGGCCGTAGGAAGCCAGGACGGTGAAGTCCTTGCCGAGGTATTTGTTGATCGTCTTGGCCTTGGCGGGCGACTCGACGATAAGGAGATTCTTGGCCATGGGGGCTCCGCAGGACCTTCCCGGCGCTGCGATGGGGGCGAATGGAAGCGGGAGAAGACTACGCCCGCGACGTGCGGCGCGGGCGTTCGGGGGCTTCTCTTTTTTCTATTACCGCCATGCGCCGCCGGGGGCTGTCAAGCGCGGCCGCGTGAAGTCGCGACCGCGGCCGCGCCGCGACGGGCCTGTTCAGCTTCCCGCGGAAGCTGCGTCAGCCCGCGCCAGACGCGCGGTGGAGGTAGTCCTGATAGGCCGGAATGGCAATGGCGAACACGATTCCGATGTAGGCCACGACGGCCAGGGCGCCAAGGATCAGCACCACCAGCGCGACGGCGCCCAGCCCGCGGCGCTGGCGCTCGGGATGGGCGGTGTAGGCCCAGCGATCGACCACCAGCGTACTGGCGACCATGTCGTGCAGGCCGCGCTTGCGGTCCGTGAAGCCGGCCATGATGTAGCCGACGTAGATCGTCAGGTAGCACAGCAGGTGCGAGGCCCAGCGACCCAGCGCGCGGCCGCGGCCCATTCGGCGGCCGTCGTCGTCGGTCACCTTGATGCCCACGGCCATCTTGCCCAGCGTGGCCTGCATGGAGGAGGACTCCAGGCCGACGAAGTACACGGCGCTGATCAACGGGTAGGCGAAATACACCGCTACCAGCATCAGGCCTACGCCGGCCGGGGCCGAATCGCCGGAGAAGACACCCGACAGGCCGACACCGAACACGACCAGCCCGACCACCAGCACGATGTAGTACGCGATGGTGACGATCAGCGAATCGATCATGAGCGCGGCAAAACGCTTCCAGAAGCCCGCGTAGACGACCTCGCCGGCCGCGACCGGGTAATCGGCCTCGCTGAGCGTAGCGCGCGGCGGTGCGTAGGGTGAGGCGCGATCGACGGCGTCACCCGCGACGGCGGCAGGCGTGACGTAGACCGGCGGCGGAACGACGGGAGTGCCCACTGCGTCCAGGCCGAGCGAGTCGGAGAACCGTTCCAGCGGCTGCCAGTCGCGTGCCCCGACGTGCCATGCGAGCGTGTCGCGCTGGACGCGGCCGTCGCGGTAGGCATCGCGCACATCATCGGCACCCATCGGCCCAACTCGTCCCTGTCCCGGCAGGTGGTAGTACCAATCCGTCATGCGATTTCCCCTGATTCGTGCGGCTGCCGCTCTGGCAGCCTGTCGGTGCGTGATTGTCGGCGACCATGGATCGGGTCGCCTGCGCCTCCCCGGGCGCATGGAAGACGGCGTATCAAAGACGTTGCGAGCGTTTCGCCATCAGTGCGCCGCGCCCGCCAGGGCGCCGATGACGACGGCGATGGCCGCGAAGTAGAACAGCATCAGCAGCGTGGACAGCACGATCACGATGATGGTCACCCAGCCCAGCTCGGGCCGCTGGCGACGCGACTGGGAGGTAAAGGCCCAGCGGTCCACGACCAGGGTGCTTGCGACCATGTCGTGCAGCGCCCGCTTGCGGTCGGTGAAGCCGGCCATGACGTAGCCGATACACAGGATCAGCGAGCTCAGGATGCTGGCGAAGAAGCGACCGATGCCGCGCAGCAGGCTGATCCGCTCGCCGTCGTCGTCGGTGACCTTGATGCCCACGGCCATCTTGCCGAGCGTGGCCTGGCTCGGGGACGCATGCATCCAGGCGAAATACAGCGCCATCAGGGCCAGCTGCACGAAGTAGGCCGGACCGAAGATGTCACCCATGGTCACCGTCGACTTGGCGGTGCCGGTGAAGGCGCCGAAGATGGCGAACACGATCATGATCAGCACCGTGTCGATCATGTAGGCGGCGTAGCGCTTCCAGAAGCCCGCATACACGACGTCGCCGTCGGCGACGTAGTCCACGCTCTCGTCGATCGCCGCGCGCGGCGCCGCGTAGGGCGAGCGCATGTCGGCCACGGCCGACGTGGCGCGCGGCTCGGCGACGGCGTACGGGTTGTACTGGTTACGCGCGATGTCAGGACCGCCAGCGGCGGCCGCGACGGCAGGGGGCTGCGGTGCCAGCACTTCGCCCATCAGCACGCGCCACGGCGTCCACTGGCCCAGGCCTTCGCGCCAGACCAGCGTCTCGGGAGCAAGCTGGCCGTGCGTGTGGAGATCGGCGAGGTCCTGGGCGCTGACGGGGCCAAGGCGGTTGCGGTCGGAATCGCTGTAGTACCACTGCGTCATCGGGGGGTCCTCGGTGGAAGCGGGATCACTGTGGTGGATGGCATGCGGTCGGACGGAACTTCGGCGGCAGGTCGCCGCCGGAACAATCCCAGCCGGCGTCGCCATCGGACACGAACTGCCAGCTGCGGCCGTCCACGGTCCGGTCGATGCCGCCAAGGGTGAATTCGAACGCGCACCGGTCGCCGCCAACGGTGCCGAAGACAACGCGCGTCTGCGGCAAGCTTCTCGAGATCTGGGCGCGGATTCCGGCCATGTCGTCGTTGCTTGGGCACCGGCCGTGCTGGCCGACGTGCGTATCCACCATGCCTTCGATGGCGGTCGCGGCGACGTACACATTGGCGTGGGTCTTGGCGCGGACCGTGTAGTCGCGGTAGGCCGGCAGCGCGATCGCCGCGAGGATGCCCGCCATCGGAACGCTGAGCGCGGCCAACGCGATCGCCACGATCGCGCAACCCGACAGCCCGCGCGACGGCTCACGCGCCGTGCGGCGAACGCCCGGGGTGGGTCGATTGCTCGAGGACGCCGCCGGTGGCGCGACTGGGGGCAAGGGCGGCGGCATCGACGGGTCGGGCTTGACCGCGGCGAGGTCGAGCTCAACGACTTGGCGATCCAGCGGCTGCCATTCCGGCAAACCCGCGTGCCAGACCAGCGTGTCGCGATCGATCAGCCGGTCGCGGAAGCGCGTACGCATTTCGTCGGCCGTGTGCGGCCCGACACGGCCGCGTGCGCGGTCGTGGTAGTACCAGTCCGTCATGCCCCGATCTCATCCTGAGTAAGAAAGCCGCTGGGCCGCCGATGCCTCCCCAGGCCGGCCGCAGAACCGTGACTAATGTACCGGTTCGGGCTCGTCTTCGAACATCTGGGTTTCCATCCAGGCGTAGGCCGCTTCCGAGCCCGGCTGGTTGAACAGCACCATCAGCACGACCCACTTGAGGTCGTCCAGGTCGATCTCGTCCTGATCCAGCGCCATCGCGCGGTCGAGCACCAGCTCGCGCTGGTCCGCGTCGAGTACGCCATGCTGTTCCAGGAACAGCAGGAACCCGCGGCATTCCACGTCGAGCTTGTCCAGCTCGGGTCCGAAATACACGCGGACGGGACCGTTCGCGCGCGGGGTGCTGGCACTGGGCCGTTGCAGGGCCAGCGCGTCGAGCCATTCGAAGGCTTTGTTGATCTCGGCCGGGCTGAAGCCGGCTTTGCCGAGTTCGTCGAAGAGGGGGCCGCTGCGGAGCGAATCGCGGTCGCGGACGAGGTCCGCATCGTCGGTGAAGTAATGCTCGAACAGGTACAGCAGGACGTCCAGGATGCTCTCTTTCATTTCCCTCGGCCTGCGCCGCACGCGGCGCGGTGGGCAGAACTTGCGGAAGGCCCGCGGGGCGCCTGGGGTTCCCTTAACGGGAGCCGTCAGCGGCTGCGGAAATACCGGCCGTGTTGCGAAAAAACGCGGCCATCAAGCTCCATGAGCAGCAGCATGGAGGACACTGCCGCGGCCGTCAATCCGGTCCGCTGCACCAGCTGATCCATAGCGCTTGGGTCATGGCCGAGGGCGTGCCACAAGGTCTGGTAGTCGGGGTCTGCAAGATCCGGACCGCGACGGGCGTCCGCCCCGGCCGCCTGAGCGGGGTGGATGGGGGCGCCCAGCTGCCTGCGCAAGTCCTGCGCGAGTACGGCGACCTGGGGCGCCAGGGCGTCGATCACGTCCTGCGCCGAGCCGACCAGCACGGCGCCGTCCCGGATCAGGCGGTGGCAGCCACGTGCGAGCGGGTTGTGGATCGAGCCGGGGACGGCGAACACCTCGCGCCCGGCTTCGGCAGCGAGCCGGGCGGTGATCAGCGCGCCCGACCGCTCGGCCGCCTCGATCACCACAGTCGCCACCGACAGTCCGGCGAGGATCCGGTTGCGGCTCGGAAAATGGAACGCAACCGCCTGCGTGCCCGGAAGGTATTCGCTGACGACCGCGCCGTCCCGCGCGATCCGGGCGTGGAGTTCGCGATTGGCGCGTGGGTAGGGCACGTCCGGGCCGGTGCCCAGAACCGCGATCGTCCGGCCGCCCGCGTCCAGCGTCGCCGAGTGGGCGGCGGTGTCTATGCCGGCCGCCAGTCCGCTGCCGACGACCAGCCCCGACATGGCGAACGACCGGGCGAAATCGCGCGCGTTGTCGCGTCCGCCCGGCGTCGGTCCGCGACTTCCGACGACGGCGATCATCGGCTGCCACAGCAATGCGGGATCGCCCGCGACGAACAGCGCCAGCGGCGGGTTCGGCGAGCTGCGCAGCAGGGGCGGGTAATCCTCCTGGTGCCAGCCGATGAGGTGGTGTGTTGGCGTCTCCAGCCACGCCAGTGCATCCGGCGGCGCGACAGCCGACGAAAGCGCGCGGACCTGTTCCTCCGTCCAGCCCATTTCGCGCCATGCGGCCGGCCCGGCCGCCACCGCGCGCGCTGCACCGTGGTGGCCCTCGATCAGCGAACAACGCGCGGCGCTGCTGCCGCCTGCGGCGATCAGCCGGAGCAACGCGATGGTTTCGGCGTCTTCGGATTCGTCATGCAACGGGCGCGACATGACGCCAGCTTGGCCCGCAAACGACGACGGCGCCCTAGGGCGCCGTCGCGTGGTTCGATCAGGAAACGCCGCGGCTCGATGTAAGCCGGTGCGATGTCAGTTCGTCGCGTCCGGGTGCTTCAGGCGGTAGCCCAGGCGGGTCGGGCGGGTGCCGTCCATCACGAGCGCGTAGCTGACCTTGTCGAAGGTGCGGAACACCATGACGTGGCTGGCGAACTCGTCGGGCATCTTCACCTTCTCGCCGCGGGTATGCGCGTCGGGGCTGCGATCGATGCCGGCGCGGACGCGGTCGACTTCGACGCTGCCCTGGCGCCACACCGAGAACACGGTGCCGTTGTCCACGCCATCGGCGGCGCCGACGGACAGGGCGACGACGTCGCGCGTACCGCCGGTGGAGACCATGTCGGTCACCGCGATCACGCGGGCCTTCTCGACGACCGGCTCCTGCGCCGGGGCGTGCGGGAAGAACTGCAGGTCGTAGGACTGGGCCTCGACCGGGATCAGGCGATCGCCGGCGCGGACTTCCTTGCCGTTGTTGTCGACCAGGAACGTGACGGCCTCGGCGTCGCCGACGATGCCGCGGGTGACCGTGCCCGTGCTGACCTTGGCCAGCTCGTAGCCCAGGAACTCACCGCCGCCCGGGGGCAGCTGGTAGGCCCACAGGCTCTCGGTGCCCCAGTTGCGGTCGCCACGGAAGTCGAGCGTCTGGGCGCGACGGCCCGAGGGCTCGCAGCAGCGGTCCGGATCCAGCGTCTGGAAGCGCTGGCTGGGACGCACGACCATGTAGCGCTGGCCCGGCGTCGCGCCGTCCAGGCCCTTCACGTACACGACCTGGTCGCCGGCGCTACGCAGGCGGTCCTCTTCCAGGCCGACCACGTAGGGCAGGCTTTCGAACTCATCCACCACGCGCAGGTCCTTGAGGAAGGATTCGACCTCGGACAGCGGAATGGCGTTGATCGGGGCTTCCTGGCGCGGGCCTTCCTGCTGCTGCACCGCGACGCGGTCCAGGTAGGCCAGCGACAGCACGTCGCCCGGGAAGATGAGGTGCGGGTTCTTGACCTGCGGGTTCGCCTGCCAGATTTCCGGCCACAGCCACGGCTTCTTGAGGAAGCGTCCGGCGATGTCCCAAAGGGTGTCGCCCTTCTTCACCACGTAGGTGTCCGGATGTCCGCCGGCGAGTTCCGCCGCGACACCGTAGGTGGCGATCGTGAGCAGCGCAGCGGTCATCACCGTGCGCAGCGGTTTAAGCATCAAGGCCATCTGGCAATTCCCCTTACCGCCCCTGAACATACTGTGCGGCCCCGCTGCCCCCGGCAGCGTCCCCAATCAACACACCTGAAGGCGGGGCACCGCGGCACTATAGCCCAGAAGAACCGCAGGGTTGCAAGCGTTGGAGCCCCGTAACGGGGTTACAATCACGGTACTTCTTGCGGTTGTGACACACGCCCCCATTTCGACGCCATGGCCCTGCTTCCCATCCTCGAATTCCCCGATCCGCGCCTGCGCACCGTAGCTGCGCCGGTCGATCCCGCGCGCATTGCCGATACCGAGTTCCAGAAGCTCGTCGACGACATGTTCGAGACCATGTACGAAGCGCCGGGCATCGGACTGGCCGCCAGCCAGGTCGACGTGCACCAGCGCTTCATGGTCATCGACGTGAGCGAGGAGAAGAACCAGCCGATGGTCTTCATCAACCCGGAGATCGTCGCCCGCGATGGCGAGCAGGTGTACCAGGAAGGCTGCCTCTCGGTGCCCGGCATCTTCGCCGACGTCACCCGCGCCGACCGCATCACCGTGAAATACCTCGACCGCACCGCCACGGCGTGCGAGCTGGACGTCGACGGCCTGCTGGCCGTGTGCATCCAGCACGAGATGGACCACCTGGCCGGCAAGCTCTTCGTCGACTACCTCTCGCCGCTCAAGCGCGAGATGGTGCGCAAGAAGCTGGCCAAGCAGCGCCGCCAGGCCGCGGCCTGACGGACCGGCGCGCCGGCTTCCACGCCGGCGCCTGCACGACACGAACGCGGGGCGACCCGCGTTCTTCGTTTCCGCGTTCCTAGCGCGCCTTCGTTACCAAGCCCCATCCGGAAAACCGCACCGCGCCATGAGACTCGTCTTCGCCGGAACTCCCGACTTCGCCGTCCCGTGCCTGCGCGCCGCCGCCCAGAAGGGCGAGGTCGTCGCCGTCTACACGCAGCCCGACCGCCCCGCCGGACGTGGCCGCGAACTCACGCCCTCGCCGGTCAAGCGCGAGGCACTGCTTCGTGGCATCCCGGTCATGCAGCCGGAGAACTTCAAGTCCGCCGCATCGAAGGACGCGCTGCGCGCGTTGCAGCCGGACCTGATGATCGTTGTCGCCTACGGCCTGATCCTGTCGCAGTCCGTGCTCGACATCCCGACCTACGGCTGCTGGAACGTGCACGCCTCGCTGCTGCCGCGCTGGCGCGGCGCCGCGCCGATCCAGCGCGCCATCGAAGCCGGCGACACGCGTACCGGCATATGCCTGATGCAAATGGAAAAGGGCCTGGACACGGGGCCTGTGCTGATCTCGCAGGCCATCGACATCGGCGAGAACGAAACCGGCGGCCAGCTGCACGACCGTCTGTCCGCGCTTGGCGCGCAGGTGCTCAGCGATGGCCTGGGGCTGTTGCGCGCCGACATCCGTCCGGTGCCGCAGCCGCAGCCGGAGGAAGGCGTCACCTACGCCCACAAGCTCGACAGGAACGACGCGCGACTGGACTGGTCGCAGCCGGCGCGCGCGCTGGCCGACAAGGTGCGCGCGTTCAATCCGTGGCCGATGGCCGAAGCCAACGTCGCCGGCGAACGCCTGCGTCTGCATGGTGCGGTCGCGCTGGACGAAGCGCACGATGCCGCGCCGGGCACGCTGCTGCGCGCCTCGCGCGACGGGCTCGACATCGCCTGCGGAAGCGGCGTGCTGCGCATCCGCGTGCTGCAGCGCGACGGCGGCAAGGCGATTACCGCCGCCGATTACCTCAACGGTCGTCGCGACCTGGTGCGCTGAGGCTCCGATGAAACATCCCCACCGCATGCAGCCCCCCGGCGTGCAGCCCCGCGTGATCGCAACGCGCGTGCTCGATGCGGTGCTGCATCAAGGCCGTTCGCTCAAGGCCGAACTTGCGCAGGCGCTGCCGACGTTGTCCGATCCGCGCGACCGCGCGCTGGTCGAAGCCATCTGCTTTGCCGTGCTGCGCCAGCCGGCGCGTTTCGAAGCCGCATTGTCGGCATGGATGAGCAAGCCGCTGGGTTATCGCGATGGCGAACTCAAGGCGCTGCTGTTCGCCGGCCTGGCGCAGCTCGATCCGCTGAAACTTCCGGCGCATGCCGCGCTCGCCTCTACGGTCGATGCGGCGCGTGCGATCGGCCGCACGCACCAGGCGGGTCTGGTGAACGCGCTGCTGCGTCGTGCGCAGCGCGAAGGCATTCCGGCGGGCGATGCGCGTGCGCCCTGGCCGGCGTGGCTTCGCGAGCGCATCGCCAACGACTGGCCGCAGCACGAGGACGCGATCTTCGAAGAGAGCGTCGCCGAGCCGCCGATGTGGCTGCGCGTGAATCGACGTCGCGCCACGCCGGCCGATTATCTTGGGCGCCTGGAAACCGCCGGCATTACCGCGCATGCGGATGAGAACGCGCGCGATGCGCTGCGCCTGGACACGCCCGTCGCCGTGGCCGGATTGCCCGGTTTCGCGGAGGGCGAGGTTTCGATCCAGGACGCTTCCGCGCAGCTGGTCGCCGATGCGTTGTCGCCCGCACCGGGCGCGCGCGTGCTCGACGCCTGCGTCGCACCCGGGGGCAAGGCCGCGCACCTGCTCGAACGCGATGCGACCCTGCGACTGAGCGCCATCGACATCGACGCGCATCGCCTCGCACGCGTGCAGGAAAACCTCTCGCGATTGCGGCTGGGCGGAAGCGTGCAACTCGCCGCGGTCGATGCGGGCGAAACCGCCGCCTGGTGGGACGGCGTGCCGTTCGACGCCGCGCTGCTGGACGCGCCGTGTTCGGCCACCGGCATCGTGCGCCGCCAGCCGGACGTGTTGCAGCACCGCCGCGCGACCGATCTCGACCAGCTCATCGCGACGCAGGCACGCCTGCTCGATGCGCTGTGGAAGACCGTCGCCCCCGGTGGCGTGCTGCTGTACGCGACGTGTTCGATCCTCAAGGCCGAGAACGAGGCGCAGGTCGAAGCCTTCCTCGCGCGAACGCCGGATGCGAAGGCCGAGCCTTTGGACGCGCGCTTCGGCCATGAGGCCGGCGTCGGCCGCCAGCGCCTGCCGGGCGAGATGGGTTACGACGGGTTCTTCTACGCGCGGTTGCGGAAGCGTCCGGCCTAGCGCCTTCACACGCGGGGAAACCTTCCGACCTCGCCCCGACAGCCCGCAGTTATTATCCGCGCATGCTGCCGACCACCGCCCGCTCCCGCGACACCTGGCTGTTCTGGATCATCGCCCTGCTCGTGCTGGGCGCGGGCCTGGGATTGCGCGATCCATGGCCGGCCGACGAGCCGCGCTTCACCCTCGTCGCCAAGCACATGGTCGAAAGCGGCGACTGGCTGTTCCCGCATCGCGGCCAAGAGCTCTACTCGGACAAGCCGCCGGTCTTCATGTGGCTGCAGGCGATCGCGTACACGATCTTCGGCAACTGGCGCGTCGCGTTCCTGCTGCCGTCGCTGCTCGCCGCGCTGGGCACGCTGTGGTGCGTCGTGGACCTGGGCTCGCGCCTGTGGACGCGACGCGTCGGCCTCTATGCCGGCTACGCGCTGCTGTTCGCGCTGCAGTTCACCTGGCAGGCGAAGAAGGCGCAGATCGATCCGCTGGTGGTGTTCTGGATCACGCTTGGCAACTACGGCCTGCTTCGACATGTGTTGCAGACCGCGCGCAACCAGGGACCGAACTGGCCGATGTGGATGCTCGGATGGGCCGCTGCGGCGATGGGCGTCATCAGCAAGGGCGTGGGCATCATCGCGTTGCTGATGCTGATCCCGGCGGGCTTCGCCTCGCTGCGCGGCTGGAACGTGAAGGTACATGTGCGCGATGCGCGCTTCTGGCTGGGGCCGCTCGCGTTCGTGCTCGCCGCGTGCGTGTGGCTGGTGCCGATGCTGATCGCCGCGACCGGCCATGCCGGGCCGGAATACCGCGCCTACATGGACGACATCCTCCTTCGCCAGACCGCGAAGCGTTACGGCGCCTCGTGGGACCACGGCCAGCCGCTGTGGTACTTCATCGAAGTGATGGCGACGATGTGGCTGCCGACGGTGCTCGCGTTGCCGTGGGCGATCCCCGCATGGCGCCGTCGCCTGCGCCGCCGCGATCCGCGCTACCTGCTGCCGCTGGTGTGGTGGGCGCTGGTGATCGTGTTCTTCAGCATCCCGGCCGGCAAGCGCGACATGTACATCCTGCCGGCGCTGCCGATGATGGCGCTGGCGCTCGGGCCGTTGCTGCCGGGTTTGATGCGAAAGGTCGGCGTGCGTCGCGTCGCGTTCGGATTCACCGCGGTGTTCGCCGTCGCGATGCTGCTGGGCGGGCTGGCGATGTGGTTCGGCAATCCGGGTTTCGAACGGCGCTTCGTCGAGGAGCGCAGCCTGGAAGCCGAATCGACCGCGCTGGCGATGTGCATCACCGCGATCGGCGTGTGGGGCGTGCTGTGCCTGCTGTGGGCCGGCCGCCGCCGTCCGTTCGCGAGCATGATCGGATTGCTGTCGGGCCTGTGGGTCGCGTTCGGCCTGATGCTCGCGCCGCTGCTCAACGATTCCTCGTCCGCGCGCGGCCTGATGAACGATGTCGGCCGGCGCATCGGCCCCGACGCGGAGCTGGGCCTGGTCGCATGGCGCGAACAGAACCTGCTGATGGCCGATCGACGCGTCGCCGAGTTCGGCTTCAAGGTCGATTTCGACGAACAGATGCAGCGCGGCCTGCGCTGGCAGCGCGAAGCGCCGGACAAGCGCTGGCTGCTGGTCCAGGACGTGGCGCTGGCGCCGTGCATCGATGCGGCGCATTCGCAGCATCTGGGCAATGCGAACCGGCGCGGGTGGACGCTGGTGCCGGGCGAAGCGGCGGCGGCCTGCCGTTAACGCTTTCGCAGGAGGGGTTTCGCATCGCGAAACCCGTCGCCCATCACGCCCGCATCCTACGAAACGCGGACGCTCTCGCGCAGATCCGGTAAGGGCACCCGCGCGAACTCCTCCAGATGCCGATCCAGCCCCAGCGGGCTGCGCACGCGCCTGGTCGCCTTCGTGTCGGCGAGCAGCGGATCGTTCGGGCTCGCGCCATCCTCGTGCCGTTCGCGGTGGTACAGATGCGTCGCCAACCCGCCGAAACGCAGCATCCGGCGCATCAGGCCGTGATGGAAGGCGCGCACGGCAAGGTCCTTGTCCTCTCGGCCCCAGCCCTCGAAGCGCTCGTCGAAACCGTTGAGCGCGACCAGGTCATCGCGCCACCACGCCTGGCTGCAACCCTTGATCGAACTGGTCTTCTGGTTGCGCGTCACGCGCAGCGACAACGCCGCCAGCGCGGGAATGCGCAGCGTGTGGCGGCGTCGTGTCAGGCCGCGATCGA
>Ga0209050_1001349_pt1 | contig 27013 bp, 19 predicted proteins | sample Araplavi_mTSA_r2_FD_184276 | JGI IMG/M metagenome (GOLD analysis project Ga0209050, IMG submission 184276) | Arabidopsis root microbial communities from North Carolina, USA - plate scrape MF_Cvi_mTSA_r2 (SPAdes) (version 2) | ecosystem: Host-associated > Plants > Roots > Endosphere | place: USA... | reverse complement strand
TGACGCTGCTCGCCATTCTGCTTCCGGTGATGCTCATGCTGGTGGGCACGCTGGTGGAGCTTCTGCACGCGCAGAATACGCCGTTTGGCAAAGTGGGGATGTTCATCGGCAATCCGACGATCGCCCTTTTGGTCGCCGTCCTTTTTGGCCTCTGGGCCCTCGGCAGCCGCTGCGGATACAACCTCCCGCAGCTGCTCAAGTTCACCGAGAGCTGCATCGGCAGCATCGGCATGACGCTCCTCGTCGTCGGGGGGGGCGGTGGGTTCGCCCGCGTGCTTCGCGATGCCGGCGTGGCCAATGCCTTGGGTGACGTCGCCACCCAGGCCCATCTCCCGCTGCTTCTCTACGCGTGGCTGGTCTCCGCGTTCATCCGTGTGGCCACTGGTTCGGCCACCGTTGCGATCACGGTGACCGCGGATCTGCTCGCGCCTTTCATCGCCCAGCACACGGGCGTGAATGTGGAGCTACTCATCATCGCTATCGGCTGCGGCTCGCTCTTCCTCTCGCACCTGAATGACGGCGGCTTCTGGATCGTGAAAGACTGCCTCGGCCTGACTGTCCCGCAGACCCTGCGGACCTGGACGATCACCGAAACGATTATCGGCATCGTCGGCCTCATCATCACCATCGGCGTCGATGCCCTGGTGCGGGCGTTTCATTGAGGAAGACGTCCCCACTGGGAGCGCGCCAGCTACCCCGCGACGGGTAGCGTGAAGCACACTTCCAGCCCGCGCGGTTCGCTGAGACGGGCCACGACCGTTCCGCGGCAGGCTTCGATGCAGGTCTTCACGATCGCCAGCCCGAGGCCGGTGCCGCCGGTTTCTCGGGTGCGGGCGGTGTCGGGGCGGTAAAAGGCGTCGAAGAGGCGGGGCAGGCTGTCGATGGGGACGCCGGGGCCGTTGTCGGAGACCACGAGATTGACCCGGTCGCCCTGCGGCGCAGCGCTGATCACGATTGGGCCGGAGCCACCGGCATAACGCACTGCATTGCGCAGCACATTGCCGAGCGCTCGGGCGAGCAGGCGGGGTTCGGCCTGGGCGGTGAGCCAGCTGGGGACGTCGCATTCCACTTCGGCACCGGCGGCTTCGCGGGCGACGGTTTCGGCGACCAGCGGGGCGAGCGGTACGGCTTGCAGCTTCGGCTCGCGCACCACGCTGGCGCGGGAAAATTGCAGCAGTTCGTCCACGAGCCGGCTGATGTCGTCGAGCTCTTCGCGCAGGGTGCCGACGTAGCGGATTTGTTTTTCGTCCGTGGCTCGCTGCTCGAGGATGGCGAGCGCGGTTTGCATGCGGGCGAGGGGAGAGCAGAGCTCGTGGGCGACGTCGCCGAGGAAACGTTTCTGGCCGCGGACGAGGTTGTCGAGCTGGCCGGCCATCGCGTTCACGGAGTGGGCGAGTTCGCCGAGTTCATCGGTGGCAGAGTCGGGCAGGCGGATTTCGAAATTGCCGCGGGCGACCTGGGCGGTGGCGGCGGTGATCCGGCCGACGCGACGGGTGAGGCCAAAAGCGAAAGGCAGCCAGAAGAGGATCGAGAAAATGATCGCGCCGGTGCCGGCGAAAACGAAGGGGCGGGTATCCAGCAATAGACCAGCAGAACTGACCGAATCGCAGCGGACGATGAGGCTCATCGGTGCGTGGCGTTGCGCTGAGAGGGGAGCGCGCACCACCACCCAGTAAGAGCTCGGATTACCGGCCGTGACGATGAACTTCGGCCAGATCTGTGGCTCATCCGGGCGCGAGCCGTCGGGTGGGCGATTTTCAAACGGCGGGCGCCCCGGGTCCGCCGGACCGAAACGGGGACGGTCTTCCTGCGGCGGTGGCCGGTTGGGATCCGGCGGATGGCCCGTGCGCGGTGGCGGTGGGTCGTTGCGGGGTGGTGGGGGCTGGCCGTTGGCCGGAGCCGCGAGCCGCACCTTCAGCGCCTGGGGTAGATTGAATTGATCGCCCGCCACCCAGTTCCCGCTGTTTTCGTACACGGCCAGGGGTACGCCATGCACTGAGCTGAGGCCGCGGAGCAGTTCGGTCCACTGGGTCATGCGGGCATTAAACAGCGTGCGATTGACCGCATCGGCCAGCCCTTCCACCCGGGGCGCCGCCGCCGCACCGAGGAAGGTATCGAAACCGGCCTGAAACTGGGACCGGAAGAACCACCAGCCGCCCGCGGCCAGCAGCGCCATGTTCAGCATCAGCCACAGCGCCATTTTGGCGGCGAGGGGAAAGCGGAAACGGAGGCGCCAGCTCATGGTTGCCGGGGATCGACCAGCATGTAGCCGGCGCTGCGCAGGGTGCGGATGAAGCGCGGATTCTTTGCGTCGTCGCCCAGTTTGCGGCGGAGCGCGGAGATGTGGATATCGATCGAGCGATCGAAGACCTCCCATTCGCGGTCGCGGATTTCTTCGAGCAGTTTCTCCCGCGTCTTCACCCGGCCTTTGGCCCGGGCGAGGGCCATGAGAATCTCGAACTCCACCGGGGTGAGCGGGAGCGGCTGGCCATCGAGTGAAGCCACCCGGGTCGAGGGGCTCACATGCAGCGGGCCGACGGTGAGATCGGCTTCCACATCGCTCGGGGCTGCCGCGGGTGCATTGGCATGGCGGCGGGTCACGGCCCGCAATCGCGCGAGCAGTTCGCGCATGGAAAAGGTCTTGGGCAGGTAATCGTCTGCGCCGACTTCGAGACCCACGATCCGGTCGGTTTCATCGCCGCGACCGGTCAGCATCAGCACCGATGTGATGCTGCCGGACATGATCGACTTCAGTACCTCGAAGCCGTCCATGTCCGGCAGCATCACATCGAGAATGATCGCGTGCCAGCCTTCCTCGGTCCCGCGTTCAACTCCGCCCGGGCCGGTGTGCACGGCTTCCACTTCGTATCCGAGCGGATCGAGGTAATCCGCCAGCAGACCGCAGAGTTTGCGGTCGTCATCGACGAGCAGAATGCGTGGGCGGAGAGCGGGGGACGACATGGCAGACAGGGTTAATACCCCGGCCAGGAGTAGTTTGTCGGCAGCATTTACCGTTCCTTAACAAATCTGCCCGGCCGCGAAAACCGTTCCTTTACGACCGGGTGGCGGCCCATCTTTACACCAGCTTTACAAATCTCCGCTTCGTCGCTCATACGGGATTTACGGGGGGCGTGTCGAATGCGGGTATGAACTCGATCACTTCACCCGCCGCCCATCGCTGGATGGTCGTCGATGACAACGCGGAACTTCAGGAGCTGATGAGCTGGATGCTCGCCAACCTCGGCCTGGCCGAGGTGGAAGGCTTCGGCTGCCCTCTGGAGGCGGCCGCCCGGTTCCAAGCGCGGGGGGGAAGCTTCGATCTCGTGGTGACCGATCGCGACATGCCGGGCCTCGATGGGCTGGAACTCGCCCGCCGGATTCATGCGCAAAATCCCCGCACCCGCACGGTGCTGGTCACCGCGCACGTGGACGATCTCACCCAGGAAACGCTCCGCACGGCCGGCATCTGCGCGGTGCTGCCGAAACCTTTCTCCCTCGCCCGCCTCGAAACGCTGGTGCGCACCGTCGCCTGCACGCCGGTGGAACAAACCAACGCCGCTGGGGTTGCCCTGCCTGCCCGCGCCGCCTGAATTTCTGCCCATGCCCCCGATTCGTTTCCACGTCCTGCGATTCCTGGTCTGCCTCGCCCTCGGCTCTCTCGTAGTCGCCGCCCCACGAATCGGGGCGCATCGGGTGGTGGAAACGACCGGCGATGAATACCGCACCATCGACTCGAATGGCCTGCCGGATCACGAGCCCGGGGACTTTCCGCGCCGGGGCAATCCGAACACCATCCGCGCGCAGGACTACCATTTCCGGGTGCCGCTGCATCCGGTGGGGCAAAGGCAGCCTATCCCGGGGCACTTTGCCTTTTTTGCCGTGGCGCTGAATGGCGTGCCATTCGAACCGGGCACCGGCGAATTCTGGCAGGGCGACCGTGATTGGAACTACGAAGCGAAATCGGGCGCGATCGATCTTGGCCTCGATGAACACAACGCGCACGTGCAGCCGACCGGCGCGTATCACTACCACGGCCTGCCCACCGGCCTGATCCAGAACCTCGGCGGCGACGAAAAGAAGATGTGCCTGATCGGCTACGCGGCCGACGGATTCCCGCTCTACACTTCGCGCGGTTACAGCGACGCGATGGATGCGAAGAGCCCGCTGCGCAAGATGCGCTCCAGTTTCCGGGTGAAGGCCGGCTCGCGCCCGAATGGCCCGGGCGGAAAGTACGACGGCACTTTCACCGCCGACTACGAGTACATCGCCGGCAGCGGCGATCTCGATGAATGCAACGGCCGCTTCGGCGTCACGCCCGAGTATCCCGAAGGCGTCTACCACTACTACATCACCGAAGAGTTCCCCTGGCTCGCCCGCCAGTGGCGTGGAGAACCCGACCCGAGCTTTAACAAAGACCACGGCCAGCCCGGTCCGCCGTTCCCCGGCTTCGGAGGACCGCCGCCTGGGCGGCGTCATCGTCCGCCACCCCCTCCGCCGTTTATTCAGTAAGCGGCGGGCGCTGAGCCAGGGGATCAGTCGCTGATCGCCGCGCTGGTTTTCAAAACCTTGGTGGCTTCGTGCTAAGGGGTGTCCTGCAGCTTGAGCACGAAATTCGGCGAGCCGTAGTGGAGGTAGTCCGCCCAGTCCGCGCTCTTGGTCGCGGCGACGGCTTCGCGGGCGGCACTGACGCAGGGGCCGAGCGGTTTACCGGCCAGCAAGCCCTGGTAAAAGGTGCTCGCAAACGCCGAGGCGGCGGTGTCGCCGACGGGCCAGTAGGTGCCGAGGAAATTGGCCACGCCGCCCCGCATCAATGCTTCGGCGACGCTCACCAGGCCGAGCAACCGGTCAGGATGATTCTTCCCGGTGCCCCCGCGGGCCAGGCCGCGCACACGGGCCGATTCGCATGCATTAAAAAACACGAGCATGGGCAATTGCCCCAGCCCGGCGACGTCTGCGCCGCTGAGGACGGTGGGATTGACTGGATCGCGCGGGGCGCAAATCAGGCCGCTATGCTCGGGAGATTGTGGATCGAAAAAAGCGTGGCCGGCGTAATGCACCACGTCGATCTGGCCGGAGCGGAAATGATCGAGCAGGCAACTGCGCGTGGCTTCGCCTTCGCGAACTTCGGTGAGCACGATATCGCGCCGATCCTGGAAGAGCGCTCGCAGCCGGTCGCCTTCCGCCGCGGCTCCTGGTAGATCGCCGGTCGGATTCACCACGAGCAGGACGCGCAGTTTTTCGTCCTGCCGCCGGGCTTCGACCCACTTCGCCACGGAGAGATTCGCCGTGGCATACTGGCGTGAGATGCCGGGGCTGCGGGCCGGGAGATAGTCGCCACCTTTGCCCAGACGCAGAGTTTCCCAGGGAATGCGCGAAGCTTCTTCGTCGTGCACGATGATCAGCGGCGTTTGGCGGTCGGCTTCGAGCAGTTCGCGGTGCATGGGATGCAACAACAGGTTGGCGATCCGATCGCCGCTTTGCTGCACCTCTGCCGCGTTCACATCGTCGTCCCAACTGGTCGGCTTGACCGGCGCGAGAATACTCTGCAATTCCTCCTCGGAGACGGATAGGGTCTCCCGGGGGGTGGCGGCCCGGCCATGCGGCGGAATCAGCGTGGTTTCAAAATTCCAGGTCTTCGGGTCCTTGCCCACCCGGACGAAAAGATATGCCGGATCGCGGCCGGCTTCGCCCGCGCTGGCGGCGGAAACCGTGCGACGGCTGAAGCTGGGTGGCGGTGGCAGCGTGAGTTGATCGAGCCGGACCTGGACCGTGTCGAAAAGCGGCGTCGGCAGCAGATCAAGCAAGGCCTGGCGGAGGTTGGCGAAGCGGGTGGGATCGGCTTCGCACAGCGTCACGCGGCGGAAGCGGCGACGATCGTTTGAATCGGCGAGGCCGCGGAGGAAGCCGCGCATGAAATGGGTGAGCCCCTGGCGAATCATGGTCGGGGCGGCTTCAGCGAGGTTGCCGAAAAGGAGGGTGGCGAATTCGGTGACGCCCGCGCCGAGCAGGGTGCGGAGGGTATTTTCGGCGACGAGCTCGAGGGTGTCCCAGCACAGCTCTCCGGAGTTTTTGAGGAAGCTGTCCATCGGTCCGAGGCCGGCGATGGCGACGATATCGCTGCGCAGCAGATGGCGGCCGGTGGGGAGGACGAAAATTTCGCCGACATTCGAGCTGAACATGCGGCGCTGGATCATGCGAGCGAGCACGCCATCCATGCAGGCATCGACGGATTGCGCGGCGCGCCCGAGATCCATGTTTTGGAACCGCGCGAGCACAATGGCTTCGGACTCGATCTGGGCGATGTCGCCGTGGGCCAGCTCGATCTCGAGGTGAAACTGGGTTTCGCGCGAGACGACCATGCCGCGGAGGGGAACCGCTTCCGCGGGCCCGGAGGCCGCAGGCAGGGAGGGGGTGGCGGCGACGCTGGCCGAAGAAATAGCGGGTGCGACGCCGAGGGGCGCATCGAGCACGGCGCGCAAACGCTGCGCTGCTTCGCCGACGGTGGGAGGTGTGGAGAGGGCGCGCACGTGGGCGGCGCTTCGCGAGCGTCCGGCCAGTTGATCGTCCGTGATCCAATCCGGCGGAGCTGCGGTGATCGTGGGGAGCGACGTGGACAGCGCGGAAGCCGTATCGCCTTTGAACAACTGGACGACGGCCTGTTTCACCGCGCTGTTCATCGGCAGCGTGCCGTGACCGTGTTTCACATAGTACACCTGCGCGTCGGTGAGCTCGGGAAGGCGGGCGGAGGCGAGCGGGACGGTGCCGTCGCCGAGGTAGCTGCGCTGATACCGCAGACCGTTGCCATTGGGATTTCGCTCTCCGCGGATGATGGTTTCCTGATCGATGCCCGCGATGAGCCGCCAATCGGCCGGGGCGGGAGCGAGCAGCGAAGACACGGTGGCGTTGGAGGCGAGGACTCCGGCGTTCACCCTAGGTGAGGCCGGCCAGAGCGTGGGTTGGGACCAATCGAGGCCATTGGCGATCGGGCCGGCGGGGAGCATTTGCGCGAGGCCGGGGAAGGTCGAGAAGACCTTTTCAGTCAGCTCGACATTGCTCTGGGTGAAATCGAGGCCGCTGATTTTTGAAGCGAGATCGTGAACGCCGCGGAAGGCGAGGACGGGCGAGTAGGAGCCGAAGTTGGGCGTGCCCATCATGACCACGGTGCCGATATTCGACGCGCCTTGTTTGAGCGCGGCGCGGGCGACGAGGCCACCCATGCTGTGCGCGGCGAGGTGGACCCTGCCGGGGCCCATCGAGGCGAGTTTGGTTTTCAGCGCCGCACCGAGGTCGCGCAGGTTGAGCCGCCAATCGAAGGGGAAATAGTCGGCGTCGAAACCGGCAGCCTGCAGCGTCAGCTTCAGGCCGACGTAGACCAGGGGGAAGGGATCGAGGGCGATGACTTTTTTCGGCGAAGGGATCGCGAGCAATTTCAGCCGGCCGATGGCGACATCGAGCGGATCGATCCAGAGGGTATCGTGGAAAAACGGGAGCAGCGGCCGGGCATAGCCGAGGGTCGAGCCCATGATGCCGGGCAATACGAGCGCCTTCGGCCGCGGGCCGCGAGTGCGAGCGCGGGTGGAAGATTGCGCGGCGCGGGCGAGTGCGAGCAGTTCGGGGAGCTGCGGCCCGAAGTAGAGTTCCATCCCGGCATCCACGGCGCCCGTGGCGAGACGGTGCTCGATCTCTTCGATCTTCAACGAAAAGATACTCGGCGCGGGCGGTGGGGCTGGCTCGCTGCGGGTGGTACGGCGCGGGGTGGACGAGCGACGCGATGACGGGGCCTTGGCTTGGGAACGGGTCTTCTTCTTCATCTCGATAGCAGGGGGAGTGACAGACGCACGAAACGCATCTCAATCACTTTCCCCAGCTGAACGCCACGCCGAAAATAGGCATGGGCGAATCTGCTGAATGCCTATCAACGATCTGTCAGCGCGCCTCACGCGGCTGAGTGGGAGCCGTTTTCCGAGCCCTAGCCCAGCCTACGAGTATTTGACGTTCTTACCGGGCTCCATCTCGTAGTTCAACGTCACCTTTTCGGCGGCGTTGGGTTTGACGACGTCGGCCACGAACTTCATGTAGATGGCCTCTTCCTGGGTCATCTGGAGCTTCTCCATGGACTCGAATTCGAGTGAGATGAAGAAGGGGTACTCGGTTTTGCTATCGATGGCTTTCCCGCATTTGACCGACAAAATTTCAGGAATTTTGAGCAGGCTCATGCGGGTCGTCATCATCATCTGCTCGAGCTTTTCCGGAGTGACCTCAGGCTTGAGCTTAAAAAGGGTGATGTGATGAACCATGGCGCGGGCGGTTTCTACGTAGGGAGAGGCGGAAGGGCAAGCAGCCATTCCACGGAACGACGCTAGAGAGCGAAGTTTTTGTAAAAGATGGCCGAAAGAATTCGGTCGGGGGCGTTTTCCCGCGGCCCGAAAAAGCAAATCGGGGCGCTTATTTTCACGCGCCGCCCCAAAAACGAACCGGGCGGCCCGCTTGCGCAAGCCGCCACCCCAAAAACAAATCGGGCGGCTTGTTTTCACAAGCCGCCCAATTGGGGCAAAAGCCAATCTGTGGATGATCGGTTCGCGTTACCGTTTCCAGTCGAGAGCACCTTTCATGACGGCGTAGATGTAGCCGACGGTGAGGATGCTGACGAAGCTGAGCATGGACCAGAAGATACTGGGGCCATGCAGGACGAGGAAGTCACGATAGACCGTCGCCCACGGGTACATGAAAACGATTTCGATATCGAACAGGATGAAGAGCATCGCCACGACGTAGAACTTCACGCTGAAGCGCGGCGAGGAAGGCCCTTCGGGCTTCATGCCGCACTCGTACGCGGAGTCCTTGGTCGCGTTGGTGCGACCCGTCTTGCCGAGGATCACGCTGGTGATCAGCGCAGCCGCGGCAAAGCCGATGGCGACGATGACCTGCAGGAGGACGGGCAGAAAGTCCTTGATCATGCGTGCAGCGAAATAAAAACGCGCGGATTAGGCGGCGGCAGCGGCAGCGGGAGCAACCGGGGCCGGAACCGGGCGGGGCGGGAGCGGCTTCGGGGTGGTTTCGAGGGTCGCGAGCTGCTTCGGAATTCCTTTGTATTTCTTTCCGTCTTTCTTCACCATGCCGCGGGAGACGAGGTTCTGCAGCTTCTCGTAAGCGCGCAGACGCAGCATTTCCTCACCACCGCTGGCGGCGTTCCGGGCACGCAACCGCTCGTGCACCAGTTCGAAAAGTTCTTTGAACTCATACGTGTTGCGAGTGGAGAGGACCGCGGCGAGCTCTTCAGTCACGAGATCAGGGAGACGGCGAGCGAAGGCGGTTTTCTTCGGAATAGACATAGGGCAACCAGATTACCACAAATACCCGATTTCACGAGGGATTTTTTCCGTACTCCGTGAAAATATGACGCACGGAAGGCCTAAAAGCGCCGGAATTTAGCCAGGATGGGGTGGCTTGTTCCACCGACGAGCGGGGGCCGGGTTCCACACGGGAGAGGCTTGGAAAAGGCGTTGGCGGAGGTAAAAAAAGCGTCTTTAAGGCTCGGAATAGGAGCCAAGGCAGCGCCAACCGTCCGCGCTCAGCTCGAAGACCTCGATCCCGACCGGATAAGCCGTCTCCCGGTAGGCCCGCAGGACCATGGGGGCGTATTCCTGGTATTCACTGGCGATACGGGGGAATAGATAGGCCGTATTACGATTTGGGACCACGAGTAAGATCTTCTCGCCGAGGGTGTTTTTCCACAAATTGAGAAAGCCGGGGCACATGACCGCCGAGGCGACGACGGGTTCGTCCGACTCGACTGCGGCGTAGCGAATGATCTTCCGTTGATTACGCTCGAAGCGGAAGCGCAGTTTGGCCAGATCGGCGGCGGCGTTGAGGCCGGCGAGGCGGGTAAAAAGGTCGGGATCGAGCCCGAAGGCGGCGAACTCTTCCTTGCGGAAGGGGGTGAGACCATCGGCGGTCAGCTGACCGAAGGCCAGCAGCGTCTGTTTGGCCCCGGTGACTGGCTGGGAGACGGCCGGGTGCATGAATTTGGGTTCCAGCCAGATCCGCCAGGCGTCGTAATTGATTTCCGGAGAGCGAGTTGGGGCGGGCTCTGGGGGTTCCTGGCCGGGGGAGGCCAGATTCATGACACAAAAGAGGGTACTGAAGGTGATTGCGCGCTGGCTGTGATGCCAGTTTCGCGTGAGGCTCGCCAAATTCATCGTCCTGTCGTCATAGTCTGCCCACCATGATTACCTTTCTCGAAGGCACCCTCGTCGAAGCGCTCCCCACTCACGTGGTCGTTGGAGTTCATGGTGTCGGTTATCATGTAAACATTCCGCTTTCGAGCTACGACAAGCTGCCGCCGGTCGGCCAGTCGATCAAAATTTTGACCCACCTCGCCATTCGGGAGGACGCGCATGTGCTCTACGGCTTCATGTCGAGCGCCGAACGCGATCTCTACCGGTTGCTGGTAAATCATGTGAGCGGCATCGGGCCGAAGACCGCGCTCGATGTGTTGAGCGGGACGAGTGTGATGAATTTCAAAGCGGCGGTGGTGAACAACGACGCCGGGTCGCTGGCCAAGATCAAGGGGATTGGTAAAAAGAGCGCCGAACGGATCATCGTGGAGCTGAAGGACAAGGTGGGGGTCGCCGCGGCTTGGGAAGCCGCGAGTGCCGGCCACGCGCCGAGTGCGGAGGAAACCCAAATCAACGACGCGGTGCTCGCGCTGATCGCCCTAGGCTACAAACAGGTGGATGCGCATAAGGCCGTAAAACAGGTTTGGGAAAAAGGCGGGGCGAATCGAGGGAGCGAAGACCTCGTACGCGGCGCGCTGAAGCAGCTGCTCTAAATCTGCCCCTGATTTATGACCGAAAGCCGTCTGGCCCGTATTCGTGCAGCGTTTCCTGCCGAGGGACTTTTTGCCGACAAGGAATGGCTCGTCGCCGCGGAGCCGTTCCAGATCGACACCGGCCTTTTTGAGCAGCTCGAAAAACTCGGTCATCGCCTGCTGCTGTTTCAGCGCGCGTGCAACGAGCTGTATTTCCGCAGCATCGCGGGCAAGGCGCCGGCCTGGGTGGCGGAGTACCTCGATCGAGGCAAACCGGCGGAGCTGATCGAGCAAGGGCGGCGCAGAGAAACGCGGCAGGATTTGCCGCGCGTGATCCGGCCCGATCTGGTGCTCACCGACGACGGCTTTGCCATCGCCGAACTCGATACCGTGCCGGGGGGGATCGGCCTCACCGCGTGGCTGAATCAAACCTATGCGAGCTTTGGCACGTATGACGTGATCGGTGGAGCGCAGGGGATGATCGATGGATTTCGCGCGATCGTACCCGACGGACGGATCGTCCTTTCGCAGGAATCGGCGACGTACAAGCCGGAGATGGAATGGCTCGCGCGGCAAACGGACGGCGCCTTGCACGTGGAGCAGGCGGAAAGTTTTACCAAACCGCAGCCGCACTATCGTTTCTACGAACTTTTCGATCTGCCGAATCTGCCGGCACAGCCGTTGCTCGCCAGTGGTCCGGTCACGCCGCCGCACAAAGCGTTCATCGAAGAAAAACTGTGGTTTGCGTTGTTTTGGGCGCGTCCGCTGCGTGAATACTGGCGGCGCGAATTGAGCGAGCGGCATTGGCTTGCGTTGCAGAAGGTGATTCCGTTTACGTGGATTCTCGACCCGACGCCGCTGCCGCATCAGGCGGTGTATCCGGGATTGGAAATCAATGACTGGCACGAGCTCGCGGGTTTTTCGCAAAAGCAGCGCGATCTCGTGATCAAGATCAGCGGCTTTTCCGAAATCGGCTGGGGCAGCCGCAGTGTGACGATCGGTTCCGACGTGCCCGCGCTGCAATGGACTGCGGCAGTCGAACACGCCCTCGTCGACTTCCCGCAGCACCCCTGGATTTTGCAGCGTTTCCACAAAGCGCGCCAAGTGCAGCAGCCGTACTTCGCCGCGGAAACTGGCGCGCTCACTACCCTGAACGGCCGCGTCCGTTTGTGTCCCTATTACTTCGTGATCGAGAACAAAGCCGAGTTGCGCGGCGCGCTGGCCACGGTTGTTCCTGCGGATAAGAAAATCCTGCACGGGATGAAGGACGCGGTGCTCGCGCCGACGGCGGTGGCGGGATAGGTGATCACCATGGGTTCGCCGCATTCTCGCTCGCCCGGCATCGCAACGCGATGCCGCCGCCGGCGAGTTTCTCCGTGTCCTCCGTGCCTCTCCGTGCGACACAACGGTTTCTTGCCACCGGCACACGTTTTCTGTTAGCTTCCCTCCATGGTTGGTCCGCTTCCATCCCAGCATCGAATACCTCCGGCGTCGCTTCGTCGTCAGCCGGGGGTGTAGCTCAATTGGTAGAGCAGCGGATTTATACTCCGAACGCTGGATAAGCGGCAGGTTGTGGGTTCGAGTCCCACCATCCCCACCTCTTTTTGCATGAATTCTGACGGCATCTCCATCCGCCGGGCCAGCCACGAACCGGCCACCGTTGAGGCTCTGGCTGACGTGTTGATGGATTGCGTGGAAGGCGGTGCGTCGATTGGTTTTATGCTGCCGCTGGCGCGGTCGAGGGCGGTGGCGTTTTGGGAAAACGTTTTGGCGAGCGCGGGGCGCGGAGAGCGGATCGTGTTGGTCGCAGAGGATACGGCGACGCAGACGATGGTCGGCACCGTTCAGCTCGTATTGACGATGCCGGATAATCAGCCGCATCGCGCCGATGTGGCGAAGATGCAGGTGCATCGCCGGGCGCGGCGGCGCGGGGTGGGTGCGGCTTTAATACGAGCGATTGAAGACGAGGCGCGAGCTGCGGGTCGGACGCTGCTCGTGCTGGATACCGTGACCGGTAGCGATGCAGAACGATTGTATTCCAGCCTGGGCTGGCAGCGCTGTGGTGAGATTCCCAACTACGCACTTTGGCCGCAGGGTGGGCTCTGTAGTACGACCGTGTTTTATCGGCAGTTGGAGCCGATGCATTCATAAGCCGCGGCAGGCGCAAGCGATCGCATTTTGGGCATGCGCGCTAAAGGCCGTATTCCAGCCTAACGCGAGAAGGTGAAGGTTTGCTTTTCGCTGCTGGCGAATTTGTCGCCGGTTTCCTGGTCGTGGACTTCGAGCTCGAAGGTGAGGGTGTAGCTGCCGGAGGGGAGGTCGAAATTGGCGTAGGGGACGTAGAGCGTGAAAGGCGGATTCGCCCATTCGGTGTCGTCGTATTTGACGGAGACCTGGTCCTGCGCGGTGAGTTGGCCGGTGGGGGTGCGGTTGTCTTTGAGGCCGGGGACCGGGGTGCCGTCGGGTTTGTTGACGAACAGGCAAACGCGAATGTCGCGGCCTTTGCTCCCGGAGACGGTGAGCGGGAAGGTGACCTTCATCACTTTCACGCCTTCGACGAAGAGATTGTGCTCCTGCTTGATGGGGCCGAAGACCGCGGAGCGGATCGGGGTTTTGCGTGAGGGTTCCATCGCGTCGGAGCGGATGGCGGTGATTTCCCAGGTGCGACCGGTGCGATTGAGCGTGAGGTAGTCGCGGACCTTGCCGTCGATCTGCTGGTATTTATTCCGCGTGGTGAACTCGAGGGCGATTTTCACCTGGGCGCCGTTGCCATTGTTGGTGGACGAGACTTCGATCGGGCCGGCGAGGCGGTAGGTGCGCTGCGGCCACTTTTCGGAGTAGGCGGTGAGCGAGGTGTCGATCTGGTCGCGGGTGAGGGTGCCTTCGTCGAAATAGCGGGCGCTTTCGGCAAAAAAATCGACCTGGTCGTCCAGGGAGCCGGAATCACCGGCATCGACATAACGCCGCACGAATTCCTCGGCCGTTTCGGCCTTGATCGGCGCTGGAACGGCGGTGGCGGCGGGTTTGAGAATCGAGGGCGCCGGAGTGCTGTAGGCCGTGGCGATGGGCGGGGGCGTGGACGGCGTGGAGTCGGGGCCGACCGGCACGGGCGTGTTCTTTTTCGAGAGGAGGCCGAGCAGCAGGGGAACCGCGACGACCACGAAGAGAACCGGGATGGCGAGCAGCCAGAGCAGGGGATTCCGGTTGGGTTTGGGTGCTGGGTTTGGGGGCGTGAGCGGCGGTGCCTGAACCGGAGCGGGAATTGGGGGAGGCAGCGTGCCCGCGGGCGGGAGCTGCGAACGCAGGCTGGTCGCGGTGTGGGTGAGCGGCGGTGGCTGGGCGGCGACTTGTTGGGTCGAGGGAAAAGTCGGTGGGGCTGGAGGGGCCGGTGGTGGGACGACGGAGGTGTCGCTGAGGTGGTTTTCGTTGGCGACGGTGCCAAACGAATCCTTCAGCCGCGTATAAATCTCCGTGACCCGCTGCGGGCGCAGGCGCTCGTCTTTCGCGAGGCAGGCGGCGATGACTTCCTCCCAGAGCGCGGGAATCGGTGTTTTGCCCCGCACCTGCAATTCCTCGCGGCGCCGGTGCATCGGCGGTGGGACTTCTTCGACGACCTGGAGGACGATGTTGCCGCGGAAGAAAGGCGGCTTGCCGGTGAGCAGTTCGTAAATGGTCGCGCCGACGGAGTAGATGTCGTCGAGCGGGCTGGGCCCTTTGCCGCGAGCCTGCTGCGGGCTCATGTACGGCGGAGTGCCGCTGGTCGGCCCGGAACCGGTGTTCCGCGTCATGGTGTCGGAAAGCATCGCGGCGATGCCAAAGTCGGCGACTTTGATCCGGCCCTGCCGGTCGATCATGATATTGCGTGGCTTCAGGTCGCGATGGACGATGCGGGCGCTGCGGTGCGCGTAGTCGAGCACAGCGCAGAGCATTTCCAACCAGGGGAGAATGTCGGCGGGATCGAAGCACCCGCCCGGCTGGCGGAGTTTGCGTTCGCCGAGGGTCTCGCCGTCGACGTATTCCATGACGATGCCGGCCCCGGTTTCGTCGCGCTCGAAATTGTAGGTCCGGACGATGCCGTAGTGGGTGAGGGCGATGCCGCGGAGCACTTCCTGGCGCAGATCGGCCATGGCCTCGGTATCATTCGCCACGAGGTCCGGGACCAGCTTCACCGCCACGGGGATATCCAGCGCGGTATCCTGGGCCAGCACCACGACGCCCATGCCGCCGCGGCCAAGTTCCCGTTGCACGGCATACCGGCGGAAGAGCAGCGACCCGCTATTGCGAGTGAGCTCGTAGGCTTGGGGATCGGATGCTTTCGGACTCGATCCACCCTGGTTTGCAGCGGCGTCTCCCATGGCGATTTTTTCTAGCGGCTGACGGTGGGGGTGTACAGGCTTTGTCGTGCTGGTTTTGTTTTGTTACCAAAAGGCCGGAGCGTGCGTCTTGGAGGTCGGATTTTACCCCGATGAAAACAGAACAAACCTTCCTGGGCGTGCTGATCGCGCTGCTGCTGCTGGCGGCGATTTTCTTTGTGATCGAGCGGATTTTTGGCCGCGGGCGGAAGCAGTCGTTTTTCCGGAGCGGCTGGCTGACGGATGCGGTCTATCTTTTTGCTACGGCGCTGCTGACGAAACCCCTCACGCGGCTGGTGATTTTGGTGCCGGTGAGCATCCTGCTGCTGACGAAAGCGACGTCGGCCGACATCCTCAAGCTTGGGGCTTATCGTGGGTTTGGGCCGATCAGCTGGCAACCGCTCTGGCTGCAGGGCATCGAGATTTATCTGCTCGCGGATTTGATCGCCTACTGGTCGCACCGGCTGTTTCACACGGGGAATTGGTGGCCGTTTCATGCGGTGCATCACAGCTCGGAAGACCTCGACTGGCTGGGCAGCCTGCGGGTGCATCCAGTGAATGAGCTGGTCACCAAACTGACCCAAACGACGCCGCTGCTGCTGCTGGGGTTCAATCCGATCGTCACGCTGACTGCGACGCCATTCCTGACGTTTTACGCGGTTTTTCTGCATGCGAATGTGAACTGGGATTTCGGTCCGCTGCGCTCGGTGATTGCGACGCCGGTGTTCCATCGCTGGCACCACTCGAAGGACCGAGAAGCTTGGGACAAAAACTTCGCCGGGCTCTTCCCGTTCTGGGACATCCTTTTCGGCACGTACTACATGCCAAAAGGGCGGTATCCGGAGAATTTCGGCATCTGCGAACCGATGCCGAAGGGCTATTTGGGCCAGCTCTGGGAGCCGTTTGCGTGGCTGCGGCGGCGCGCGCGGAAGGTGGATCCGGCGGGGGCCGTTCAGATCGCTGGATCGGAGGGGTGAGGTGCAGCCACCGACTTTTCGGTGTGAAGTAAAACGGTCAGCTTTTTTGCCGTGCCCGCCGCCGGACAAGGTCGGCAATCATCGTGCCGAGCGCTTTGGCCGCTACATTGAAGCCGGTCCGAACATTTTCGTAACTCCTTACTGTTCTTCCTTTGGGCAGCAGACTTTGGTATTTCCCGAAATCCACTTCGAGTTCCTGCCCGCTGTCCAACAGAGTGACTTTCCGTTTGGTGAGCCAATCTGTATGATCTTCGAGGAGGATACTGGCGAGTTCCACCTGATTGAGTGCCCGGCGTCGGGCGGCGCAGGCCATTTCCACGCCCCGGATGTACTTTGTCGCGAGAAATGGCGTGCTGACGAGGAAGATAACAATGTCCGCTTGTTCGATCTCGCGACGAATCTCGGTGTCCCATTCTGCAGAAGGGGCGATCAATCCATCATACCACCAATCCAGTAGGCCATCCTCCCTCAGAAGGTCGAGATTGGCTCGGAAGATGTCCAGGAGTCTGGCGTCTTTTTGGGAGTAGCTGATGAAAACACGAATACGGGAGATGAGGGGGTTCCGCGAAGCGGGCGCCGAAACGCGATTCAACTCACGGGTGTGATCAATTTCCTCGCTACCTTCCGTAGTTTCGATGGTCGACCTTCGATCCTTGCGTTCGTCAGTGAGCAAAACCTTGACCGATTTGAAGACGCCCGGATGCCCTTCGATCTCAAGTTCATCTCGACCTTGAAGGCCGGGCAGGCTGCGGTTGATCTGGGTAAAATGTCCTCGGATGAGTTTGATCAAATCGAGCCGGGCGATGGGATCGCCAATGCCGACGATGGTTACATCGTGGCGCGCACGATCCGCCCGGATCAATGCGGATGCGCCGTCCAAACGAAGCACTACTCCATTGCGCCAGCGCGGGCCTGTTTCGCTCAGAGGATGGGTGCGAACGATAAACCTTGGGAGAATCCCCTCAGTTAAAACCTCGTAGCGGTAACGCAGTCGCGTGGCGTTGGAGGTTTGCCATTCGTTACCCAGCATCGGTTGGAAAGGCTGCAGCAATTGAGGGACAAACCAACGCTGCTCGTCGGCATCGAGCGAGAAACAGAGTTCAAACCGGCGCATCAATCCGATTAGATACTCCACCATGTCACGCCGCTCGCCCATGAGGGCGGCAACGGCTTCATCTACCGTCAGAATGCCGTCGCTCCGCGGACCGTCTTTGAGCCGCAAAAGAGTGTATACGCCGTTGGTGACCCAATGGGGATCGAGAACCGCATTGTGGCGCAGTCGCGGGTCGTCGGCGTAGTGGAGGATGATTCCGAGCGCATGAAGGATGCGGGCCAGTTGTTCATGCTCCGAGGCGTCGGTCATGCCGTGAGCCCGGCAGCGGGCGCGAAACTCGTCAAACCGCACATAGGGTTGTTTGGGGACGGTGTAGTATTCTTTTACATCCCACCACGGAGCAGCGATCGCTTGATGAACGTGAGTCCATCCACTTAGCAGTTGTTTCAATTCCACCCGAAGCCTCTCAATCCCATGGCCGGTGAAGCAATCTGTGCTCACGAAAGCGCGAATTGCCGGGTGTTTCTCCCGCAGTGCGTATTCGTCCACTGCGAATGGCTTGGTGTCGAATTTATTGAGCAGTACGATGACCGGAGATTCCTGCCCGAAAGCGGCGATGAGTCGCAGCCAGTATTCGGCATCCTCATGCTGGGTATCTGAGCGGGCATCCAGGACCAGAAGATAGACGCTGCGTTCGGTCAGGAAAAACTGATGGGTCGAGTGGGTGATTTCCTGCCCGGCGAAATCCCAAACATGCACGTGGACGTCGTCGGCATTGCAACGCAAAGGCCAGTGAGTGATGGCGATGCCTGTCGTCTCGGATTTTTCGGGGTCGAATGTATTTTCGATCAGCCGATCCCTGATGGAGCTTTTCCCTGCCCCTCCTCGGCCGACCAGGAGCAGTTTTACTTCGTTGAGAGGGCGGGCCCTTTTTCGGGTATTGAAGTAGTAGTCCAGGATGTCCTCAGGGCGGCTGGCGAGGCTGCGCTGTTGTGCGACAATCCGTGCCGGGGGGCCCAGTACTTCGGGTGGAATGCCAAGAAGATCGTTCCCGTGGAGGTAAAACTCCTGGAGGTTTGCCAATTGGCTGAGGGCATGAGGGAGGACTGCAAGCCGGTTTTTATGCAAATCCAGGATTTGCAGATCGGTCAATTGACCGATGGTATGTGGCAGATTGACCAGCAGGTTGTTGTCGAGATCCAGGCGCCGGAGTCTCGCAAGTCGCCCAATGGCGTCGGGAAGAGCGGTGATCCGGTTGTGATGGAGAAAAAGATAGAGAAGCCGGGTCAAGCTACCGATCGAATCGGGCAGCGCAGTAAGTTGATTGCCTTCCAAATCCAGCCGTTGCAAGCTCGTCAGATGCCCAATTGATTCGGGAAGGATAGTCAGCTTGTTGTTGGGAAGATTAAGATATTGCAGTGAGTCCAGAAGGCGGATGGACTCTGGCAGCTTTGAAAGCTGATTGTTATCGAGGCAAAGAAACTTGAGGGTGTCGACCTTGCCGATTGATTCGGGAAGGTCGCAAAGCCGGTTATCCTGAAGATGGAGAAGACGGAGGTTATCGAGCCGATAAATGGAATTCGGCAGGGTGGCCATCCCGTTGTTTTGCAGATCAAGCTGCTGCAGATTACCGAGGGAAAGTAATGTGTCCGGAAAAGCGGTCAGGTTATTGTTGCGGAGGTCGAGTTGCTCCAAGCTATCCAGCCGTCCCACTTCCTTCGGGAGAGTGGTGAGGCCGAATCCAGATAGGTCGAGTTTAACAACCCGTTCCGCGTAGGCCTGCGCAATACGGCGGCTGATTTCCTTGCTAGTCTTACTGTCCAATGCCCAAATCGTTCAATCGAGCCGCTTGGTGCTCAGAGCCATAGTTTGTGGTTGTTCCGCGTGGGGAGGATATTGCTGCCGGGTCTGCCGAATCCTTGGGGTGCCGTTTTTTTCATGGTGCGCTTTGGGCGCTAGCAGGGTCCTGAGTCAGGGAAAAGCTGAAAAAGCTGTAAATTATTTTTTGCATGAGCAGAGCGCCTTCGGTTGGAAATCCCGGCGCAGTGGTCAAGGCACCTCTGGCAAGGTCGAGCAGAAGCCGAAACGAGGCCGGTCCACATCGTGGGATGAGCTTCAGGTTGTTTTTTTCGGCACATCTTCGGCACATTCGGTCTTGCACCGGGGCGGGAGAGACATTTACTCGCGGCCCTCCAGTTTATGATGAAATACCGCACGTTCTTGATCGTGGGTGCCCCTGGCAGTGGCAAGGGGACCCAAGGGAAAATCCTTGGCGCCATTCCTCGATTTTATCATTGCGCGTGTGGGGATGTCTTTCGGGCCCTGGACACCCGAACTCCTCTCGGACAGAAGTTTGTGGAGTATTCCAGCCGCGGTGAACTCGTGCCGGACGACCTCACGGTGCAGCTCTGGAAAGCGCGGATTGGCGATCACGTTCGCGCGCACGTGTTCAAGCCGGACATCGACGCCTTGGTGCTCGACGGCATTCCGCGGAATGTTGGCCAGGCCAAAATCATGAGCGATATCATCGAGGTGAAGAAGGTGTTTCACCTGTCCTGCCCGGATCGCTCGGCGCTGATCGGCCGTCTGCGCAAACGCGCGCTGAAGGACAACCGCTTTGACGATGCCAGCGAGGACGTGATCCGTCGCCGCCTGGAAACCTACGATACGGAATCCAAACCGGTGATCGAGTACTACGGGCCGAGTTTGGTGAAGACCATCGATGCGACGCAGGCGCCGGTGCAGGTGGCTTACGAAATTCTGCAAACCGTCATCGGAGAAGAGCTGCTGTGAGTCAGCGGCAGTTCGATGAATTCCGGGCGTCGTCGCTTTTTTGCGCGCGGTGCAATACGGCTCAGCCAGTGCGTTCGCGCCTGCTGCTGGTCCTCCCGGATCGTGAACTGCACGAATATCTCTGCACGGTCTGCGGTGATACGGTGGGTCAGCGGGAAGTGACCGCGGCCGACAATGTCGCTGAAGAACTGGCTCGGCGCGCGCAAGACGCCCGCAAAGCTGGACGACAGGTGCGGATTCTCTAGGTTGCCGATATGCGGATCATTTTTATCGGCACCGGCGAGATCGGTGTCCCGACTTTGCGCAAGCTGCTCGAGAGCCCCGATCACCAAGTGATCGGGTGTGTGACGCAGCCGGATAAACCGGTGGGGCGGCATCAGGAATTGACGCCTTCCCCGATCAAAACGCTGGCGGTGCAGCATCACGTGCCGGTGTTTCAACCGACGAAAATCCGGGAAACGAGTGCGTTGCAGCAGATCCGTTTTTTGAAGCCGGAAGTGATCGTGGTGATGGCGTACGGGCAGATTTTGCCGGGGGAATTGCTGCGGATTCCGAACTACGCGTGCCTGAATTTGCACGCCTCGATTTTGCCGCGGCACCGCGGGGCCTCGCCGATCCACGCAGCGGTGGAAGCCGGGGATCGCGAGAGCGGGATCACGGTCATTTACATGAATGAGCGGCTCGATGAGGGCGACATTCTGCTCACTCGCGCGCTGAAGCTGGCGAAAGACGAGACCGCCGGAACGCTGCACGATCGACTGGGGGAACTAGCGCCGGAAGCGCTGATGGAGTCGCTGACCTTGCTCAAGCAGGGGCGGGCGCCGCGGGTGGTGCAGGATCACAACCAAGCGACGTATGCGGCGAAGCTCACGCGCGAGCACGGGGAGATCGACTGGGCGAAAACGCGGGAGGAGATCGATCGGCGGATCCGCGGGATGAACCCGTGGCCGAGTGCCTACACGTGGCTGCCGGCCGGGCCGACGGAGGTGGAAGCAGGTGAGGGACCGAAGAAACTCAAGGTTTTCAGCGGGATCATGCACCACTGTGATCTCGGCGCAGCGCCGGGGACGGTGGTCCGCACGGATAAACACGGCATTCTCGTCGCGGCGGGCACGTGCGGTATCCTGTTGCGGGAGGTGCAGTTGGAAGGGAAAAAGCGGATGTCGGCCAAGGACTTTTTGCTGGGGCATTCGATCGCCAACGGCACGGTGCTGGGGCTGCCGAAAGCGGCCCCTGAGCCAACACCTGAGACGGCCCCGGAAAATGCCCCGGCCGCAGGGGCTTCTGGCGAGGGATGATAAAAATCCGGGCCCGGACGATGAAAAGTTCTCCGGCTCCTCGCGGAGCGCAGGAGGAACTGGACGATTTGGTGGTGCGTTTGCGCGCCTGTACGCTGTGCCCGGCCATGCATCGGCCGGCCGTCAGTGGAGGGGCCGTGGTGAGCCGGGTGATGAGTGTCGGCCAGGCACCGGGAAGCAAGGAGCCGGTGCTGGGGCGGCCGTTTGCCTGGACGGCGGGAAAAACGCTGTTTCGCTGGTTCACGGAAGCCGCCGGGTGGAGCGAAGACGAGTTTCGCCGCCGGGTTTACATGGCGGCGGTGTGCCGGTGTTTCCCCGGGAAAAACAAGGCGGGAGGGGACCGGGTGCCGGCGCCGGACGAGATCACCCGGTGTGCGAGCTGGCTCGACGCGGAGATCGCGTTGCTGCGGCCGACGCTGATCCTGCCCATCGGCAAGCTGGCGATTGGGCAATTCATCGAAGCCGCGCCGCTGACCGAGACGATCGGGCGGACTTTCCAACTGGAGCGGCAGGGTGTGGCGTTCGACTTGATCCCGCTGCCGCATCCGAGCGGGGCCAGCCCCTGGCACCGGATGGAACCGGGCCGTACCCTCCTGCGGCAGGCGCTGGAGAAGATCGTGGCTCACCCGGCCTGGCGCGAGGCGGAGCAAGCGTAGAGGCCCAAAAGAGGGGATTTTTGGAATTTCCTCGGTTCTCCCCGTTGACAGGCCGCAGAAATAGTGTCCTGTGGCCGCCCTTTTAATCGAATTTCCAAAGTCATGGCCATCAATAACCTCGCTTCCACGCTCGAAAAGGAAGGCATCACTTCCAATCAACTCGCCACGCGCGCTTACCTGAACAAGAGCACGGTCAAATCGATCGCCTTGAAGAAGCGTACGGGCGCCCCGGGCACCCAGCTCGCGCTGGTCAATGCGCTGAACCGCCTGACCAAGAAGACCTTCGCGGTCGAAGAGATCTTCCCGGTTTAATTCCCTTCCGTTCAAGCCCTTGGACAAAGAGGGCTGAACTCTTTTGGGTGCCCTGAGCCCCCGGCCCTGACGTGGGCGGGTGGGTATTCGGGTGAAACCCTGATCAATTTGGCGCTCCGCCTTCCGGTGGAGCGCCTTTTTTGTTTTCAGGCGGCGGGGTCGGAAGAGGCGGGCGGATGGGGTAGATAATGGCCGGTTGGCAAGGGGATTTTTGCGGGTTTTTGAGCCAAAAATATCTGTTCCACAGGGTCGAATTTTTCTTGGCTAGGGGAACTTTTTATTGTCGCGTTTTCCCCTACATCGACGAGGTATTGCCATGACGTGTTTGTGGCCCCGTCGCTGACCCGTCTTTTCGCCCTCCAGTTTCGCCCCCGGTTACTCCCATTCCTATGCGCTCGCCCCTACGCTTCTCCCGCCCGAACGCCCGCAAGCTTGCCCGCATGAAACGGATCGCTCGCATCAAGCCCCGGTTCATCCTCTCCGCTGCGATCGCGTTCTTCCTGCCGCAAGCCGTGAATGCCGCCGTGCTCGTCTGGGATCCGGCAGGCAATCAATCGAACAGCGGGGGCAACGGCGCGTGGGATACCGTTTCGCTCAACTGGAACGACGATAGCAGCGCGCCTAACACGGTGTGGAACAATGCTAACAACGACTCGGCGCGTTTTGCTGGCACGGGCGGCCAGGTGACGCTCGGTCAGCCGATCACGGCGAGCAGCGTGGTTTTCGACACGGGCGGCTACACGGTACAGAGCAACACGTTGACGCTGACGCTCGGCCAGGTGCAGGTGACGAACGCGGGGCAGACGGCGACGATCAGTTCCGTGGTCGACGGCACCGTGGGTCTGGAAAAGCTGGGCTTGGGCACCCTGACGCTTTCCGGCGCGAACATCTACACGGGCGCGACGAAGATCACGGCGGGCACCGTGCAGGTCGGCAGTGCGAATGCGTTTGCGGCGATCCCGATCGCCAATTCGCTGGCGCGCAGCACCAATCTCGTTTTCGGCGCGAGTTCGAGCGGCCTCTTCCAGCTGAATGGCTTTGACGCGACGGTCGGCGGCCTCGAAGGCGATACGACCGCGATCGTGGAAAACGCCAGCGGCACTCCGGCGACGCTGACGGTGGCCCCGGGGGTACTCGTGAGTAATACGTTCTCCGGTCTGTTGCGCGATGGTACGGGCGGCGGAGCGCTGAGCTTCACCAAGACGGGCAACGGTTCGCTGCGGCTGGAAAATGCGGCGAATTCGTACTCCGGCACCACCACGATCGCGAACGGCACGGTCACGGTTTTCAGCCAGAGCACGCTGGGTACGTCCACTGCGCCGGTTTCGGTCACGGGCATCAGCGGCTTCGGTTTCACCGGCGGCCAGCTCGTGCTCGGCGGCGCGGAAACGGCGATTGATTTCACGCGCAATCTCGCGCTTTCCAGCCGCGGGGTAAGCCAATCCGGCGGCGCGCTGGTCAGCGTTGGTCAGAACACGATCAGCGGCAATCTTTCGACTTCGCCAGCGACGGAAACCCGTATTGCCGGCATGGGCGGCACGCTCACGCTTTCGGGCCTGGTGACGGTGGGCGGCGGTTCGCAGAACATGATCGTTTACGGCAATGGTAATGTTAACATTACCGGCCTCCTGAGCGGCGGTACCAATGCGACGAACGGCCTGATCAAGACGACTTCCGGCCTCGTTACGACGCTGACGCTCAGCAACATTGCTAACAACTTCGTGGGTGATGTGCGGATCGACTCCGGTACGATCCGGGTGAGCAATGCCTTGCAGCTCGGTGGCAGCACCGGGGCGAATGCGATCCGTTTTAACAATGGCACGCTGGAAGTGCGCTCCGACCTCAGTGGGGGGTTCTCCACGCGCAACGTCAGCAACCCGGATAACAACAGCAACATTTTCGTCGACCGCGACATCGCGGGCAGCGGGCTGAATCAAAACGTCACGTTTGGGGCCCTGACGATGACGGCTGGCCGGACGATGACGATTACCGGCCGCAACGGCTACAGCGTGAGTTTCGGCGGAACGAGCGGTACGGTGGGCGGCGCAGGGGCGGGGAGCAACACGTACACGAACAGCTCGAATGGCCTCGCCTTGTACAATGCCTCGGTCGGGATCGGCGATGGCACGGCGCGCTCGCTGCTCGTGCAGGGTAATGCGGAAACCCGCATCACGGGCAGTGTGGTGAGCGCCGGCACCGGCGACCACAACCTGACCAAAGCAGGCCAGGGTACGGTGACCATCGCGGGTACCGCGTCGACTTATACGGGCAGCACGTTCATCAATGCCGGTACGCTCGCGGTGAACCAGATCGGCGGCGCCTCGGGTGGAGCGCTGAACGGCGCGGCGGGTGGTGCGCTGAATCTCGGCAGCACGACGACGACGGGTGCGTTTAACTATCTCGGAGCCGCAGCCAACGGGGCGGGGGAAACGACGGGCAAGATCATCAACCTCGCCGGGACCACCGGCAACGGGGTGCTCCTGGCCAATCAAAGCGGGGCCGGGGCCAGCGCGCTCATTTTCACCAATTCGATTGCGGCCGGTGGCGGCGGCGCCAAAACGCTGTTCCTCGGTGGTTCCAGCACCCTCGACAACGAAATCCGGGGGGTCCTGCAAAACAACTCCGGTACGAATACCACGGGCCTGACGAAGATCGGCGGCGGCGTTTGGCTGTATGATCCGTCGGCAGCGAGCTACAGCGCGGGGGGCAGTACGACCACGGGTGCCTCGGTTTCCGCCACCGGTGGTGGTGCGGTCGGTACCAATACGATCACGCTATCGAGCGTGACCGGGATTGCCATCGGGCAGCTTGTCGCCGGGACGAATGTGCCCGCGAACTCCCTCGTCACGGCGATCAATACGGCGACCAGCACCGTCACGATCAGCAACAACTTCGCGACGGCGGTTAACAATGGGACGGGCATCACGTTTGGCAGCCAGCTGAACACCAACACCTTTATCGTGGCGAACACGACGGGCATTGCGGTGGGGCAGGTGGTTTCCGGAACCAACGTGCCGGCTGGTTCGGTGGTGACGAATGTCGATACCGCGACCAATACCGTCACGATCAGCAACAACATCGGCACCAGCATCGGCGGTGCGGCGATCATCACCTTTGGTGCGGCCACGAATTTCACCGGCCCGGTCACGGTCGGTGGCGGCACGCTCAAGATCCGGCCGACGGCAGCCTCGGGCAGCGGTTCGGACGTGATCAACAATTCGAGTGCGCTGGTGTTTAATACCGATGCCCTCACGGGCAATGGTTTCGCGGGCGGGGCTTTTGAATACCAGGGCTTCTCCACGGGCAGCACGGAAAGCCTCGGTGCGCTGACGCCGACGGCGGGTGCGGGCACGGTGCGGATCGTAGCAGGCGCGAGCGGCAGCACGGTTTTGAATTTCGCCTCGCTGGCCGCGCGGGGCGCGGGCGCTACGCTGAATTTCCAGCCGGGTACCGGTACGATTTCTTTCACCTCCGTTCCGGGTGGAACGAATGGCATCATCGGCGGCTACGCGACCGTGAATGGCATCGACTGGGCGGCCCTAAGCGGCAGCAACGTGGTGGCTTACTCGGGCTATGCGGTGGACAGCCTGCCGGCGACGGGCGCTTCGGCGACGACGAATTATGCCGACTCGCGTGGCACGGTGACGGTGGGTGCTTCGCAGACGATCAACTCCCTGAAACTTGCGCCGGCTGCAGGTGGCCAGACGGTGAACCTGACCGGAACGCTGGGGCTGACCACGGGCGGCTTGCTGTTCGATAACTCGAACGGAGCGGCCACGATTCAATCCTCCGGCACGGCCCAATTGGGCGCGGATGGTGCGGAATTGGTCGTGACGACCAATGGCAGCACCCCGGCGAATGCGTTGACGGTCAATTCGCAGATCGGCAGCGGGGCGGCCTCGTTGACCAAGGCAGGCACCGGGACGCTGATCATCGGCGGGGCCAATACGTACACCGGCAATACGGTGATCAACGAAGGCATCCTGCGGCTGTCTGGCGCAACCGCGACCCTGGGTGCGATCACGAATCCCGCGAATACCACCACGGTGCGGCAGAATGGCGTGCTCGACCTCAATGGGGCTGGCGCGAGTGGCTCAGTGATGATCGGCAGCCTTTCGGGTGCGGGGATCGTGACCAACAGCGGAGGTGGGACGAATGCGGCCTCCACGCTGGTGCTGGGCAACGGCGTGATCACCACCAGTTCGGGGGTGTTTTCGGGCCTGATCCAGGATGGCGCGGGCCGTCTCGCCCTGACCAAGGCGGGTGGTGGCACCCAGTCGCTCACGGGCATCAATACCTATAGCGGGCCGACCACCATCACGAGTGGTGGCGTGCTGGCGGTGACCAACCTGGCGAATATCGGGGTGGCGAGTTCTATTGGTACCGGCGATGCGACCAGTGCGGCCACGAATGCGGCGAGCCTGGTTTTCAACGGCGGCATCCTGCAATACACCGGCTCCAACACCAGTATCTATCAGACCACGCAGACGCCGTCGGTCGCGATTGATCGCCTTTTCACCCTGGCGGGCAGCGGCACGATCGATTCCTCGGGCCAGTACGGCAATGCGACGCTGGGCGCCGGGGCGCAGAACAACGCGACCTTGGTCTTTAACAACACCGGGACCGTGGCCTTCAGTGGTTCGGGTGGCCGGGCGCTGACGCTGCGCGGTACCTCGACGGGCGACAACGAAATCGCGCTGCGCCTAGTCGACAACCCGAACGGCGGCACGCTGTCGGTGATCAAGGACAATGCCGGCTGTG
>Ga0209050_1001348_pt1 | contig 27074 bp, 25 predicted proteins | sample Araplavi_mTSA_r2_FD_184276 | JGI IMG/M metagenome (GOLD analysis project Ga0209050, IMG submission 184276) | Arabidopsis root microbial communities from North Carolina, USA - plate scrape MF_Cvi_mTSA_r2 (SPAdes) (version 2) | ecosystem: Host-associated > Plants > Roots > Endosphere | place: USA... | reverse complement strand
CATGGCCGCGGCGCGGAAAATATCGATGCCGAACTGGAACAACAAACCGCTGGCCCGGTTCGACGCATCGGTTTTCCATTGCGAATTCACCGCATAGTCGCGCACGTCACGGGCGCGTTGCCCCAAGCGACCGAGGAAAAAACCCTGACGGTTACCGGCGCGAACTTCCTGGATGGCATCGAGGGTTTCGGTCAGCGCCTGGGTAAAGCGCGAAGTGCTGTCGTTCTCGAGTTTCTTCAGGTGCTTGACCCGTTTGCCCAACTGCACCGTGGCGTAGATCACCAGCGGGTTGAACAGCAGGATCAGCAATGCCAGCTTCCAGTGCATCCACATCAGAATGCCCGCCGTACCGACCAGGGTCAGCATGGCCACGAGGAAACGGCTGAGGGTTTCGCCGACGAATTTGTCCAGTGTATCCAGGTCGGTGACCAGATGCGTGGTCACCGTGCCGCTGCCCAGGCTTTCGTATTCACCCAGCGAGATACGCTTGAGCCGTTCGATCAGGCGTATGCGAATGCGGTAGACGATGTCCTTGGCCAACCCGGCGAACAATTTCGCCTGCACCACGTTGAACAGCAACGCCGTGCAACGCAGGGTCAAGGTCACCAGCAACATCAGGCCGATGTAGCCCGCTGCTTTTTGCCAGCCTTCGGGCAGCGCATGGTTCATGATTTTCAGCGCGGCGTCACCGTGCCCCAGCAACACCTCGTCCACCAGCAAAGGCAGGAGCAAGGGAATCGGCACGCTGCACAAGGTCGCCAGCACGGCCACGCCGTTGGCGATCCACAGGGACTTCTTGTGATGCAGGGCCAGACGACGGATTTCCGCCCAGCTCAGACGGTCGACACGTTTAGCGGTAGCGACGTCATCGGGCAGGTCATGCACAGGCAGCGCGCTCCAGCCAGCGGCCGAGCAGCGGGGACAGCACACTCAGAGGCTGATAGCCGTTAGTCAGCAATGCCAATTGACCCTTGCGCTCAGCGAGCAATGTAGGAAATCCGGCAATGCCCAGGTCCTGGACCCAGGTGAAATCGGCGGCGGTGGCGGCGTGCATATCAGCCCGATCGAAAGCACCTGCAAACTCGATGCGCGGCAAACCGGCCTGTTCCGCCAACTCGACCAACACGCTGGCCTGGGTGACATCACGGCCTTCGGCATAAAATGCGTGCTGAATCAGGCCGAGCAGTTTCAACGCGCAATCCGGCGCCAGGCTGCGCGCCGTCACCAAGGCCCGACAGGCAGGCTCGGTATCGTAGACAAAACCGTCGGGCAGCGCGCCTTCGAGCTTGAACGGCTGGCCGGTGGCCTCGTTGACCGCCTGCCAATGCTCAAAAATATAGCGTCGGGTGGTCGGTTCCAGCGCCGCACCGCTACCGGTGCGCAAACCACCCACGATCAGATGCACATCCACACCCGCGGCTTGCGCCTGCTCGACCAGCGCGTTGGCCACCGGGGCGAACCCCCAGCACCAGGAACACATCGGATCCATCACATAGAGCAGGCGCGCAGACATGGTTCAGGCCTCGGTGGATGCTTGCTTGTAGTTGTAGCCGATCGGGTGAGGCTGGTTACGAGCCTTGGCCAGCTCGATCTGCTTCTGCCGGTCGATGGCACTGCGACGGGTCTTCTCACTCAGCTTATCCCAGCAATGCGGGCAACTGATGCCGGCCACGTAATGCTCGGACGCGCGGTCTTCGATGCTGACCGGTGTGCGACAGGCATGACATTGATCGTAGTCACCTTCGCTCAGGTCGTGACGCACGGTCACGCGGTTGTCGAACACGAAGCAGTCGCCCTGCCACTTGGTTTCTTCCTGCGGCACCTCTTCGAGGTACTTCAGGATACCGCCCTTGAGGTGGTAGACCTCACCGAAGCCCTCGCTGAGCATGTAGCTCGACGCCTTCTCGCAACGGATGCCGCCGGTGCAGAACATCGCGACCTTCTTGTGCACGGCCGGATCGAAGTTGGCTTTGATGTAGTCGGGAAATTCGCGAAAACTGGTGGTTTTCGGGTCGATGGCGCCTTCGAAGGTGCCAATCGAGACTTCGTAATCGTTGCGGGTGTCGATCAACAGCACTTCCGGGTCGCTGATCAGCGCGTTCCAGTCTTGCGGGTCGACGTAGGTACCGACCTTTTTGTTCGGGTCCACGCCTTCCACGCCAAGGGTGACGATTTCTTTCTTGAGTTTGACTTTGGTGCGGTAGAACGGCTGTTCGTCGCAGTACGACTCTTTATGGTCGATGTCGTCCATGCGCGGATCGTTCTTGAGCCAGGCCATCAGCCCGTCGATGCCTTCGCGGCTGCCGGATACGGTGCCGTTGATGCCTTCTTCGGCAATCAGCAGGGTGCCTTTGATGCCGTTGTCGATCATCGCTTGCAGCAGGGGCTCGCGCAGGGCGACGTAATCTTCCAGGGTGACGAACTTATACAGTGCCGCCACGACAATCTGTTGTGTCATGGGTAAATCTCCAGGTGGCTACCCTCGTAAGGGGTGAACCGGATGCGAAAAAAAACGCGCCGGGTGAGCGGCGCGCTGGGCATTCTAACAAAAAAGATCGCAGCCTGCGGCAGCTCCTACATGGGAATACAATTTCCTGTAGGGGCTGCCGCAGGCTGCGATCTTTTGATCTTGATGATCTTAATGTTTGCTGCCACCGGCACAGGTCGGCGAGGCCGGAGCCGCGTCGATCTGCGCCCATTCCTCTGGCGTGTAGGTATGCAGCGCCAACGCATGGAACTCGCCCATTAGCTCGCCGAGCGTGCCGTAGACTTTCTGGTGACGCTTGACCCGATTCAGGCCATCGAACTGCGCGCTGACCACCACGGCCTTGAAATGGGTTTGCAGCCCACGGCTGTGCATGTGGCTCTCATCCAGCACTTGCAGATGCTCGGGCTGAAGCAGGGCCAGCGTCGATTCGATGCGTTGTTGCATAGTCATACCGAACTCCGCTTAAGGCTTTTTCTTGGCGGGTGCAGCCGCGTCTTTCGGGGTCAGCTCGGCCGTCATGTCGGCCAGCAGCTTGTTGACCACCGGCACCGCGCTTTCCAGCTTGGACTGGGTCATCTGGGCCGATTGCTGGGTCAGCTGAGGCATTTTTTCCATGACTTTCTTGCCCAGTGGCGACTGGTAGAACGCAACCAGGTCCTTGAGTTCGGATTCGCTGAAGTTGCTGGTGTACAGCTTGACCATGTCCGGCTTCAGCTTGTTCCAGCCAATGGCCTGGTCCAGAGCGGCGTTAGCCTTGGCCTGGTAGGTTTCCAGTACGGCTTTTTTCGATTCTGGGGCTTTGGTCTGTTCGAAACGCTGGGCAAACATCTGCTGTACTTGCATGTACACCGGGGTGCCCAGTTTGTCAGCATGCGCCATGGTCAGGAAAGCCTCGGCACTGGCGTTATGGCTGGCGGTGTCGGCGAGAACCTGGCCGCTGGCGCAGACCAAAGCAACGGCGGTACAGATGGCACGAAGACGAGTCATCGAGTTTCCTTTTCTAGCTGGCGAGGTAAGACCCCAAGGGCCTCCATTCTGCGCCTAAAAAAGTGTGTCGCTCAACCCCAAGCCTTGTCGCGCCTGATTTAGAGGGGTTGAATGGTCAAATTGAGACTGATGGAACCACGGCCGTCGATCACGGCCTAAACTGCGCAATCGGACCTACAGGAGTGAGCAAGATGAGCCGTATCGAAACCGACAGCCTCGGCCAGGTTGAAGTCCCGGATGAAGCCTATTGGGGTGCTCAGACGCAACGCTCGCTGATCAACTTCGCCATCGGCAACGAACGCATGCCGCTGGCGGTGTTGCATGCCCTGGCGCTGATCAAGAAAGCCGCGGCGCGGGTCAATGATCGCAACGGCGACCTGCCCGCCGATATCGCCCGTCTGATCGAGCAGGCGGCCGACGAAGTGCTCGCCGGCGACCACGACGACCAGTTTCCGCTGGTAGTCTGGCAAACCGGCAGTGGCACCCAGAGCAACATGAACGTCAACGAGGTCATCGCCGGTCGCGCCAACGAGCTGGCGGGCAACCCCCGTGGCGGCAAGTCCCCGGTGCACCCCAACGATCACGTCAACCGCTCCCAGAGTTCCAACGACTGCTTCCCCACCGCCATGCACATCGCGGCCGTCCAGGCGGTGCAGCAGCACTTGATGCCAGCGATCAACGAGCTGTCCGGTGGGTTGGCAGAGCTGGCGGCTCGCCATATGAAGCTGGTCAAGACCGGCCGTACCCACATGATGGATGCCACACCGATCAGCTTCGGTCAGGAAATCTCGGCTTTCATCGCGCAACTCGATTATGCCGAGCGGGCGATCCGCAGCGCACTGCCCGCGGTCTGCGAGCTGGCTCAGGGCGGCACAGCAGTCGGCACCGGGCTGAATTCGCCCCACGGTTTCGGTGAAGCCATCGCCGCCGAACTGGCCGCCCTCTCCGGTTTGCCGTTTATCACCGCGCCGAACAAATTCGCCGCATTGGCCGGCCATGAGCCGCTGACCACGCTGTCCGGCGCACTGAAAACCCTCGCCGTGACCCTGATGAAAATCGCCAATGACCTGCGCCTGCTGGGCTCCGGCCCGCGCGCCGGCTTTGCCGAAGTCAGGCTCCCGGCCAATGAACCGGGCAGTTCGATCATGCCGGGCAAGGTCAACCCGACCCAGTGCGAAGCGTTATCGATGCTGGCCTGCCAGGTGCTGGGCAACGACGTCGCCATCGGCTTTGCGGCCAGTCAGGGCCACTTGCAGTTGAACGTGTTCAAACCGGTGATCATCCATAACCTGCTGCAATCGATCCGATTGCTCGGTGATGGCTGCAGCAACTTCCAGCAGCATTGCGTGGCCGGCCTGGAGCCGGATGCGGAAAAAATGGCTGAACACCTGGAGCGTGGCTTGATGCTGGTGACGGCGCTGAACCCGCACATTGGTTACGACAAATCGGCGGAGATCGCCAAGAAGGCCTACAGCGAAGGGTTGACCTTGCGTGAGGCGGCGTTGCAACTCGGGTACCTGACCGATGAGGAATTCGATGCCTGGGTAAGGCCGGAGAATATGCTGGAGGCCGGGGCCAAGGGCTAGAAATTGCAGTGAAGCGAAAAGATCGCAGCCTGCGGCAGCTCCTACACTGGAAACTCATTCCTCTGTAGGAGCTGCCGCAGGCTGCGATCTTTTGCTCTTCAAGCCATACGCATCCGTCGCGCCTTCAACCCGGCAATCAACGACGGCCCCAACGCCACCAGCGCCGACCCCAGCACCACCAGCACCGCACCGCCATAACCCAACCCATTGATCGTCTCGGCATGCACATACTCGGGCCACAGCCATGCCGCCATGGCAACCGCCGCAAAAGTCACCAACGGCGTGATGGCCAGCGTCGCGCTGACACGGGAAGCTTCCCAGTGGGCCAGGGCCTCGGCAAACGCGCCATAGGCAATCAGGGTGTTTAGGCAGCACGCCAGCAGCAACCAACCCTGCAAGGGGTTCAATTGCAGCGCTTCGAGCGGATGCACCCAGGGCGTCAGCAGCGCCGCGCAAAACAGGTAGATCACCATCATCACCTGCAGCGAGTTCCACACCGTCAGCAATTGCTTCTGCCCCAAGGCATAGAAGGTCCAGACCGTGGACGCCAGCAGCACCAGCAGCACCCCGGCGGTGTAGTCGGTCAGCGACGTGAGCAACTCACTCAAGCGCTGGTTGAAGAACAGCGCAAAGCCGATCAACAGCACCAGCAGGCCAATCCCCTGCCCCAGGCTGAAGCGTTCCTTGAACACAAACAGACTGGCGATCAGCAGCATGATCGGCCCCATCTGCACCACCAGTTGCGCGGTTCCGGGGCTGAGCAGGTTCAGGCCCATCAAATACAGGACATAGTTGCCCACCAGGCCGAGCACGGCCATCAGCACCAGCCAGCCACCGCGAGGACCGAGCACTTTGCGGCTGGGTAGGCGCCTGGTGGCCGCCAGGTAAATGAACAGGCAACCGCCAGACACCAGCAGGCGAAACCAGGTCACCGTCACCGGGTCCATCACCAGCAACACTTGCTTGAGCTTGATCGGCAGGATTCCCCACAACAACGCGGTCAGCAAGGCCAGGAACAGACCGTAAACCCAGCGACCCGATGAAATGTGCATGTGAACCCCGAAGCCAACTGACAGGAGCCGTCATTCTAGGCCCACGGCGGTGACGCACACAGGGACAGTTACGGTCTGGCCGCGAATGAAACTGTGCAGGTCGTAATCTTCGGGGGATGATTTTAGACCGCGGCGCGCCCATCGCGAGCAAGCTCGCACAGGTTTTATGGCGTACACAAAATTAATGATCGCCGCTAAACACTGTGGGAGCGAGCTTGCTCGCGATGGCTATCTAACTGACAGCGAGGAACAAAGAGGCTCAACGAACCGCTTCAAACAACCCCGTAGCCCCCATCCCCCCACCCACGCACATGGTGACGATGCCGTACCGCAAATTGCGCCGCTGCAATTCACGCACAAGGTGCCCGACCTGACGCGAACCGGTCATGCCGAACGGGTGGCCGATGGAAATCGAGCCGCCGTTGACGTTGTACCGGGCGTTGTCGATTTCCAGGCGATTACGGCTATAGAGGCACTGCGAAGCGAACGCCTCGTTGAGTTCCCACAGATCGATGTCGGCAACTTGCAGGCCTTTGGCCTTGAGCAGTTTTGGCACCGAAAATACCGGGCCGATGCCCATCTCGTCCGGTGCGCAACCAGCCACGGTAAAACCGCGGAAGAACGCTTTCGGCTTGAGCCCCAGCGCCAGTGCCTTTTCCAGGCTCATCACCAGGGTCATGGACGCGCCGTCCGACAGTTGCGAAGAGTTGCCGGCCGTGACCGAGCCATCTTCGGCGAACACCGGTTTCAAGCCGGCCAGGCTTTCAAGGGTGGTGTCGGGGCGGTTGCAGTCGTCGCGGTCGACAATGCCGTCGAGGATCTGCGCCTGGCCGGTCGCCTTGTCTTCGACGCGGTACTTCACCGCCATCGGCACGATTTCATCAGTGAACAGCCCGGCAGCCTGAGCCTCGGCGGTACGCTGCTGGCTTTGCAGCGCGTACAGGTCCTGCTCTTCGCGGCTGACGTTGTACCGACGCGCGACGATTTCAGCCGTCTGGCCCATCGGAAAGTAGATGCCCGGCACCTGCTCCTTGAGCAACGGGTTGATCAGGTTGTCGGTGTTGACGCTTTTCATGGTCAGGCTGATGGACTCGACGCCACCGGCAACGATGATGTCGCTGCAACCCGAAGCGATCTGGTTGGCGGCGATGGCGATCGCCTGCAAGCCCGAGGAACAGAAGCGGTTGAGGGTCATGCCGGCCGTGCCGATGCCCAGGCGCGACAGCACCGCGACATTGCGCCCGATATTGAATCCCTGGGCGCCTTCATTGGAGCCGGCGCCAACGATGCAGTCCTCGACGCTTGCCGGATCGATACCGGTGCGCGCCAACAGGGCATCGACGCAGTGTGCCGCCATGTCGTCCGGGCGGGTCATGTTGAATTTGCCGCGAAAGGATTTGGCCAGGCCGGTCCGCACGCTGTCGACGATCACCACTTCACGCATGGCATACCTCATTGTTGTTGTCGGTTGAGAGTGGACCGAGCATAAGTCCAGCCCTTCACCGACCGCGACAATCATTCACCCCGCGTATGCGCAACCATCGCCTCAATCCTTGTCATTCTGCTTCTTGCGCTCATGCCGGTCGGATTTTTCAAAAGCCTCCTCCAGTGCCCGATTGATGGTGCGCAAGACTTTGACTCGCGCCCAGCGCTTGTCGTTGGCTTCCACCAGGGTCCATGGCGCAATCTCGGTGCTGGTACGGTCAACCATGTCGCCGACCGCTGCGCGATAGTCATCCCATTTTTCACGGTTGCGCCAATCATCTTCAGTGATCTTGAAGCGCTTGAAGGAAATCTTTTCGCGTTCCTCAAACCGCTCCAGTTGCGTCTGTTTGTCGATGGACAGCCAGAACTTGACCACGATCACACCGGCGTCGACGAGTTGTTCCTCGAAATCGTTGATTTCACCGTAGGCACGCAGCCAGTCTGCCGGACTGCAAAACCCTTCGATGCGCTCCACCAACACCCGTCCATACCAGGAGCGGTCGAACACGGTGAACTTGCCCCGGGCCGGGAGGTGCCGCCAGAAGCGCCACAGATAGGGTTGCGCCCGCTCCTCTTCAGTGGGTGCGGCAATCGGCACGATGCTGTATTGGCGCGGATCAAGCGCCGCCGCCACCCGGCGGATCGCCCCGCCCTTGCCTGCCGCGTCGTTGCCCTCGAACACCGCCACCAGCGCATGGCGACGCATGCGTTTGTCACGCATCAACCCGGAAAAACGCGCCTGCTCGGTGATCAGCTGTTCTTCGTAATCCTCCTTCTCCAGGTGCAAGCTCAGGTCCAGGCTGTCGAGCAGGTTCACTTGATCGACACTGGGGAACACTGGCGCCGCGCTGACCTTCTCCGGATGGATCGTTGGCCGTTGCAATGCGCCCTGCAGGCCCGCCAGCAGAATCCGCCCCACGGCCAGACTGCGATAATGGGCATCCGCCCCGGCGATCACATGCCAGGGTGCATAGTCGCGGCTGGTACGACGCAGCACCCGCTCGCCATACTTCACGAACCTGTCGTAGGTTTCCGATTGCTGCCAGTCCAGCGGGCTGATGCGCCAGCTGTGCAGCGGGTCGTCGGCCAGCGCCTTGAGACGTGCCTTCATTTGCTTCTTGGACAGGTGAAACCAGAACTTGAAGATCAGCGCACCTTCATCGCAGAGCATCTTTTCCAGGCGCTCGGCGCCATTGATTGCCTGGTCGAGGCGCGGGTCCTTGAACTCGCCATGGACCCGCCCCTGCAGCATCTGGCTGTACCAGTTGCCGAAGAAAATCCCCATGCGCCCCTTGGCCGGGAGCATCCGCCAGTAGCGCCAGGCCGGTGGCCGCGCCAGTTCTTCGTCGGTTTGCTGATCGAAGGTACGGACCTCGATCAGGCGCGGGTCCATCCACTCGTTGAGCAACTTAATCGTCTCGCCCTTGCCGGCACCTTCGATGCCATTGATCAAAATGATCACCGGAAAGCGGCGTTGCTGCTGCAATTCGAACTGCGCTTCGAGCAACGCCTCGCGCAGGGCCGGCTCTTCGGCGTCATAGGTTTCTTTGTCGATGGCGTGATCAATTTCGGCGGATTCGAACATGGATGGCTCCCTTCCAGATGTGAGCAAGACTAGCGGATTGAACTGAAGGCCAGCAGAGTTTTTCCCTAACACCACCAACACCTGTGGCGAGGGGGCTTGCCCCCGTTCGGCTGCGAAGCAGTCGTAAAACCAGCCAACCGGATTTACCTGACAGACCCAGTTGGCTGATTTCAGGGCCGCTTCGCGACCCAACGGGGGCAAGCCCCCTCGCCACAAAGAGCTTGGCCACGCGGTCAATCGGCTAGAATGGCGACCTTGCCGTTGCCGAGCCTGCCATGAAACCTGTATTGCCCCACGCCCAACTCGACTGGGACGACCAAGGTCGCCCGTATTCGCGAGTGTTCGATGATGTGTATTTCTCCGACAAATCGGGGCTGGACGAAACCCGCTACGTGTTCATCGAGCAGAACCGTTTGGCGGAGCGCTTTGCGGCCTTGCCCGACGGCGGGCGGCTGGTCATCGGTGAAACGGGGTTTGGCACCGGGCTGAATTTCCTGTGCGCCTGGCAGGTGTTCGAGCAACACGCCGCGACCGGTGCGCGGTTGCATTTTGTCAGCGTCGAAAAGTACCCGTTGAGCCCGGCCGACTTGCAACGGGCCCTGGCGCTGTGGCCGGAACTCAAGGTGTTTGCCGATCAACTGCTTGAGCAGTACGTAGCCATCCATCAGGGCTTTCAGCGCCTGACACTCGACCACGGCCGCGTCACCCTGACCCTGCTGATCGGCGACGCGCTGGAACAACTGCCCCAACTCGACGCCCGGATCGACGCCTGGTTCCTCGACGGTTTCGCTCCGGCGAAAAACCCTGACATGTGGACCGCCGAACTGTTTGCCGAACTGGCGCGCCTGGCCGCACCCGGTGCCTCCATCAGCACCTTCACCAGTACGGGATGGGTGCGGCGCCTGCTCAACGCCGCCGGTTTCAAGATGAAACGCACCCCGGGCATCGGCCACAAATGGGAAATCCTGCGCGGCGAGTTCCTCGGCTGGCCCCACGACGTACCCGCTCCAGCGCCCGACAAGCCCTGGTTTGCCCGACCGGCACCGCCGAGCGGCGAACGCCGGGCACTGGTGATCGGCGCCGGGCTGGCCGGTTGTGCCAGCGCCGCCAGCCTGGCCGCACGGGGCTGGCACGTGACGTTGCTGGAGCGTCACGACGACATCGCCCGGGAAGCTTCGGGCAATCCGCAGGGCGTGCTCTACCTGAAGTTATCGGCGCATGGCACGGCGCTGTCGCAAATGATCGTCAGCGGATTCGGCTACACCCGGCGACTGCTCGAACACTTGCAACGGGGTCGCGACTGGGAAGATTGCGGCGTGTTGCAACTGGCCTTCAATGCCAAGGAAGCCGAACGCCAGGCGCAATTGGCCGCGGCGTTTGCGCCGGACCTGTTGCACCTGCTGGATCAATCCGGGGCCCAGGCCGTGGCCGGGATCGGGCTGGAACACGGGGGCCTGTTCTATCCGCAAGGCGGCTGGGTCCACCCACCGGCGCTGTGCCAGTGGCAGGCCGGGCACCCGCAGGTCCAACTGCTCACGCATCGTGATGCGCTGGAACTGCGCAAGGTCGAAGATCAGTGGCAAGCCTGGAACGGCGAGCAATTGTTGGCCTGCGCTCCCGTGGTGGTCCTCGCCGGTGCTGCGGAAATTCAGCGTTTCCCCGAGAGTGCCGGGTTGCCGCTCAAACGCATTCGCGGGCAAATCACCCGCCTGGCGCAAACGCCGCAAAGCCAGGCCCTGAGCACTGTGGTGTGTGCCGAAGGTTATGTCGCTCCTGCACGCTTGGGCGAACACACCTTGGGGGCCAGTTTCGATTTCAACAGCGACGACCTGACGCCAACCACGGCTGAACACCTGGGCAACCTGGCCATGCTCGAGGAGATTTCCCACGATCTGGTCGAGCGCCTGGAGATCGACCGCCTCGACCCCGAGAGCCTCCAGGGGCGCGCCGCGTTTCGCTGTACCAGCCCCGACTACATGCCAATCGTCGGCCCTTTGGCCGACACCCAGGCCTTCGCTCAGGCCTATATCGCGCTGGGCAAGGACGCCCGACAAGTGCCGGACATCGAATGCCCGTGGCTCGACGGTTTGTACATCAACAGCGGCCACGGCTCGCGCGGCCTGATCACCGCGCCGCTGTCCGGAGAACTGCTGGCCGCCTGGCTGAACAACGAGCCACTGCCGTTGCCCAGGAGCGTGGCCGAAGCCTGTCATCCCAACCGGTTTGCGCTACGGCGCCTGATCCGGGGCAAATAGCCGATACCGCCGTCGAGAGCGCCCGCACAGCCGCTCTCGGCTTGGGCTTCGCCCGCTTATAACTCATCGATATAAAACTCCCCTTGCCGAGGCGGGTCAGTTTCTGAGTACCCGCCATTTTGGCGCGGTAGCGATTGACCCTCCCCAACGGAAAAACCGGTAAGGAATTTATGTGCGGATTAGCTGGCGAGTTACGTTTTGATCATCAACCTGCAGACCTTGCAGCCGTTGAACGAATCACCCATCACCTGGCCCCTCGCGGCCCCGACGCCTGGGGGTTTCATAGCCAGGGGCCGGTTGCACTGGGCCATCGGCGCCTGAAAATCATGGACCTGTCGGACGGCTCGGCGCAGCCGATGATCGACCCGCAATTGGGCCTGTCCCTGGCCTTCAACGGCGCTATCTACAATTTTCCGGAACTGCGCGCCGAGCTTGAAAGCCTGGGTTACTCCTTCTATTCCGGTGGCGATACTGAAGTCCTGCTCAAGGGCTATCACGCCTGGGGCGAAGCCTTGCTGCCGAAGCTGAACGGCATGTTTGCCTTTGCCGTCTGGGAGCGCGATGCCCAACGCCTGTTCATCGCCCGCGACCGTCTTGGCGTAAAACCCTTGTACCTGTCGCGCACCGGCCAGCGTTTGCGCTTTGCCTCAGCGCTGCCGGCATTGCTCAAGGGCGGCGACATCAATCCGCTCCTCGATCCGGTGGCGCTCAATCACTATCTGAATTTCCACGCCGTGGTCCCGGCACCGCGCACGTTGCTGGCGGGCATCGAAAAACTGCCGCCAGCCACCTGGATGCGCATCGAAGCCGATGGTCGCACCGAGCAGAAAACCTGGTGGACCCTGGCCTACGGCCCCCACGACGACGAGAAAAACCTGACCCTGGAAGACTGGCGCGACCGGGTGCTCGACAGCACCCGCGAAGCCGTCGCGATTCGTCAGCGTGCGGCGGTCGATGTTGGCGTGCTGCTGTCCGGCGGTGTCGACTCGAGTCTGCTGGTGGGCCTGTTGCGGGAAGTCGGCGTGGACAATCTGTCGACCTTCTCCATCGGCTTCCAGGATGCCGGCGGCGAACGCGGTGACGAGTTCCAGTACTCCGACCTGATCGCCCGGCACTACGGCACGCAGCATCACCAATTGCGCATCGATGAAAAAGAGATCATCGAACAACTGCCCGCCGCGTTCCGCGCCATGAGCGAACCGATGGTCAGCCACGACTGCATCGCGTTTTACCTGTTGTCCCGCGAAGTGGCCAAACACTGCAAGGTCGTCCAGAGCGGCCAGGGTGCCGACGAACTGTTCGCCGGCTACCACTGGTATCCGCAAGTGGACGGTGCGAGCGATCCCTATGCCGCGTACCGCGACGCATTTTTTGACCGCAGTTACGACGACTACGCGGCGACCGTGCAGCCAAAATGGCTGACCGCCAATGACGCCGCCGGTGACTTCGTCAAAGCCCATTTCGCCCAGCCCGGTGCCGATGCAGCGGTGGACAAGGCCTTGCGTCTGGACAGTACGGTGATGCTGGTGGACGACCCGGTCAAACGCGTCGACAACATGACCATGGCCTGGGGCCTGGAAGCGCGCACGCCGTTTCTCGACTACCGCCTGGTGGAACTGTCGGCACGGATTCCGGGGCGTTTCAAACTGCCGGACGGCGGCAAGCAAGTCTTGAAAGAAGCCGCGCGCCAAGTGATTCCCAGTGAAGTGATCGACCGCAAGAAAGGCTACTTCCCGGTGCCGGGTCTCAAGCATTTGCAGGGCGATACGCTGGAGTGGGTGCGTGAGTTGCTGCTCGATCCGGGCCAGGATCGCGGCCTGTTCAACCCGGCAATGCTCGACCGTCTGCTGACCGATCCACAGGGACAGTTGACGCCGTTGCGCGGCTCCAAGCTGTGGCAACTGGCGGCCCTCAACCTGTGGCTCAGTGAACAAGGAATCTGACCGATGAAACCTCACGCCACGGCTTTCAGCCAACGCCTGTTGCGCGGCCAGTCGCCTTCCTACGAACGTTTGCAGGCACGCCTGGCCGAGGATGGCAGTGAACTCGGCGCCGCGCCGATTGCGGTGCATTGCGGTTGGGGCCGCTTGTTGATCGGCCACACCTTTGCCGATGCGGCGAGCCTGGCCGCGGAGTTGCTCAACGAGCAGCCCGGCGAACGGGACATCGCGCTGTACGTCGCCGCGCCCCAGCAGGTGCTGGGGCTGGAGCCGGCGCAGCTGTTCCTCGACCCGTCCGACACCTTGCGCCTGTGGTTCAGCGACTACCGCCAGGCGCCCCGGGTGTTTCGTGGATTTCGCATTCGACGCGCGCAGAGCGACGCCGATTGGCAGGCCATCAACCAGCTGTATCAGGCGCGCGGCATGCTGCCGATCGATGCCACCCTGCTCACTGCGCGCCACCTGGGCGGCCCGGTGTACTGGCTGGCGGAAGACGATGACAGCGGCGCGGTCATCGGCAGCGTCATGGGTCTCAATCATGCAAAGGCCTTCAACGATCCGGAACACGGCAGCAGTCTCTGGTGCCTGGCGGTCGACCCGCATTGTGCGCGGCCGGGCGTCGGCGAGGTGCTGGTGCGGCATTTGATCGAACACTTCATGAGTCGCGGTCTCGCTTACCTCGACCTGTCCGTGCTGCACGACAACCGCCAGGCGAAGAACCTGTACGCCAAGCTCGGTTTTCGCAACCTGTCGACCTTCGCCATCAAGCGCAAGAACGGCATCAACCAGTCGCTGTTTCTCGGGCCTGGCCCCGAAGCCGCCTTTAATCCGTACGCCCGGATCATCGTCGAAGAAGCACACCGTCGCGGCATCGATGTGCAAGTCGATGACGCCGATGCCGGAATGTTCACCCTCAGCCATGGCGGACGCCGGGTACGCTGCCGCGAATCCCTGAGTGACCTGACCAGCGCCATCAGCATGACCCTGTGCCAGGACAAGAGCCTGACCCACAAGGCGCTCAAGGTTGCCGGGTTGAACCTGCCCGTGCAGCAACTGGCCGGCAACGCCGATGACAATCTGGCGTTCCTTGATGAGCACCGGCGCGTGGTGGTCAAACCGCTGGATGGCGAACAGGGCCAAGGCGTGGCGGTCGACCTGCAGACCATCGAGGAGGTACAGCACGCCATCGAGGCGGCCCGTCAGTTTGATAGCCGCGTGCTGCTGGAAAGCTTCCACCAAGGCCTCGACCTGCGAATCCTGGTGATCGGTTTTGAAGTGGTCGCGGCCGCGATTCGCCGGCCGGCCGAAGTGGTCGGCGATGGCCAACACTCCATCCGCGAGTTGATCGAAGCCCAGAGCCGGCGCCGACAAGCAGCCACAGGTGGCGAAAGCAAGATCCCGCAGGACGCGGAAACCCTTCGCACCTTGCAGGCGGCCGGATACGACTACGGCAGCATTCTGCCGGCCGGTGAGCATCTGTTTGTACGGCGTACGGCGAATCTGCATACCGGCGGCATTCTCGAGGACGTCACGGCGATCCTGCACCCGACGCTGCTGGACGCGGCTGTACGGGCCGCCCGGGCGCTGGACATTCCTGTGGTCGGCCTCGACCTGATGGTGTCCGCCGCTGACCAGCCGGACTACGTGTTTATCGAAGCCAACGAACGGGCCGGGCTGGCCAACCACGAACCGCAGCCCACGGCGGAGCGATTTGTGGATTTGTTGTTTCCGCACAGCCAGCCGACGGCCTCTTAGCTATGCGTTGTCTGGACCGGCCCCTTCGCGAGCAAGCCCGCTCCCACATTCGACCGCATTTGCATGGAGTAACTCGGTCAACTGTGGGAGCGGGCTTGCTCGCGAAGACGGACTGACAAACAACACAAATCCCTCATCGAAACCATCGATGCGCTCAACTCATCAGGAGTTTCCATGACCAGCAAAATCCCCGAACCGGACCTCGGTTACCTGCAAAAAGTCCTGCTGGAAATGCTCGCCATTCCCAGCCCCACCGGGTTCACCGACACCATCGTGCGTTACGTCGCCGAACGCCTTGAAGAACTGGGCATTCCCTTCGAGCTGACCCGTCGCGGCACCATCCGCGCCACGCTCAAGGGCAAGAAGAACAGCCCCGACCGCGCCGTTTCCGCCCACCTGGACACCATCGGCGCGGCAGTGCGTGCGGTGAAGGACAACGGCCGCCTGACCCTCGCACCGGTCGGCTGCTGGTCCAGCCGCTTTGCCGAAGGCAGCCGGGTCAGCCTGTTTACCGACAACGGCGTGATCCGCGGCAGCGTCCTGCCGTTGATGGCGTCCGGGCACGCGTTCAATACCGCCGTGGATGAAATGCCGATCAGTTGGGATCACATCGAGTTGCGCCTGGACGCCTACTGCGCCACCCGCGCCGACTGCGAGTCGCTGGGCATCAGCGTCGGCGATTTCGTCGCCTTCGACCCGTTGCCGGAGTTCACCGAAAGCGGCCATATCAGCGCCCGCCACCTCGATGACAAGGCCGGAGTGGCCGCGCTGCTGGCGGCCCTCAAAGCCATCGTCGACAGTGGCGAAGAACTGATGATCGACTGCCATCCGTTGTTCACCATCACCGAGGAAACTGGCAGCGGTGCCGCGGCGGCGTTGCCCTGGGACGTCAGTGAGTTCGTCGGCATCGACATCGCACCGGTCGCGCCCGGCCAACACTCTAGCGAACATGCGGTAAGCATCGCGATGCAGGATTCCGGCGGGCCGTATGACTATCACCTTTCGCGTCACCTCTTGCGCCTGGCCAGCGACAACGAACTGCCGGCACGCCGCGACCTGTTCCGCTACTACTTCAGCGACGCGCATTCGGCGGTCACCGCCGGCCACGACATTCGCACGGCCCTGCTCGCCTTCGGCTGCGACGCCACCCACGGTTACGAACGCACCCACATCGACAGCCTCGCCGCCCTGAGCCGCCTGCTCGGTGCGTACATCCTCAGCCCGCCGGTGTTTGCCAGCGATGCGCAACCGGCCAAGGGCTCACTGGACCGGTTCAGCCATCAGCTCGAACATGACACACAGATGGAAAGCGATACGCGGGTGCCGTCGGTGGACAGCCTGGTGGGGCAGCGGTCGGAGAGCTGATCCAGGATCTTCATCGCCGGGTAAACCGCTATCGCGAGCAAGCTCGCTCCCACAGTTGATCGGTGGTGAACACAATTCTCCGGTTCGCCGCTGAACTTTGTGGGAGCGAGCTTGCTCGCGATGGCGTCAGTGCAGACAACATCAAATCCCAGGCTAGCCGATACCGGCCATACGCCGTAGCATCGCGCCATTGATCCAACCGAGGTGCCTATGCTGATCCCCCACGACCAACTTGAAGTCGACACCCTCACCCGCCTGATCGAGGACTTCGTGACCCGCGACGGCACCGACAATGGTGACGACACGCCGCTGGAAACCCGCGTACTGCGCGTGCGCCAGGCGCTGACCAAGGGCCAGGCACTGATTGTCTTCGACCCGGAAAGCGAGCAATGCCAACTGATGCTCAAGCATGACGTGCCCAAGCACCTGTTTGACTGAAGCTTCAGCGCTCCTTGGTTTTCGCCAGTTTGTTCTGGATCCGTTCATAGATTTCGGAGCGGTGCACATTAACGTCCTGGGGCGCCTCGACGCCAAAGCGAACGTGGTTTCCGTTGACCGCGAGAACGCGCACGCAAATGTTGTCACCGATGGAAATGGTTTCGCCCACAACGCGACTGAGTACGAGCATAAGGAGTGTCCTTCAGGGATTACTGGCCCCTGAAGATGCCCGGCCCGCCGTGCGCCTACAATGCTCCGACAGCAAACCGGACCGGACTGACAGCACCTGAACCACCCCGCTGACGGAAAAGTCCGACAAGCCGGGTGATTGTAGGGACGAGCTGTCAGGACGCGGAGAATCGCGGACCGAACAGGATGATACTCGCGCCCATCACACACAGCGCCACGCCGAGCCAGTCCGAACCCAGCGGACGAATCCGCTCGACCACGGCCAGCCAGCCAATCGAAGCAATGATGTAGATGCCACCGTAGGCAGCGTAGGCGCGGCCGGCGTAGGTGGCCTCGATACGGGTCAGCAGCAGGGCGAACAGGGTCAGGCTGAGGAGCGCCGGCACCACCCACCACATGCTTTTACCCTGGCGCAGCCACATCCAGAAGGCGAAGCAACCGGCAATTTCGAACAGCGCGGCGAGGAAAAACCACAGGTAATTGAGCATGCAAGCGTCTCGCAAGGATGGCCGATGGCGGCCACCCTAACCACAGCGTTGGCTGCGGGCAAGATCAGCTTGCGGATTGCCTGGCCTTGGCGCGCATTTTGTCGGCCATGACGGTCATTTCGTTGTAGAGCAATTGCGGGTTCTTCTGCTTGATCGCCCAGGCCATGCGGCCCTGTTCGTGGGGCAGGATCATGAACTCGCCGGCAGCGACCTGCTGGTAGATGTAGTCGGCAATGTCGGCGGCGCTGATCGGCGAGCTTTCCAGCAGCTTGCCGACCTGGGCTTTCATGGCCGGGGTCGGGCCGCGGAAGGAGTCCAGCAGGTTGGTCTGGAAGAACGACGGGCACACCACATGGACGCCGACTTCCTGATGGGCCAGCTCGATCAGCAGGCTTTCGGACAACGCCACCACGCCCGCCTTGGCCACGTTGTAGTTGCTCATCGCCGGGCCTTGCATCAGTGCGGCCATGGACGCGATGTTGATGATCTTGCCTTTGCTTTGTTCCAGCAGCGGCAGGAAAGCCTTGCAGCCCTTGACCACGCCCATCAGGTTGATCGCGATCTGCCAGTCCCAGTCCTCCAGGGACAACTCACTGAAGAAGCCGCCAGAGGCTACACCGGCGTTATTGACGATCACATCGATGCCGCCGAACTTGACCTCACAGGCCTGGGCGAACGCCGTCAATTGGCTGTAGTCGCGCACGTCGCAGCGCTGGATAAAACCATCGCCACCGGCTTCACGGACCAGCTTCAGGGTTTCCTGCAAACCGGGCTCGCTGACGTCCGACAAGGCCAGTTGCCAACCTTCACGCGCCCAGCGCAGCGCGATTTCGCGACCCAGGCCAGAGCCTGCACCAGTGATCATCATGCGATTTTGCATAGCAAACAGCCTTGTTGTTCTCGGAAGATGCATCGAGTGTAGCGAAGGAAATTGCCCGACCCACGCTCCATCAGATTGCTGAATGGCCCGAGCAAACCGCGGGCGCGTGACAAGCAACTAAGGCAATCACAAAAGAAATAAGAACCTGTCCGAAATACTTCAAAAAAACTTGGAATTTTCCTGCAGGCGCGAGAGTCGGAATTTTTAAGCAGCTCGAATTTACTTCATTCCCGCTGACCTGATTGGCATGGTCATTCCACTGCATTTTCAACAAGGAAATAGACATGGGCACAATACTGATCATCATTCTGATCCTGTTACTGATCGGTGGTTTACCGGTCTTCCCGCACTCCAGAAGTTGGGGTTACGGCCCGTCCGGAATCATCGGCGTCGTGTTGGTGGTGCTGTTGATCCTGCTCTTGCTCGGCCGAATATAAAAACCGCCAGGCAAAAAAAAGAGGCCCTCGAAGGGCCTCTTTTCTATTGCGTCACAACTTAGTCCGGCTTGCCGTCAACGACACCTGCGGTGTTGTCCAGCAGGCTCTTGGTCGCTGTTTGCAGGAACGCTTCGAGCTTGAGTTTCAACTCGGCGGTACGCGGCGCGTCAGCAATGATTTCGGCGCGAGGCGTGGCCCCCAATTCATACTGATACAACTTCGGCGCCATGTCCTTGTCCTTCGGCAGGACCAGAATCTGGTCGGCGGTGAGGATGGCCGTGGTCTGCTCGCTGCCCGACGGCTTGATCACACCAATGCCGAGGTCGCCTTGCGGCAGGTTGAGCAGGTCGCGTCCCCAGCACTGATGACGCACTTCGCCACCGATGCGGCCCATGATGGTCGGCACGATGTCGATCTGGGTGCCCACGGTGTGGTCACGCTGGCCGAATTTTTCCTGGATGCCCGGTGCAATCATCAGCATCGGCACGTTGAAGCGGCCCAGGTCCATCTCGGTGATCTGTTGTTCGTTACCAAAACCGTGGTCACCGACGATGACAAACAGGGTTTCCTTGAAGTACGGCTCCTTGCGGGCCTTTTCAAAGAACTGGCCCAGAGCCCAGTCCGAGTAACGCATGGCGGTCAGGTGTTCGTTCAGGTTGCCACGATCGGTTACGCGCTCGACCGGCAATGGCGTCGGCAAGGCATAAGGCGTGTGGTTGGACAGGGTTTGCAGCAAGGCATAGAACGGCTTGCCGTTTTCTCGCGCCTTGAGCTCGACCAGGCCACGGTCGAACATGTCCTGGTCGGACACGCCCCAGGTCGGATCAGAGAACACCGGGTTCACAAAATCGTTACGACCGATGAAGTTGGTCATGCCCTGGTTGCTGAAGAAACCCGACTGGTTGTCCCAGGCGAAATCGCCGTTGTAGACATACACGTCGTCGAAGTCACGGGCACTGAGCAACTGCGGCAGACCCGACAGCTTGTGGCTGCCTTCCGGGGTCTGCATCAGGTATTCGAAGCCCGGCAGGTTCGGGAAGCAGGCCATGGTGGCGAACATACCCTGGTGGGTATGGGTGCCGTTGGAGAAGAAGCGGTCGAACAGCAAGCCTTCCTTCGACAGTTTGTCGAGGTACGGCGTGATGTTGCCCGGTCCGCCCAGCGCTCCCACCGAGTGACCGGCCATGCTTTCCATCAGGATCACAACGACGTTCTTGATCGGCAGGGTCTTGTCGGCCGGCGGGGTGTAATCGCGACGTACCGCTGCGGTGTCGGTATCCACCAGTTTGTCGGCCGGTACCACCAGCATGTCACGCACCACTTGCTGGGCTTGTGGCTGAGGCAGGGTCGCCTTCCAGATATTGTCGCGATCCTCGGACATCCGGCTCTTGGCGGCGGCGACCAGAGAAAGAGTACCGTTGAGCCCCAACTGGTTGGCGAAGTTGGAATCTGTGGTGTAGACATCACCCCAGCGCATCGGCGGGCCTTGACGCAAGGTGCCACGGGCCGCGACGACGCAGATCAGCAGGCAAACCACGAACACGCCAATGCGTGCATACCACGGCGCAACCTGGCGAGTGCCGATGCTGCCGCCACTGAACGGACCACGAGGGCGGGTCGCACGGTCGGCGCCCTTGAATGCCAGACTCAGGATCCAGGTGCCCACGGCCCATGCCAGCAGGTAGCGGACCACGGGGAAACCGTACCAGAGCATGCTCATCACGGTTTTCGGATCTTCCTTGACGTACTGGAAGACCAGGCCGTTGAGGCGCTGGTGGAACTCACGATAGAAGTCCATCTCCATCAGGCCCAGGAACAGCGCAATGCTGGAGACGACCGTCAGCCAGAGACGGAACAGCCCGCGTGCGGCCATGGCCCGGGCACTGAACAATGCCAGCAGCAACGGAATACTGAGATAGACCACCAGGCGCAGGTCGAAACGCAGACCGTTGGCGAATGCCTCGAGGAAGGTCGAAGCCGGTGTATCGAGGATCATCGAGCGGTTGTAGACCAGCAGCGCGACGCGCAGCAGGCTGAACATGACCATCATGACCAGGGCACACAACAGCGTGTAGGCCAGATGCGATTTGACGGTCGGTTGCAGCAGGCGACTAGAAGCTCGCTGCTGATTCAGGGCGTCCGGGATTGCCATGTCGTTTTAGGACCCATTGGAAGTTGAAGTTTCAAAAATACAGCTGCGCCTGGCCCTCTTTTCGGCCCGTAACAGGCCCGGGGGTTTGCGCGGTGCGCAAATGTTGCACGATCAACGGCTGTATTGCCATTGATTACTACCCTCATCCCGACTGTTTCATCCTGCACTCAGGAATACGTTGCGTGTGGCGGGAGAGCCGGCGAATTGTCTTGGAGACTTGGTGAAAATTTCGTGCAACGCATATCCGGAAACAAATTAAAGCGCCCTGCCCGGCCAAAAACGCAAACGCCCCGAACCGGTCGGGGCGCTGCGAAGTCGCCTTTAACGCAATACGCCGTTACTTCTCGGCGCGCTCCTTGAGGGCTTTCAAGGTATTGAACGGGGCATCCACCACGAACTTGTTGGCCACCATCGACGGCACGCTGCCACCCGGTTCGGTGTGCACCTGATAGGTCACTTCGATCTGGTCGCCCTTGGGTACGAACTTCCAGAAACCGTCGACCTTGGCGACCCGGACGAAGCCTTTTTCTTCAGGAATGTATTTCGGTACGCCTTCGAGCTTGCGGGTCAGGCTGCCATCGGCACCTTCGGTAGTGGTGATGTGCAGCACCGAATCACGCGGAGTCACCGGCCATGGGGTGTTGAATTGAGTGTAGGTCCAGCTCTGGTCACCTTCGTGCTTGAGCAGCTTCTGGGTTTTGCATTCGTGAATCCAGGCGCAGGCTCCGGACACGTCATCCTGCAACGCACGCAGCTTGGCGATGGTGGTTTTCATCAGCGTAACGCCCTGGTAAGCCTTGTAGTCAGACCCGGCCACTTCACTCAGGGAGATCTTGATGCCGTCTTCGTCTTTCTTGACTTTCCAGTCTTCGGCCTGGGCCGTCGAGGTAGCCAGCACAACCGTCAAACCACACAGCACAGCCATACGATGCAGCGAACCCATAGTCTTATTCCTTATTGTTGAAGTTCCGTTCGTTGGGACACATCACGCCGCCGTCATTTGCTCCCACCAGCCAATCAACCGGATGGCCTCTTCGCTGCTGCTTCCGCACACCTCGGGGTCGGCCTCGAAGGCAGAACACACCGCCGGCCGTTCCGGCTGACCGAAAATATTGCACAGGTTATCGGCGGAAAGTTGCAGGCAACGCTGCCCTGCGGCCTTGCCGTTAGGCATACCGGGAATCGGTGAACTGATGGACGGGGCAATGCAACAAGCGCCACAGCCCTCACGGCATTTCATGACGACAAGCTCCTCGCGACGAGCAATGTGTAAAGGACGGGGCACAGAGTACCCGCTAAAACAGTTGTTTTAAAATACCTGCGAGCGGGTTTTTCCGCGCAAACGGGCATGACCGACCAGTCTCCGACAAAGCGTCTGTTCTGCGGCTTGCCAATCTTGTTGGTGTTACTGCTTGAATTCGAAATCCAGTGCCGCGCCTTCAACCTCGCGGCGCTCTTCATTGCGCAGTTGCAGCTGCATTTCATTGCTGAGCAGGCGGCCGTTGAGCTGGAACGGGCTGCTGCCGCTTTTGTCACCGAACATCTGGGGCAGCAGCGGTTCGCGCTTGGACAACGGCACCGTTCCGACGGGTTTCAGTTCCTGAACCATATCCTTGGGCAAGCTCAGGTCCAGCTTGGCGGATGGAAGCTCGGTCTTTACCACTTCGCTGGCCGCTTTCGATTTGGAAGCAATGGGTGGGCGTTTTTTCGCGGGCGTCGCCGATTTACTGGCTGGCGAGGCTTTTTTTGCCGGTGCGGTTTCTATCGGTGCGACGTGGAAACTGCCGGTGGCCTGCTGATCCTGCCCCGCGGCCGCAACGACGGATACCGGCTGAATACTCGCAATCAGGCAGAGCAAAAACCAGGCGGCAGGACAAATCGGTTTCATGTATCCAACGGTGGGTGCAAACGGCAGAGGTGCCTATGCTCGCCTGTTGCAGCCCACAAGACAAGCGCAGTAGCAGACTGTTACAAACCGCCAGCCATCTCCTGGCAGAGTTGGGTGGCCAGCATGCCCAGGGTCATCAACGCGCGCTCGGCCTCACGATTCCAGGGCGTGCCGCAATTGAGGCGAATGCAGTGATTGAATTGCTCGGTATTACTGAAGATCAGCCCGGGCGCAATACTGATGCCCTGCTGCAATGCCCGCACGTGCAACTCCTGGGTGTTGACCCGCCCCGGCAAACTCACCCACAGAATGAAGCCACCGGTAGGCCGGGTCATCTGCGTGCCTTCCGGGAAATACTGCTGCACGGCCAGCTGGAAGGCACTGAGGTTCTTGCGGTACTCCTGACGAATGAAGCGCAAATGCCGGTCGTACCCGCCATTTTCCAGGTAAGCGGCAATGCCCATCTGGGTCACGCTGCACGCTGAATGCGTGCTGAAGGTCTGCAAGCGCTGGATTTCCTGCTGATACTTGCCGGCAATCATCCAGCCGATCCGCACCCCGGGCGACAGGGTTTTCGAGAAGCTCGAGCAATAGATCACCCGGTCCAGCCGATCATAGGCCTTGAGGGATTTGGTGCGCCCCTGCTCGAACATCAGCTCACCGTAGATATCGTCTTCGACAATCTGGATATCGAAGTCCGACGCCAGGCGCAGCAGTTGTTTCTGCCGTTCTTCAGGCATGGTGCCACCCAACGGATTACTCAGCCGGGTGGTCAGCACCAAGGCCTTGATCGACCACTGATTGGCTGCCAGTTGCAGGGCTTCCAGGCTCATGCCCGTGGCCGGATCGCTGGGGATCTCAATGACCTTGAGGCCCAACAGATCGGCCAGTTGCAGCAACCCGTAATAGGTCGGCGACTCGGCTGCGATCAGATCGCCCGGACGGGTCAGCACACGCAAGGACATCTGCAGCGCATCGACGCAGCCGTGGGTGATCACCACTTCCGACGGGTCGACCACCACGCCGGCATCGCGCATGCGAATCGCCACCTGCCGGCGCAACGGCTCGAAACCGGGGCTGAACATATAACTGAAGGCGCGCGGACTATGGAAACGAGTGACTTTGGCCAATTGCTGATGCAGCGCCCGCACTGGTAAATAGTCGACACTCGGCACCGCCGCGCCCAGCGGAAAGACACCTTCACGACGGGATTCGACCAGCACTTGCTGGATGATACTGCTGCGGGTGACCAGGCCGGGGCGCTCGACCCGGGCGATATCCGGCGTCGGCGCCGTGAGTGCCGGCGTCTGGTGCACGTAGTAACCCGACTGCGGCCGGGCGCGGATCAGCCCCTGATCTTCGAGATTGGCATACGCCTGCAACACCGTCGCATGACTGACATTGAGCTGCGAGCTCATCTTGCGCACCGAAGGCACGCGCTCTCCCGGCTGATAGACCCCACGGCGGATGTCTTCGGCCAGTTGTTGAGCAATACGTTGATAGAGCAAAAGATTGGTCATGACGCAGCACTCGATTTCACGGGCATTTTATTCTTGTGTGAAACAATACCGGAACAGTTTAGAAGTGTACGGGGACAGTTACCACAATAGTCGACCGTACAGTGCAGTGTCAGCAAAATCTGTACTGTTTTGTGCGGTAATCGGCAGGCGTAAAAAAACCCGGCGCTGCATGGCAGGCCGGGTTTTCCATCGACGCACACCCTACCGGGCGGCGCCGAGCTGGCCGTTTTCGTCGGAAAACACAATTTCCACCCGACGGTTCTGCGCACGGCCCCGTTCCGACGCATTCGCGTCCACGGGATACTCGTCGCCATAACCTTCGACCTGGATGCGCTTGTCGTCGATACCCAGGTCCATCAGCACGTCAGCCACCGATTGTGCGCGGTCGCGAGACAGCTTGAGGTTTTCCTGCTTGCCCCCGGTACTGTCCGTGTAACCTTCGATCCGCACCACACGCTTGGGGTTGAGTTGCAGGAACTGCACGATCTTCAACACCACGCGGTTGGCCGAAGGTTTCAATTCCGCTTCGCCGGTGTCGAACAGCATGTCGCCCAACGTCATCACCAGACCGCGGTCGGTCTGGGAGGTGGTCAATGCCAGGATCTGCTCTTCTAGCCACTTGCCTTGCTGCTGCACACTGAACAGTTTGGACTCACGCAATGCCAGTTGCAGACGCTGGCGTTCCAGTTCGAGTTTTGCCGCTTTTTCTTCGTTGAGCGCCTGATTGGTGTGTTCCCGAGCAATGGCGCTGTAGCGCTGGCTCAGGTAGGCGTAATGCACTACGTCCGAACCACTGCCCCAATAGCTGGACAGGCGATCGGCACGGGCCAGGGACTCACCGGCGCGGATCACGTCCTTGGGGGCGATTCGCAGCACATTGGAGTCTTCCTTGACCTTCTGAAAGTCGGTTCCGGCCTGCTGCAACGCGGTCTCGCTGTGCTGGCTGACGCAACCGGTCAGGCTGGCGGCCAGGATCAAACCGCCAAGGGTTTTGCGCTTGAGGCTCATTGAGCATCTCCCAGCTGCTTTTGCAGACGGGCGATGCGGGTGTTGAGCACGCTCAATTGTTCCTTGCTCTTGGCCGTCAGCACCTTGGCCTCAGCCAGGCGCGCATCCAGTTCGGCCTGTTCGGCGCGCATGCGCGCGTTCTTGAACGATTGATCAGTCATGTTGCCCTTGGCGCGGTTGTACTTGTCCTCGGCCAGTTTCATTTCCGGCACATCGTCGGCGGTGGCACCCACGGCCTTGGCCTGTTCGAGTGCCTGTTCGGTCAGCCGCATTTGTTCATTCGGCGCCGGATCGGTTGCACAACCCGCCAGGGCGACAATGGCCACGGCAGCGAAAAGAGGTCGAATACTCACTAAATATCCCTACTGTTTTGGGGTACTGACGGGGTGTTGCGGGGGTTGCTGCGGTTGTGAGCGCTGTGCCTTCCAGCGCTCGATATTGCGCATCAGCACGGCTTCCGTCAGTCCGGACGCGGGCAATTCTGTCATCTTTTTGGCCAACTGTCCGCGCAACCACGGATCGTTGCAGGCCGAGTTGTGGGAAATCGCCAGGAACAGGCCAGGCTTGTCGACCGGTTGCGAACGCGCGCTCAGATCACCGGCCAAGCCCAGTGCCTGTGCAGTCGCCATGCCCGAGTAACGTCCGGCCAGGACAAATTCGACTTCGCCCAACAACAGCTTCTGAAAGGCCAGGGTCAGGTTGGACGTGCGCGCGAGGGTTAATTGCTGGGCGGCAAAGGTGCTGAATTGCGGGGTCAATCGAGCCTTTTCCGACACGGCACCCGGATGGCCGTGCAGGTCTGGCGCTTCGTTGTAGACCAGTGTCGAATCCTTGCGCGTCCAGACCAGGTAGTCGTTTTCCAGCAAGGGTGGATGGATGTAATCCAGGGTTTCCAGCTCACTGACGGTCAACGTCGCGTCCGCCAGCATGTCCATCCGGCCGCTACGCACTTCGTCCAGGGCCTGGGCGCGTTTGCCGGCATACAGCAGCTCGACCTTGAGCCCCAACTCCCCCGCCACTTGCTGCAACAAATCGGCACTGGCACCGATCAGGTGTTTGGGATTCTGCGGGTCTTGCCACAGGTACGGCGGCGCGTCGGGGCTGCCGGTGACCACCAGGCGTTCACATTTGCCTGCGGCGAAAGACAGCGCCGGCAACAGCGTCAATCCCAGCAAGCTCCACACAAGGCGCAGATCCATGGCTTCACACTCCACTCATACCCGGTTATGCCTCCCTGTAGGAGCGAGCCTGCTCGCGATGGACGTCAATGCGCTGCGTTTTTTCAGAATGAACGCGTCATCGTTAACGCCCATCGCGAGCAGGCTCGCTCCTACAGAGAGCAAAAAAAAAGCCCGACCAAAAGGCCGGGCTCTTTATAAGTGAAGCAGCCGGTTTAGACCAGCTTCTCCAGCTCAGGGATGGCTTCGAACAGGTCCGCCACCAGGCCGTAATCGGCCACCTGGAAGATCGGCGCTTCTTCGTCCTTGTTGATCGCAACGATCACTTTGGAGTCTTTCATGCCGGCCAGGTGCTGGATCGCGCCGGAGATACCGACGGCGATGTACAGCTGTGGAGC